>Ga0157369_10004588_pt1 | contig 16235 bp, 17 predicted proteins | sample C25metaG_FD_113461 | JGI IMG/M metagenome (GOLD analysis project Ga0157369, IMG submission 113461) | Corn rhizosphere microbial communities from Kellogg Biological Station, Michigan, USA - C2-5 metaG | ecosystem: Host-associated > Plants > Roots > Rhizosphere > Soil | place: USA: Michigan... | reverse complement strand
GTCTAACGCGTTTTGGGCGCATCTTTGCAGGGGTGGGCATATGAGCATCGATTTCATCCGGCCTGAGGTCGACGAGCTTCGTCCGCGGATCGCCGTGATCGGCGTCGGCGGAGCCGGCGGCAACGCTGTCGCCAACATGATCTCGGCGGACGTTCAGGGCGTCGATTTCATCGTCGCCAACACCGATGCTCAGGCGCTCAACGCTTCTGCGGCCGACCGCCGGATCCAGCTCGGGCTCAAGATCACCCAGGGCCTGGGCGCTGGCTCGCGGCCCGAGATCGGGCGCGCTGCCGCCGAGGAGTCGCTGGACGAGGTCGAGCGCGCTCTTGAAGGCGCGCACATGTGCTTCCTCGCCGCCGGAATGGGCGGCGGCACGGGCACCGGCGCTGCTCCGGTCATCGCCAAGGCCGCCCGCGACCGTGGAATCCTGACCGTCGGGGTCGTCACCAAACCCTTCGCCTTCGAAGGCGCCCGCCGTGGCCGCTCCGCCGATTCCGGAATCGAGGAGCTTCAGCAGCACGTCGATACTTTGATCGTCATTCCGAACCAGAATTTGTTCCGCCTCGCCAATTCGGACACGACCTTCAAGGAGGCCTTCCAGATGGCCGACGAGGTGCTGCAGCAGGGCGTTCGCGGGATCACCGACCTGATGGTGATGCCGGGCCTCATCAACCTCGATTTTGCCGACGTCCGTTCGGTGATGGGGGAGATGGGCAAGGCGATGATGGGCACCGGCGAAGCGTCGGGCGACAATCGCGCTATCGAGGCCGCCGAAAAGGCGATCTCCAACCCGCTTCTCGACGGCGTTTCGATGAAGGGCGCCAAGGGCGTGATCATTTCGATCACTGGCGGTGAGGACATGCGGCTGATGGAGGTCGACGAGGCCGCCAGCCATATCAAGGAGCTGGTCGATCCGGATGCCAACATCATCTGGGGTTCGGCTTTCAACAACGATCTTGAAGGCAAGATCCGGGTCTCGGTGGTCGCCACCGGCATCGATGCCGAGGTTAGCAGCCAGCCGCAGCCGGCAAAGGTCTTTACTTTCCCGGCCCGGCAGAGCGCCCCGAAAGCCGCTCCGGCTCCGGAACGTGCGCCTGAAACGGACGAGGCCGAGGATCTGCCGCCGCTGGATCTTGGCGAGGCTGACGAGGTTTCGGAAGGTGACGAGCTGCTGCTGGACAGCGACGACATCCTCACGCCTCCCGTCGGGGCTCCGCCGATCGCTCCGCCGGCCGATGAGGACGTCGCGCGCGAAAAGGATCAGAAACCGCAGTCTGCCGCTGGCGGCACTCTGTTCGAGCGGATGCAGAATATCGCCCGCGGCGCCGCCAAGGCTCAGGTCGAGGATTCGGAGCCGCAGGCGAGCCTCCGCCGTGAGCCTATCGACATCCCGCGCTTCCTCAATCGGCAGAACAACCAGTAAATCAGGCTCGGCGAGCCCGTCCCGCCGTCCCTGCTGCACGGTTCGGCGTAACCGGCCTAGGCAGAAAGCTTCCCGTAAGATTCAGTCGCGCAGGGCATGCGGATGCGGGGAAATCGATGAAGGGCACCGGCGCTTTCGCGCTCGTGATGATATCGCTCGGAGCGGTCGCGCTTCCGGCTGCCGCTTCGGCGCAGACAGCGAGCGCTTACCCGCAAAATCCCGCCGACGTTCTTGCCAGCAATGTTCGCCTGCTCGCCACCGACCCGACCAACTTCCAGGCGCTGGTGACGGCCGGCCGCGCGGCGCTCGAGACCGGCGATCCCGAGGCCGCCGCTTCGTTCTTTGGCCGAGCCCAGGAAGCGAATCCCAACAGCTATCTCCCCCCGGCAGGCATGGGCGCTGCGCTGGTCGCGGCTGGCAAGGCGAGTGAGGCGCTGCCCTATTTCACTCGAGCCCAGCAATTGGGCGCGAGTGTCGCAAGCATCGGCGCGGATCTCGGGCTCGCTTATGATCTGATGGGGCAGCAGGCGCTTGCGCAGAGCGATTATCGAGCGGCGCTTTCGGGGCCCAACCCCGACGATGCCCGCCGCCGGCTTGCGCTCAGCCTGGCGATCAGCGGGCAGCAAGCGCAGGCGCTCGCAATGCTTCAGCCGCTGCTGATGCGGAGCGACCCCGCAGCGAAGCGCGGCCGCGCCTTCATCCTCGCGCTCGGCGGCAACATTGGCGAGGCGGAGACTGCGCTCAATTTCGTGATGCCGGGCGCTTCGTCGCGAATGGACCCCTTCTTCCGGCGGCTGGCCATGCTGTCGCCGGCGCAAAAGGCCGCGGCGGTCCACCTCGGCATTTTCCCGGAGAATGGGGCCGCGAGTTACGCCAGCTCTACCCCGTCTGCCCCAACGCCCACTGTCGCCAGCAATAGCTCGGGTGACCGGCTCGCCTCGATTGAACAAATGCTTCAGCCGGCTCCGGCGACCACGGTGACATCGGTCCAGCAGTCGTACACTCCGGCGGTCATTTCGTCGCAGTCCCAAGCGGATGATTCCGCGCCCGCCCGTTATTCCCCGCCTGTGCAGGTGGCCTCCATCTCGCGTCCCGAGATCGAGCGGGCAAGGGATCCGAACGCCTCGGTTCAGATCGCGCGCGTTGCTGGCGACCCCAGCGCCCGGAAGATCTGGCTCCAGCTCGCAAGCGGCAATCCTTCCGCCTTGCCCGATCAATTCCGTCGTTTCAGGTCCCGCGATCCCTCGCTGTTCTCGGGGATCAACGGCTATGTCGCCAATGATGGCCAGAAGGCGCGGCTCGTGATCGGGCCGTTCCATAGTGGCGACGATGCACGGCTGTTCGCCGAGGCCCTGTCGGGCGACGACATCACCTCCTTCAACTGGACGAGCGATCCGGACCAGCCGGTGACGAGGCTTCCCGCGCAATGAGCCTTGCGGCGGCGCTTGCCGCCCAACCCTCGAGCTCGCGCGGCCGCGCTCATCCCGAAATCGACAACGGCCCCCGCGGCCCGCGCGACATCTTTCAGCGCGATCGGGACCGGATCATTCACTCCATCGCCTTCCGGCGGCTTCGGCACAAGACGCAGGTGTATGTCGCGCCCGATGGCGACCACTACCGGGTTCGGCTCACGCACAGCCTGGAGGTTGCGCAGATCGGCCGGACGATGGCCCGGGCGCTTGGGCTGAACGAGGACCTCACCGAAACGCTGTGCCTCGCGCACGATCTCGGGCATCCTCCCTTCGGCCATGCCGGCGAAGACGCTCTAAAGGAAGCCATGGCGGATGCCGGCGGCTTCGACCACAATGCCCACACGATCCGGATCGTCACCAGGCTGGAGACGCCGTATCCGCGCTTCGATGGGCTCAACCTCAGCTGGGAAGCTCTGGTGGGGCTGGCGAAACACAATGGCCCCGTCGCTCACCCCACCTGGGCGCTCGCCGAGGCCAATGCCGATTTCGACCTGGAGCTGGAGAGCTGGCCGTCGCTCGAGGCGCAGGTCGCGGCCGTCGCCGACGATATTGCTTACGACAATCACGACATCGACGACGGCTTGCGCGCCGGGCTCATTCAACTCCACGACCTGCTTGAAGTGCCGATGGTGGAGCGTCACTGGCGTGCGATCCGCGAGCGATCGGGCGAGCTTCCGCCCGACAAGATGCAGCGGGCGCTGGTTCGCGACCAGATCGGGACCATGGTCGGCGATGTGCTCGCGGAGACGGAGCGGCGGCTGAATCAGTCCGGTGTCCAGACGATCGAAGAGGTGCGCGACGCAGGCCGTCAGCTTGCCGGATTTTCGGATCTGCTCGCGAGGGAAGAAAAGGCGCTCAAGCGCTTCCTTCACGACCGCATCTACAATGCTCCGGAACTCATCGCGGTGCGGGAAGAGGCGATCCGCGTCGTCTCCAACCTCGTCTGCGCCTACCGCGCCGATCCCTCGCTGCTTCCGGAGGAATGGCGAGACGAGGACGATGTCCAGCAGGTCCGCCGGATCGGCGACTTCATCGCGGGTATGACCGATCGCTTCGCGCTCCGCACGCACGAGGGGATGATCGGCCCGGTCGAGCTTCCGGACAGGTTCTGATGCGCATCGCCCTCATCGGAGCGACCGACCTTGTCGGATCGAAACTGCTGCCGCTGGTCCGCAACCACGACCTGCTCGTGCTGACGCGCCGCCCGACCGGAACGGGCGTGGCCGAACAGGTGGCGCCTGCCGCAGAGTGGCCGCGACTGATGAGCGGCAACACTATCGACGCGGCGGTGTCGACACTCGGCACCACTTGGAAAAAGGCGGGGAGCTGGGCGCAGTTCGAAAGCGTGGACCGGGTTGCGGTGGTCGAATTTGCACGCGCAGCCCGAGATTGCGGCGCGTCACAGTTCGTGTGTGTCTCGTCCGTCGGCGCCGATCCTGATTCGAATAACGGATATCTGGCGCTGAAAGGTCGGACCGAGCGGGACTTGGCCGGGATCAGCTTTGATCGTCTGGATTTGCTCAGGCCCGGACTGCTCCGCGGCGAACGGGGAAGCGACCGCCGCTTCCTCGAGCGCTTGGGGATTGCGATGAGCCCGGGCCACCAATTTGTTCCTACGTGGGCGCAGCGACAAGTTCGCCGCCATTGATGCGGCCGAGGTTGCGTGTGCGATTGTAAGGCTGCTGGATCAGCGCGAGCCTGGTGTGTTCATCCACCACAATCGCGAGATCAAACGATTGGCGAGAGATGGGAGCGAAAGCTGATAGTTCCCGGTAGAACTGCCCGATCGCTTCTGAGAAGCTTTCAATTTGGAAAACCGCGATTTCACTGCGCGTTAAGCCGGTGAGGAGGAAGCAAGCGGCGGAGACTCCCGATGCTTGCACCTGCAATCGCGCTTAACCGCTTTGGACTTGGCGCCCGTCCCGCCGATTCTATTCCTTCGGATCCCAGGGCCTGGCTGCTTAGCCAGCTAACCAGCTTCCAACCGCGGCCGCCGATCATCGCCGCTGTCCCGAGCCGCGCCGAAGTCATTGGCCAGCTGGCCCAGCTTCGCGAGCAGCAACGAATGGATCGCGCCGAACGGCCAAAGCTGCAGCAGGCGTCGCTCGTCACCGGCACGCCCAAGCAGATGAATGAGACGGCGGGTGAGATGGCTCCGCAGCCAAACAAAGCCGTGCTCGTCGATCCCGAAAAGAAGGCGCTGCAGAAGGCGATCCGCGCCGATTACGTGACGATGACCGGGGCCCGCCTGTCATCGGCGCTCACTACGGATGCGCCTTTCGTCGAGCGGCTGGTTCACTTCTGGGCCAATCATTTCGCGGTTTCGATCGACAAGCAGCCGGTGGTCGGCCTCGCGGGTTTGCTGGAATTCGAGGCGATCCGCCCGCATGTGCTGGGCCGCTTTTCGGACATGCTCCTCGCGGTCGAGCAGCATCCGGCGATGCTCCTCTATCTCGATCAGGCGCAGTCGATCGGCCCCAATTCGCCAATCGGCCAGAGGGCTGCCGCGCGGGGTGGGAAGCGAGGCCTCAATGAGAATCTCGGCCGCGAGATCATGGAGCTTCACACGCTCGGTGTGCGCACTGGCTATACACAGGCCGACGTTACCGAATTCGCGCGCGCCCTGACTGGCTGGACCGTGAGCGGTCTGGCTCGAGGTCCGGCGGCTCGGCTGCTCGGCGACGGTGAGCCGGGCGAGTTCCGTTTCGCTGAGGCGCTTCACGAGCCGGGCAGTCGGACCATCATGGGCAACCGCTACCCGCAAGACGGGGAGGCGCAGGGTCGCGCGATCCTGATGGACCTCGCCGCGAATCCGGCGACGGCCAAGCATATCGCCATCCAGCTCGCCCGCCATTTCGCCGGAGACACACCACCGCAGCCGCTGGTGGACCGGCTGACGAAGACGTACCTTGCCAGCGGCGGCAACCTGCCGGCGCTCTACCGGACACTGATCAATTCGCCGGAGGCCTGGGTGGCGCAGCCCGTCAAATTCAAGACGCCGTGGGAATGGTCGGTGTCGGCACTTCGCGCAGTCGATCTCGAAAATGTCCCGCCGCAGATGGCGGTCGGCCTGATGAACCAGATGGGCCAGCCGGTGTGGAAGCCGGAATCCCCGGCAGGTTACGACGACATCGCCGCAAGCTGGGCCGCGCCCGAGGCATTGATGCAGCGAGTCGAGGCGGCCAAGCGCATTGCCGACCGCGCCGGATCTTCGATCGACCCAAGGGCAATCGCCGAGAAGGTGCTCCCCGGTTCGCTTGGCGACTCGACCCGAACCGCAATCGCACGCGCTGAAAGCCCGGCGGAAGGGCTCGCTTTGCTGCTCGTCAGCCCCGAATTCCTGAGGAGATAGAGATGCTCACTCGCAGATATTTTATGGCGTTGGGCGGGGCGTCCGCGGCGAGCCTCGCCTTCCCACGAATGGCGTTCGCCAAGGCGAGAACCGACCGCCGGTTCGTCTTCATCATCCAGCGCGGCGCTGCCGACGGGCTGCACATTGCGGCACCGACCGGCGATCCGGCCTATGCCGGAATCCGCGGGGATTTCGCCCAGGATTTTGCGGCGGGAGCCAAGTTGGACGGCCTGTTCACACTGCACCCGGCGCTGGCGGAAACGGCGAAGCTTTATGGACAGCGGCAGGCGTTGTTAGCCCACGCTGTCGCCTCGCCCTATCGCGACCGCTCGCATTTCGACGGGCAGAATGTGCTCGAGACCGGCGGATCGGCCGCCTACCAGCTGCGCGACGGCTGGTTGAACCGGCTGGTGGGGCTGCTGCCGCAAGGCGAAGGCAAGGCTCTCGCCTTGTCCTCCACGGTGCCGATGGCGCTGCGCGGATCGAACGAGGTTTCGTCCTACGCTCCGACGCAGCTCTCCACTCCCTCGGACGACCTGCTAACTCGCGTTTCGGGCCTCTACCAAGGCGACCAGCAGCTCCATGGAATGTGGGACGCGGCGCTGCAGACCCGGCAGATGGCTGGCGACGTCAGCGGTCAGGCGGGCCAGAATGGTGCTGCCGTCGGCGCGCTCGGGGCAAAGATGCTCGCCGGGGAGAGCGGTGCCCGGATTGCGATGATCGAGACCAACGGCTGGGACACGCATTCCGGGCAGCGCGGGCGGCTCGCCGCGCAGCTCAAGGGTCTGGACCAGACTGTCGCGGCGATGAAGGCGGGGCTCGGCTCCGATTGGGCGAATACACTCGTCCTCGTCGCAACGGAGTTCGGACGCACAGTGCGCCCCAACGGCACCCAAGGCACCGATCATGGCGAAGCCTCGCTGGCGATGCTACTCGGCGGCGCGGTCGCCGGCGGCAAGGTGATCGCCGATTGGCCGGGCCTGGGACCGAGCGCGCTTTACGAGGGCCGCGACCTGAAGCCGACCACTGGATTGGATTCACTGGTAGCCTCCGGGCTAGCGCAGCATTTCGGGCTTGAGCCGTCGCTTTTTATGAAGACGCTCTTTCCGGAGAGCAGCGGCCCGGCGCTGTCGCAGACGCTCATCGCCTGATCAGTGGCAACTCTGCGAGCATTGCAACCAGTATCAGAGCAGCCCATTTTGTTCTCGGGCGATTTGGGAGGCTGAACAATGCAGTGGCTAGTAGCAATAGCCGTCTTCGTTCCGCTGATGCTGTTCATGCCTGCAGCTGTTCGGTTCGCGACCAAATCGGCTCGCGGGAAACGCGGGCTTGGCGGCGCCACTCTGGCGCTCGGGATTGCGTTCGCTTTCATTTTCGATCCGCCGAAGGCCGCCGCGATCGAGAACATTCAGAAGTACGAAGAAGGTGACGAAGAAGAGGACGGGAGTAGCGACCGGGAAGCTTAGCCGCTCCTGCGGCCATCGCAGGTGACGAGCGTCCAGCGCTGCGCTAGAGGCGCTCGCTTCCGAACACAGGTGAGCAATTGAGCCTCTACGTCCAGTATGCAGCGCTCCTCGACGGAGTGCTCGACGATCTTCAATCCGAAGGCACAATTCCGGCCGGTCTCGACCGGAAGAACGTGGCCGTCGAACCCCCCCGTGACTCGGCGCACGGCGATCTGGCGACCAACGCGGCGATGGTGCTGGCCAAGCCGGCTGGGACGAACCCGCGCGCTCTGGCTGAGCGCATCGCGGGTAAGCTGAGCGAATTCCCGGCAGTAATCTCGGCAGAGGTGGCGGGCCCCGGTTTCATTAACTTGCGGCTGTCCCCGGATGTCTGGCGCGACGAGCTGCGATCGATCCTGAGCGAGGGAGAGAATTACGGGCGTTCTGCGGCGGGCGGCAACGAGCGGGTCAATGTCGAATATGTTTCGGCGAACCCGACAGGGCCGATGCACATGGGGCATTGCCGAGGCGCGGTGGTCGGGGACGCGCTGGCGCGGGTGCTCGAGGCCGCAGGCTTCCGGGTCACTAAGGAATATTATGTCAACGATGCCGGGTCGCAGGTGCAGACTCTCGCCCGCTCGGTTCACCTCCGCTACCGCGAGGCGCTGGGCGAAGACATCGGCGAGATCCCGGAGGGGATGTATCCCGGCGACTATTTGAAACCCATAGGCGTGACGCTTGCAGCCGAGTTTGGTGACCGGTTCGTCGGAGCGCCGGAGAGCGAATGGCTAGAGCTGTTCCGCGAGCGCGCCGTCGCGGCGATGCTCGATTTCATTCGCCACGATCTCGCTCTGCTCAACATTCACCATGACCTGTTTGCGTCCGAAGCCGAGCTCCAGCGTTCGGGGGCGGTGGATCAGGCACTGCAAGTGCTACACGACAAAGGACTTATCTATCAGGGCACGCTCGAGCGGCCCGAAAGCCTGGATCCACACGATGAATGGGTGCCAGAAGAACTAACGTTATTTCGGTCGTCTCTGTTTGGGGACGACAAGGATCGGCCGATGCGGAAGGCAGATGGCGCATGGACCTATTTCGGGGCCGATGCGGCCTATCACCTTCAAAAGGCCGAAAACGCCGATCATCTGGTCAACATCTGGGGCGCAGATCACGCCGGGACCGTGAAGCGGGTCCAGTCCGCCGTCCGGGCGCTAACGGACGGACGCGTCGATCTCGACGTGAAGCTGGTTCAGATGGTCCGGCTGTTCCGGGCCGGCGAACCGGTGAAGATGAGCAAGCGCGCCGGCGATTTCGTCACGCTCGCCGACGTGGTCCGCGAAGTCGGCAAGGATGTGGTGCGGTTCATGATGCTGACCAAGCGAGCCGATACGCCGCTCGACTTCGATTTCGCGAAGGTGGTTGAAGCATCCAAGGACAATCCTGTCTTCTACGTCCAATATGCCCACGCGCGGATCAGCTCGCTGCAGCGAAAGGCGGCGGACGCCGGGGTCGAATTGAGTGCGCCTGCTGACCTGAACCTGCTCGACGAGGAGGAGTTGGCGCTGGTGAAAGTGGCGGCGCAATATCCGCGAACGGTGGAGGCCGCCGCGATGAGTCATGAGCCACACCGGATCGCCTTTTACCTCTATGATCTGGCGGCTGCCTTCCACGCGCTGTGGAATCGAGGCAACGACGATCCCGAGCGGCGCTTCCTGCTTGAGAACAATCCACAAATTTCGCGCGCCCGGCTGGAACTGGCGCTCGGCATCGGGCAGATCATCCGCAGCGGGCTTGGTCTGATGGGGGTCGAAGCCGCCGAGGAGATGCGCTGATGAGCGATGCCAGTCCGAGCTTCGACGAGGAGCGGATGCCCTGGCTTCGCGAGGTCGAGGACGAGGACGCGCCCGGCGGAATATCAGCAGGCAGGATGCTGGTCGCTTTGCTGGTGGTGCTCGTCGTCGCGGCAGCGGTAGCGGGGACCTTCTTCTGGCTCGGACACCGGGATGTCGGCGGCAATGGACAGCCCGAGCTGATCCGTGCGCCGCGGGCACCCTACAAGGTGAAGCCGCCGACGGTTGGCGGGCTCGATGTCGCTGGCGAAAGCCAGACGACGTTCGAAACCAGTGCGGGCCAGAATGTCAGCGGGCAGCTGGATACGAGCAAGCTTTCGGAAACCCGGGCAGTGGCTGCGCCACCGGTTCCGGTGAAGGCTCCGCCCAAGCCTGAAACCAAGACAGCCGCCGCAACGCCGTCAAATCCCGCCACGGATTCGAGCGCGGGGGCCTCTGACGGCTCGGTCGTCCAGCTCGGCGCCTACAAGAATGCGGCCCAAGCCGAGCGGGCGTGGTTGGCGCTAACCTCGCGCTTCCCGCAGCTTTCCGCAGCTGGCAAGATCGTCGTGCCATATTCCGGAGGATATCGCCTTCGCGCCTCCGCGGCCTCCCCCGCAAGTGCAAAGGCGTTATGCGACGCACTTCAGGCGGGCGGCGAAGGCTGCTTCATCGCGAAATAGAGCGGGCATGCAGGCTGCAATCTATGGCCTTTCCGGCCCGAAGCTGACGGACGGCGAGCGCGATTTTTTCCGCGATTGCGATCCCGCGGGCTACATCCTGTTCAAGCGCAATTGCGTCGATCCGGCCCAGCTTCAAGCGCTGACGGATTCGCTGCGTGAACTTTCCGGGCGAGCCGACGTGCCGATACTGATCGATCAGGAAGGAGGTCGTGTGGCTCGGCTGCGCCCGCCGGAATGGCCGAAATTCCCGTCCGGCGAGGCCTTTGACCGGCTGTACCCGTTGGCGCCTTCCTCGGCGATTGAGGCGGCGCGGGTGAATGGCCGCGCGCTCGGGCTGTTGCTTCGTTCGGTCGGGATCAATGTCGATTGCGCGCCGCTTCTTGATGTGCGCCAGCCAGGTGCGCACGACATCATCGGAGATCGGGCTCTCGGTTCCGAGCCGATGCAGGTTGCGGCACTGGGCCGGGCCATTCTCGATGGGTTCGCTTCGGCTGGAGTGGTGGGGGTCATCAAGCACATTCCCGGCCACGGGCGTGCGCTTGCCGACAGTCACAAGGAGCTGCCGGTGGTGACCGCCAGCGCCGAGGAGCTGCAGACCGACCTCGGGCCGTTCGAGCGGCTGAACTGGGCACCGATGGGGATGGTCGCTCACGTCCTCTACACGACATGGGACAAGGAGCGCCCGTCGAGCCAGTCTCCCGTCATTATCGGCGACATCATCCGGCGCCGTATCGGCTTCGATGGATTTTTGATGAGCGACGACAGCAACATGAATGCACTGAGCGGGACTCAGGCGGAACGCGCGGTCGCGTGCGTTGCCGCAGGCTGTGATGTGGCGCTGCCGTGCAATGGCGTTCTTTCGGACAATATCGAGATCGCCGGACAACTGGGCGAAATCACGTCTGAAGGGGCAGAGCGGCTTCGGCAGGCGATGGTCATCGCCAGCGGCGCTACCGAGGGCCCCGACCTGGATTCTTGTGTTGCCAAGCGGGACGAGCTTCTGGCCCTCGCGGCCGAATAGCCGCGCAATTTATCGGAAAGCTGTGGATTGCTCCGCGGCTGACCTTCGCTCCAGCAACGACTCGTCTTTCAATGTGGGCGCGTTGAGCTAATCTTGTGGCGATGGCGGACACGACGCTGCGGTTGGTCACGAACGAGCCCGATGAGCTCAACCTGAGCCTGGATGGCTGGGAGGGACCGCTGGATTTGCTCCTGGAGCTGGCGCGGTCGCAGAAGGTCGACCTCGCGCAAATCTCGATCCTCGCGCTGGTCGAGCAATATCTCGCTTATCTCACCGAGGCCCGAGCCCTGAAGCTGGAGATCGCTGCCGATTATTTGGTGATGGCGGCGTGGCTCGCGTACCTCAAATCTTGCCTCCTTCTTCCGAAGGACCCGGAAGCAGAGCCGAGTCCGGAGGAGCTCGCGTTCCGGCTGCAAATGCGGCTGAGGCGGCTGGATGCGATGCGCGAAGCCGGAGCTCGGCTGCTCGGCCGTGATCGCATAGGGCGCGACGTCTTCGTCCGCGGTGCCCCGGAAGGACTTCGGCTGGTCCGCAAATCGGCGTGGCAGGTTTCAGCCTTCGATCTGTTCGCCGCCTATGGCACGATCAAGGCACGCACGCAGCCGCCGATGCATGTCGTCCACCCGCGGGCCGTGATGACTCTGGAGGAGGCGATCGACCGGGTCAGCCACATGCTGGGCTTCGCGCTAGACTGGGTCAGCCTCGAATCCTTTCTCCCGCAAACAGACGATCCCCAGTTCCGGCGTTCATCGATCGCGTCGAGCTTCCTTGCCGCCCTCGAGCTGGCGCGGCGCGGGCGGCTTGAGCTGGCGCAGGATGAAGCGTTCGCACCGATCATGATCAAGGCGGCCTGATGGACGATTATGCCCGCGCAATCGAGGCAGCGATCTTCGCTTCGGCTGCGCCTCTCACTGTCGACGAAATCGTCGAGAACGTTGGCGAAGGGCCGGTCGAGATCGCCCTCGGCGAGCTTGCCGCGCAGTACGAGGGGCACGGGATCGAGCTGGTCGAACGGGGCGGCCGCTGGCATTTCCAGACCGCGCCCGATCTCGCGCATTTGCTGCGCCGTACCCGCGAAGAGCCGCGTCGCCTATCGCGAGCGGCCACGGAGACGCTGGCAATCATCGCCTATCACGAGCCGGTCAGTCGCGGAGAAATCGAAGGAATTCGCGGGGTCCAGATCTCCAAGGGAACGCTGGACGTGCTGATGGAGGCCGGCTGGGTGAAGACGGCCGGACGGCGAGAGGCTCCGGGCCGGCCGCTGCTTTATGCCACCACGCCGGAATTTCTCACGCACTTCGGGCTTACCTCACGCCGCGACTTGCCGGGGATTGACGATCTCAAGGCAGCCGGCCTCCTCGATCCGCTCGACGCGGCGGTCTTTCAGCTGCAACTGGAAACCGAAAGCGAGGAAGAGTAGGGGGTCGCCCAAAGGAGTTATTTTGACATGGGTGGTTTGAGTTTCTGGCACATCCTGATCCTCGCTGTGCTTCTGCTCCTGCTCTTCGGCGGCAACCGATTCTCCTCGATGATGGGCGATGTCGCCAAGGGGCTCAAAAGCTTCAAGCAGGGCATGTCGGACGATGAGGATGAGGAACGGCGCCGGGAGGAAGAGCGCCGCCGCGAGATGGAGCGCCGGCGCCTGTCTCACGACGAGCCGATTGACGTAACGCCAGAGCCGCGCCGCACCGAAACGGTTACGCCGCCGCCTCCACCTCCGCCACCACCGGCATCCGACGACCACCGCTAGTCATCAGGTAGGCGGCCGATGATCGGCATCGACACGTCCCACCTGATCATCCTTGCCGTCCTGGCGCTGATCTTCATCGGGCCAAAGGAGCTTCCCGGTGCTATGCGCATCGTCGGCCGGTGGGTTGGGCAGGTCCGCGGCATGGCCCGGCATTTCCAATCCGGCATTGAGGCTGCGATCCGCGAGGCCGAACTCGAAGAGATGGAACGCAAGTGGCGCGAAGAAAATGAGCGGATCATGCGCGAATTCCCCTCGGTGGGCGGTTCGACGCCTCCCGAGCCGGTGACTGAAACGAAGCCGGATGTTGAGGTGGACCAGGAAGAACCGCCGCTTCCGCTTCCCGAGCCTCCAAAACGCGAGCTGCCGTGAAGGACATCGACGACACCAAGCGCCCGCTGCTCGATCATCTGATCGAGTTAAGGAAACGCCTGATCTGGAGCATTACGGCCCTCGCGGTGGCGTTCTTCATCTGCTTCTATTTCGTGCGGCCCATTTACACGTTTCTGCTGCAGCCGCTTGTTCGGGTCGGGCAGGGCAAGCTCATCTACACGGACTTTTTCGAAGCCTTTTTCGTTGAGGTGAAGATCGCGCTTTGGGCGGCACTGATGGTCAGCTTCCCGATAATCGCGATACAGCTTTGGAGATTCATCGCGCAGGGGCTCTATGCCAAGGAAAAGCGGGCATTCCTGCCGTTCCTGGTGATGACCCCGTTCTTCTTCCTTGGGGGTGCGGCCTTCGCTTACTACCTCGCCATGCCGACTGCGCTCAAGTTCCTGCTGAGCTATCAGGGGAATATCGGGGGCGTTCAGGAGGAAGCGCTTCCCAGCGTCGGCAATTACCTCGGGATTTGCGAAAAATTCCTGTTCGGTTTCGGGGTCGCTTTCCTGACGCCCGTGTTGCTGATGGTGCTGGAGCGGGCCGGCGTCCTCACCGTCCAGCAACTCGCGAAATCCCGTCGCTATGCAGTGGTCGCCGCTGGCGCGGCAGCCGCAATCCTGACGCCGCCCGACGCGGTCTCCATGCTGCTGCTCTTGATCCCGCTGTATGGGCTCTACGAGTTCGCCATCCTGGCGATCAGGATCACGCATTGGCGCCGCCGCCGCCGCCAAGCACGTAATCCTTTTGAAGGCACCCCAGATAAGGAGAGCCCGGAAACGCCACCGGGGGGGGGGAGGGTTGGCGGTTCCGGGCTCTTTTAAGCGGATAGCGAGAGCGGGGGGGCAAAAGGTCACTATCCGAATTGCAAAACGCCGCTTGTTCGAGACCGGTTCCGAACTTCAGCGTTTTTTTTTCGTTCGCTGCTAATCGCGATCAGGTTCCGGGGAAGACGGGCAGTTCCACGCTGTAGCGGCCCAGCTTGCGCTCGAGGCTTGAGCGGAGCTGACGGGCCAGGCCGGCGATGATCCGTTCGAACTGCATCCTCTCCCGGTCGCCGTCTTCTTCGGGCACGAGAACGGGGCTTCCCAATGTCAGCTTGGCGGTCAGGTCGCTGCTTCGCTGAAGGATGACCTCGACCGGCTGATCCGGCCGTCGAAGCATTGCGAACTCGACGACCTCGGTAACCAGGAAGGCGACCGGCACCGCCATGTCCTGGGTCGTGTTCACCGATTCCAGCTCGAGATCGATTACCAACCCGCGGGCGGCTTCGGGTGCGCCGGCGCGAAGCTCCGCCGACAGCTCCGAGAGCAACGGCCGAAGCGAAATTCCGCGATTCTCCTCCATCTCCGCGAAGTGGTTGCGGTGAACGATGGCGAGTGCCCCGACCCGCCTTCCGATCGCTCCATAGGCCGCACGCGCCGCCTCAGTTTCGGCGCTTCGTCCGTGAATATTGAGCAACGATGCAACCACCTGAAGATTGTTCTTCACCCGGTGGTGAACTTCCCTCACCAGTTTGCGTTGGCCTTCGAGCGCGGCGGACATCTCCCGCTCCGACTCCTGAACCTTGGTGACGGAGCGGGCGAAAGCATCGCGGAACTCGCGAATTTCCGTCGCTAGCCCCAGCCTTCTCGGAAGCTCAAGGGGCGGTCCGCCCGGAGTATAGGCTCGTACCGAGCGCTCGAGCCGCCGCAGGGGCTGGATCAACAATCTCGTCACCACCAGCCAGGAGATCAGCGCGGCGATGAACCACATCACAACCGGAAGGATGATGATCAGAACGTCGACGGTGGTGACTGCCGGGATGCGCCCGTCCACTTCGATCAGCAATCGGCCATTCCCGACCGGCCACCGGCTGATGAGTCGCCGCTCGCTCGAGTGAAGCGGCTGGTCAGACGCCATGATGTCGATCTCGCGCACACCGTCCTGGATTCGTATGCCGTCGAACCTGCTTCCGCTGTCGAGCGCAGCCTTGCGCAGGTCCTCACTGGAGAGGACCGTCATTGCCGAACCGCCAATCACTCCGACTTGAACCACCAGCGAATCGTCGTCGGGGGAAACAGCAAGGCGAATGTCGCCCGGTGTAACGGTCGGGACCGGTCCGGTGTCGCCGAGGTCGCCAACCACGCAAAGAATGCTGTCGGCCGAATTCAGCCGGAATTGCTGCGCGACAGCGGGGGCGATGACCAGTGATTTTTGGACTTCCTGGCACGCCGCGGGGCCGTCGGCGAGGCGGCCGTTGGCTGCGATCCGCAAGGCCAGCACATTGCGAGCGATCAGGCTTTCAACCGACTGCGCCGCCGACCGGGCTTGATCCGTCGACTGGCTGCGAAGCGTGGCGTTGGCGGTGTGGATCCCGTCATAGGCCATCCAAACGAGCGCGAAACCGATCGGCAGCAAAGCGGCCGTCAGGATCAGGAGAAGTTTGGCGGGGGTAGAAAGTTTCGCGAACCGCTCGGCGGTAGTGGTCATGTTCTCACAGCCCTTCCGGGCTGCTCAGCTGAGCTTTCCGAGCAGATCGTTGAATTCGTCGGGAACGTTCTCACGCAGGGTCTCGTCGTAAACGGAACGCAGCGCGCGGCCAACATCGGCCGTGCGATGCCCGGCCGGCTTCTTGCCTTTCAATGCGGGAGCCGTCTTCCTCTCCTCGCTCTCGGCGGTGTCTTTCGGCACGCGCTTGTTCCCGTCGTTCAATCTCTCGTCCCCCGTAGCGCGGGTGAACACCAGCCGCGTCTATGCAGACGTGCATCGTGGCGCAATGACTTCTTGGTGCCCGAGCGCCTGAAGCATCCCCTGTTGGAGTTGTCGTCCGGAATTAGGACAGCCACCCCGCATACGGGAGCGGAAACCAAATGGCCGATGCTTTGTTCCAGCGAGAGCAATAT
>Ga0157369_10004587_pt1 | contig 16237 bp, 19 predicted proteins | sample C25metaG_FD_113461 | JGI IMG/M metagenome (GOLD analysis project Ga0157369, IMG submission 113461) | Corn rhizosphere microbial communities from Kellogg Biological Station, Michigan, USA - C2-5 metaG | ecosystem: Host-associated > Plants > Roots > Rhizosphere > Soil | place: USA: Michigan... | reverse complement strand
GGTCGCAGTTGGCAGTGTCAGGGATTTCGAGGTTGGGCCGATGGTTCGCCGAAATTTCCCGGTGCACGTCACGAACAATGGCGACGATCTGAACGTCCTTGGGATGAATTTCCTGTCGACGCTTCAGAGCTGGGGAGTCGAGGGGCGTTGGCTGGTTATGGTTTCCTGATCCATGTGTGCTTTACATAATATATATTATCAGACTTACAATTGTAAAGCAGCCGTGGCCCTTCCGAGCTTTTGGCGATGAATCTGCAACGTCTCGTTGCGATCATGCGGCGGTTGCGCGATCCGGAGCGTGGCTGCTCTTGGGATCTCCAACAGAATTTCGCGACCATAGCGCCCTACACGATCGAGGAAGCCTACGAGGTTGCAGACGCGATTGATCGCTGCGACATGGATGCCCTCGCCGACGAGCTCGGCGACCTGCAGCTCCAGGTCGTGTTCCATTCGCAGATGGCGGAGGAACTCGGACTCTTCACACTAGATGACGTCATCGGCTGCATTTGCGACAAGTTGGAACGCAGGCATCCCCACATTTTCGGCAATTCGAGCGAAACTCCGGGTTGGGACGCCATCAAGGCAGCCGAGCGCAAATCCAATTCTGACGACAGCGCGCTCGCTGGTGTCGCCAAGGCGCTCCCCGCTCTCGATCGCGCGGGCAAGCTGCAGCGCCGCGCCGCCCGCACCGGTTTCGACTGGCCCGACGCGTCTGGGCCGCGATCTAAGATCGATGAGGAGCTGGCAGAGCTTGACCAAGACACTGGACGCGAACGTCAGGAAGAGGAGCTTGGGGATCTGCTATTTGCGGTGGTGAACCTCGCACGGCATCTCAGAATCGATCCCGAAGAAGCTCTGAGAAAAGCTAACCGGAAATTCGAGAAGCGATTCCGACTCATGGAATCCACGCCGAATTTCGAGTCCTTGAGCCTGGAAGAAAAAGAACAACTTTGGCGTCAGGCGAAGGTCACTCAAGCCGACCGAAGCGCTTGAAAGCGCGCCCAGTTTTCCGGCGACAGCCGAACATCGACGTGCACTTCGTCGGCGTCGGTCCTTTGCCCTACGACCTCTCCACGTGCATGCAGCCAGGCAATCCGGCTGCCATCGCTCGCCGACAGTTTCAATCGGTGTAATTGCGCGTTCTCCCGGAGCTTTTCGCCCACGGCGTCGCGCAGTCGTTCGACACCCCGGCCGGTGATTGCGGACAGGACAACCACGTCCTCACGACGCCTGCCATCGGCAAGCAGCGCATCGCGATCCTCGTGTGAAAGCAAATCCACCTTGTTCCAGGCTTCGATGAGCGGCGGAGCGCCCTCCTCTTCTGGACCCGCGCCAAGCTGACCCAGCACCGCCTCAACATCCTCTTTCTGCGCATCCCGGTCCGGGTGGGCCATGTCGCGGACATGCACGAGAATGTCCGCAGAGGAGACTTCTTCGAGAGTAGCCCTGAACGCCGCCACCAACTGCGTTGGAAGGTCAGAGACGAATCCCACCGTGTCAGAGAGTATGGCTTTCTCGAATCCCGGCAACTTGACGTCGCGCATTGTCGGATCGAGCGTTGCGAACAACATGTTTTCGGCGAGAACTCCCTCACCCGTCATGCGATTAAAGAGGGTCGACTTTCCGGCGTTCGTGTAGCCGACCAGCGCGATCACCGGCCAGGGCGCGCGCTGGCGCCGGTCGCGATGGAGAGTGCGGGTTCGTTTGACCTGGTCGAGTTCGCGCCGGATCCGCGCCATCCGGTCGCGGATCAGCCGGCGATCAGCTTCGATCTGCGTTTCGCCCGGGCCACCGAGGAAGCCGAAGCCGCCGCGCTGCCGCTCAAGGTGGGTCCAGCTCCGCACCAGCCGCCCGGCCTGGTAATCGAGGTGCGCCAATTCCACCTGCAACCGCCCCTCCGCAGTCGCCGCCCGTTCGCCGAAAATCTCGAGGATCAGGCTGGTTCGATCAATGACCTTTGTGCCTGCCTCTTCTTCAAGCGACTTCTGCTGCACCGGCGTGAGCGCAGCATCGACAATCAACAGTCCTGCGGCATTCGCCTTCGCGATTTCGGCGATTTCCTCGGTCTGCCCCTTGCCCAGAAGAGTCGCGGGCCGGGGAGCCCTCAAGCGAAAGGTGCGAGCCGCGACGATATCGAGCCCAATCGCCCGCGCAAGCCCGACAGCCTCCTCCAGCTTCGCGACGGCCGAGCGGCCGTTCGCCTTTGCCTGGAACTCGACTCCAACGACGACCGCCTTCTCACCGCGCGCAACGTCGTGAGCGCCCGGGGCATCGGAAATCGTCAACACCTATTCCTCGCCTTCACTCGGCCTCAGCGGCAGTGGCCCTTCCGGCTGAAGCGTCGAAATTGCATGCTTGTAAACGAGTTGTATCTGCTGCCCCCTCCGCAGAAGCAGCGAGAACTGGTCGTGAGCCGCGACCTCTCCCTCCAGCATCACGCCATTCACTAGGAACACCGTCATGGGTTCCCGCTCCTTGGCCGCGGCAGAAAGGAAATGCTCCTGAAGACCCCCCTTTCCCGAACTATTGTTCCCCGACAATTCGGGAAGACTTAGATCAAGTTGAGCCGACGGCATGATCGTCGATATGGAATGCTTGTAGACCAGTTGCGACACTCCATCGCGGCGAAGCAGCATCGAAAAGGCGTCAAACCAGGTGATCACGCCTTGCAGCTTCACGCCCTTGAGAAGGAAGATCGTCGACGGCGTTTTCGACCGGCGAACGCTATTGAGGAACAGGTCCTGCAGACTGAACGGCTTCTCCGGCATGGCTGGCGTGACGCTCAATCCCCTTCCTGCTTCTCGCCTATTCCGAGCGCCTTCAGCTTCCGGTGAAGCGCCGATCGCTCCATTCCGATGAACGACGCGGTTCGCGAGATGTTGCCGGAAAAGCGCCTGATCTGGACCTTCAGATACTCGCGCTCGAACGATTCACGCGCCTCGCGAAGGGGGCTGCCCATGATCGTGATCGCCTGGCTCGAAAGGTCGGATGAGCCCCGCGTCTCCAGCACTTCCGAAGGCAGCATATCGACTTCAATTCGGTCCACCCGCTCGCAAGGTGCGAGGATGATCGTCCGCTCAATGATGTTGCGGAGCTGACGGACGTTCCCAGGCCATTCATGCGCTTGCAACGCCGCCACGGCGTCGTCGCTGAAAGTCGGAACGGGAATGCGCCGTTCCGCTGCGTATCGTGCGAGAAACTGGTTTGCGAGCTCCGGAATGTCTTCGCGGCGCTCGCTGAGTGGCGGCAACCGCACGGGAACCACGTTCAGGCGGTAGAACAAGTCTTCGCGGAATCGGCCCTGTGCGATTTCCTGTTGGAGGTCGCGAGACGTAGCGGAGAGCACCCGAACATCGACCTTGATTGGCCGTTGCCCACCAACCCGATGGTAGCTCTGGTCGGTTAGCACCCGCAGGATCTTCCCTTGGGTGGTGAGCGGCATGTCCGCAATTTCGTCGAGAAACAGAGTTCCGCCATGGGCCTGCTCGAGAAGCCCCGGCCGGCTGACGTCGGTCTCCTCTACCCCGAACAGCTCCTCCTCAACCCGCTCCGGTGTCATCATCGCTGCCGAGACGACCACAAACGGACCGTCTGCGCGCGTGCTCCACTGATGGATCGTTCGTGCAGCGACCTCCTTTCCCACACCGGCCGGCCCTGTAATCAGCACCCGGCTACCCGTGGGCGCAACGCGCTTCAGCGTCGCTCGAACGGTGTTGATTGCGACAGATGTCCCGCTCAGCACCTGATCGTGCGCCACCTGCTGCCGGAGGCTGGCGTTTTCGCGTCGCAGCCGTTCGGTTTCCGTGGCCCGCGCCACCAGATGCAGAAGCCTCTCGGCTTCGAACGGCTTTTCGATGAAGTCGACGGCGCCTTCGCGAATAGCGGCGACCGCCGTATCCAGATTGCCATGCCCGGAAATAATGAGCACTGGAAGGCTGGCATCTTGACGCTTCACTTCCTGGAGAAGCTGCAATCCGTCCAGCCGAGATCCTTGAAGCCATACGTCCAGGAGAAGCAGCGACGGGCGGCGATCCCTCATCGCCTCCAGCGCGGACGTGCTGTCCGCGGCCGTTCGGACCGAATAGCCCTCGTCTTCCAGCACTCCACTCACGAGGTCGCGGATGTCAGCTTCATCATCGACGACCAGCACTTCCAAAGCCATCAGCAGAAATCCCTATGCATTTGAATCATCGTCTTCTTCCGGAGCCGGATGTTGGTTCCCACGCTCGGCAAGCCGGGCAGAGTCGAGAGCGATCCGAACCCGTGTGCCGCCACCCGGCTGGTCGAGGAACGCGATCTCCCCGCTATGTTCCTCGACAATTTTCTTGACGATCGCGAGACCGAGACCGGTTCCCCTCACCCGTGTGGTGACGTAAGGCTCCATCAGCCGTTCGCGGTCGTCCGGAAGCCCGGTGCCGGTGTCGATCACATCAATCACCATCTGCTCGCCCTCATCATGAAGGCGCATTTCGACACGATCTCCGCTGAAATGGTGTTCGCCCCGGGCAAGCCTGGATTCAATGGCTTCGACGCCATTCTTCACGATGTTCGTCAAAGCCTGGCCGAGCTGGCGGCGATCGCAAACCAACGGGAATTTCCCAGTGTCCGGGTTGAGTGCGAACTTGATTCCGGGATGCGCAACTTCGTGCAGAAAGAGAGACTGCCGAGCAATCTCAAGCACATTCTCCTCGCGGAAAACGGGCTTGGGCATGCGGGCGAAGTTGGAGAATTCATCGACCATGCGCCTGAGATCGCCGACCTGGCGGACGATTGTCCCGGTCAAACGCTCGAAGGTCTCCTTGTCCGATCCGATCTCACCGCCGAAGCGCCGTTGCAGCCGCTCCGCCGCAAGCTGGATCGGCGTCAGCGGGTTCTTGATCTCATGGGCGATCCGCCGCGCAATATCGGCCCATGCGGCGCTTCGCTGGTCGGAGAGTTGGTCGGTAATATCGTCGAACGTGAGGACGGCGCCATCCTCGTACCGGGCCCGCTTTACGGCGAGCGTACGCTGCCCGGCGCCGGCAGCGACGGTGACATTGGCTTCGCTTTCGTCGCCCGCCATGAACTCTTCTAGCTCGGGTGAAAGGTTTGACAGCGCCTTCCCTTCCACCGGCTGGTCGCCTCGCTGGAGCAAGGTTTCAGCCGAGCGATTAATGAGCAGAATCAGTGACTTACGGTCGATGGCTATCACTCCCGCAGTCACGCTGGAGAGCACCGCCTCTATAAACGCGCGGCGTGTTTCCAGCTGCGTATTGGCAGTGCGAAGTGCTCCAGTTTGCTCCTCGAGCCGTTCCGTCATCTGATTGAACGCAAGCGCCAGCGTCTGGATTTCGTCTTCACTCTCGGTGATTGGCACGCGTGTGGAAAAGTCCCCCTGCTCGATCCTTCCCGCCGCAGCGGCGAGTTGACCCACAGGACGCACCAGGCGGTCGGCCAACCTAAGTGCAGCGAAGATCGCCAAGGCGACGATCAGTAGCGATCCGAGGAGCAGAGCCGCATTAAACCGGAGCTGGTTTAGGCGGGAGCGCGCGACGAGGTCGTTGTAATCCTTCAGAACTGCATCGCCTCTGGTAAGCTGTTGCTTTAGCTCCGGTTCGTATACGCGAGCGGTATAAAGATAGGTATTTGGACCATAATCGAGCCGAGTGAGAGCTCCGATCCTGTCTGCGGAGTTGATCGGGACGCTCACGCGAGCGTCGCGTGCACTCTTTTCGGCAGCAGTCAGCTGAGCAATTTTTTGCTGAGTGATTACTTGGTCGAGTGGCCGGTTGTAAGGATCGACTAAAGCTAGGCTTCTCGGGATGCCGTCAGGGCCAATGTACAGTATGACCGCTTCTGAAAGGTTCCTGTAGAGCACTTGGCGTCCGAAATAGTCAGCGAACCGAGGGTCCTGGATGGAAACGGCCGCCAGAAAAGCTGCCAAGTCCCCGCTCATCGTGGTGGTTTCGTTACCGACCCGTTCGACTTCATGATTGTAGCTCGCGTGCGCAATGAGCACCGTGTTCTCGATCATGTTGCGAGCGCGGTGCGAGAAGTCCAACCCGCTCTGAAAAAGCACCGACGCGAAGATTGCGACGAGCACGGTCGGAACAGCGGCGATCCCGGAAAACAGCGCGACCAGCCGCGTGTGCAGCTTGCCGGTGCCAAGACCGCCCTTCTCCGCTCGCCGCATGGCGATGCGGCGCGAAAACAATACCATGAGGGCGATTGCCGGAATGAGATTGGCGATTAGCAGCAGCGCGATTAGCGGCGGCCACAGCAACGTGCCGGTATCCGCTGGCAACTTCAGCATCCACAGACTGAAGGCCACCGTCCCAACAAGAATAAGCGCAACAACCAGCGCCGCGTAACGGTACAGCCGACCGCTTTCGCGCTCTCGCGCGAGCCAGCTTTGTTTATCCGCCGTCAGTTGCGATTCGGCCGTCGGCACGTCCATTGCCTTCGCCGTAGCATGCAGCGTTGCAGAAACACCACACTTATGTTGCAGGCTGAGCTAAGCCGCTGCTTTTATTAGCCAAGGCGCGTAGAATTCGCGCAGCATCGCGGTCACGACCGCCGGATCGTCTTCCCGGTTCACATTGTTTCGGAACTCCGCCGATCCCGGCAGCCCCTTCGTGTACCAGCCGACATGCTTGCGAGCGAGGTTCACGCCCGTTTGCTGGCCGTAGAGCGACAACATCTCTTCATACTGATCGAGCATTGTTTCAAGCTGGAGGTCGAGCGACGGTTCGGACGAGGCTGAACCGTGAACCAGCTCAGCGATCGTCTGTGCGAGAAGCCACGGACGGCCATACGCACCACGCCCGATCATCACCCCGTCGGCTCCGGAGTGCCGAAGCGCCTCGCGTGCATCTTCAGTCGAGCAAATGTCACCGTTGACGATCACCGGGACCGAGACGGCCTGCTTAACCTTCCGGACAAACGCCCAGTCCGCCTCGCCCTTGTACATCTGGCAGCGGGTACGGCCGTGGATCGTGATCATCTGAACGCCGAGGTCTTCGGCAATCCGTGCCAGCTCGGGCGCGTTGAGGCTGGAATGATCCCAGCCCATGCGGGTCTTGAGCGTGACGGGGACCTTCACCGCCTTCACCGTCGCTTCGATGATCGCGGCGGCATGCTTGAGATCGCGCATCAATGCCGATCCGGCCCAACCGTTGACGACCTTTCGCACCGGGCAACCCATGTTGATGTCAATGATCGCGGCACCGCGCTGCTCGTTTAGCCTGGCCGCTTCGGCCATGACGTGCGGTTCGCATCCCGCTAGCTGTAAAGACACGGGCTGCTCGCTCTCATCCCAGAGGCACTTCTGAAGCGACTGGCGAGTCTCGCGGATCATCGCTTCGCTTGCAATCATCTCGCTGACGGTGAGCCCCGCCCCGAAGCGTTTGACCACGCGCCGGAACGGCAGATCGGTGACGCCGGTCATGGGCGCCAGGATCACTGGCGCGGCGATCCGGATCGGACCGATGTCAATGGGCTTCAAGAGGTTCATGGGACGAACGCCCATACAGGTGGGGGTCTTGGCCGACAAGGCAACCAGCCCTAAACATCGGAACGGTGACCGTAACCGCACTCATCGTCGCCGCCGGCAAAGGCGAACGCATGGGCGGCGGTCTCCCCAAGCAGTACCGGCTGCTTGGCGGCAAGCCGGTGCTCCGAAGGGCGGTGGAGGCGCTTTCAGCTCATCCGGCTGTGAGTACGGTTCGGGTCGTGATTGGACAGGGGCAGCAGGAGCTTGCAACCGCGGCGCTGGCCGGCCTCCACGTTGGCGACTTGATCGAGGGCGGCGAACAGCGGGCAGACTCCGTTCGTGCCGGGTTGGACTCGATCTCCGGTGACGCCGTCCTGGTCCACGACGCCGTGAGGCCCTTCTGCCCCCACGCCGTCATCGATCGGTTGATCGCTCGGCTGGAGCTTCACGACGGAGCGGCACCTGTCCTCCCGGTCAGCGACACGCTCGTGCGCGGCGCCGCGGAAATTGAGCAGCCGATCGACCGCAGTGGATTGGTGCGCGTCCAAACTCCGCAGGCGTTCCGCCTGGACGCTTTGCGGCGAGCCTACGCCGAGTGGAAAGGAGCGACGCCCACCGATGAAACCACCGTGGCAAGGGGGGCGGGCCTGAGGGTGGCTGCAGTCGAAGGCGATCCGCTGCTGGAGAAAATCACCACGTCCTCCGATTGGGACCGGGCTGAAGCCATGCTCGTGTCGCACTTCATTCCCCGGACGGGCTTCGGCTTTGATGTCCATGCCTTTTCGGGCGAAGGCCCGATCTTGTTGGGGGGAGTCGCCTTCCCTCATTCGCGCGGCCTCGCCGGTCACAGCGATGCCGATGTCGTCCTCCACGCGATCACCGACGCCCTTCTCGGCGCGGCCGCGCTTGGCGATATTGGGGAGCATTTCCCGCCGTCCGACCCACAGTGGGAAGGCGCCTCGTCCGACCGCTTTCTCACTCATGCCGCCAAGCTCGTTCGATCTGCTGGCGGAGTCATCGACCACATCGACTGCACGGTCATCTGCGAGACCCCGAAGATTGGACCCGTACGGGAGGCAATGCGTTTGCGAATTGCGGAGATTGCCGGACTTGCTCGGTCCCAAGTCAGCATCAAGGCAACAACCACCGAACGGCTCGGCTTCACCGGCCGCGGGGAAGGCGTCGCAGCACAGGCCGTCGCGAATATCCGGATGGAGAAGGACAATGGCTGAGAGCCTTCTGCCGCAGGAATTGGTCGACAAGGCCAGAGAGGCCGTCGACGCCAATCGCAAGGCCGGACGCCGTGTAGCCGTTGCCGAAAGCTGCACCGGCGGTCTGGTTTGCGCAGCCCTAACAGAAATCGCCGGAGCTTCGGATGTATTTGAAGCAGGTTACGTAACCTATTCCAACGCTTCGAAAATCGGTGAGCTCGGAGTCAGTTCCGAAGTCGTCGAAACCTTCGGCGCGGTCAGCGTCGCGACTGCATGGGCGATGGCGCAGGGGGCGTTGAATGCCTCGCAGGCCGATGTCGCCGTTGCAATCACTGGGATCGCGGGGCCCGGCGGCGGTACGCCCGCCAAGCCCGTCGGTACCGTGGTGTTCGCCCGCGCCGAGCGGAGTGCGGATCCGGAAGCGATGGTCGCAGATCAGAAATTCTTCGATGGTGAAGACCGCGCCGGCGTGCGCCTTCAGGCCGCGCTCTGTGCGCTTGAGCTTTTGATGCCGTAAAGGGCCGCGGCGCGCCGCTCGAAAGCGTCAGTCATCCTCCGCAAGGCCCGATCGAACATTTCGCCTGCAAGCGCCTGGAAAATCCGCGATCGAAAAGCGAAATCTACCGAAAAGAACAGGTTAGTTCCGCCCTCCGGGGCAGGATCGAACCGCCATTCGTTGTGCAGATATTTCAGCGGCCCTTCGATATATTCCACATGGATCCGCCGCGGCTTATCCAGCGTGACGCGGCTGGTGAACCGCTCCTTGAATGCGCTGAAGCCGACAACCAGGTCGGCGACGATTTCCTTGTCGCTTGCAGAACGGATTCGCACCGCGACCACCCACGGCAGGAACTCACTGTAACGTTCAACGTCGGCCACGAGGTCGAACAATTGCTCGGGCGTGTAGGGAAGATGCCGCGTTTCGCTATGCCGCGGCATTAACCGTTCGACCGGTCCAATTGCGCCGCCCTCGCCTCCTGCATTTTTCGGAAATCGTCGCCCGCGTGATAGCTTGAACGAGTGAGCGGCGAGGCGGCAACCAGGAGGAAGCCTTTGGCTCGCGCGATCGCGCCATAGGCGTCGAAGGCCTGCGGAGTGACGAATTCCGCTACCTTGGCATGTCTTGGCGTCGGCTGGAGATATTGGCCCATCGTCAGGAAATCGACGCGTGCCGAGCGCATGTCGTCCATCACCTGGTGCACTTCCAGGCGTTGTTCGCCGAGGCCCACCATCACCCCCGACTTTGTGAAGATCTGCGGCGCCTTGCGCTTGACGCCCTCCAGCAGCCGGAGCGAGGCATAATAGCGCGCTCCAGGCCGAATTGTCGGGTAAAGCCTCGGCACCGTCTCCAGGTTATGATTGTAGACATCGGGTCCGGCGTCGACGATCGCTTCGACCGCGGCTTCGCTCTTGTTCCTGAAATCGGGAGTCAGGATCTCGATCGTCGTGCTCGGGGTGCGTTTTCGAAGCGCCTTGATAACCTTTACGAATTGCGAAGCACCACCGTCGGGCAGGTCGTCGCGATCAACAGAGGTCACGACAATGTGCTCGAGGCCGAGTTCAGCCGCAGCCGTAGCGACATGCTCGGGCTCCAGCGGATCGACCGCGCGCGGCATTCCGGTCTTCACGTTGCAGAAGGCGCAGGCTCGGGTACAGGTATCGCCAAGGATCATCACCGTTGCGTGCTTCTTGGTCCAGCACTCGCCGATGTTCGGACAAGCCGCCTCCTCGCATACCGTCGCAAGGTTGAGGTCGCGCATCAGCCGCCGGGTCGAGTGATAAGCTTCGCTGGTCGGAGCCTTGACCCTGATCCAGTCGGGCTTGCGCGGCTTCGGTACGGCAACGGGAGCGTTCATGCGGGCCAGATAGCGATCCATCCCCGGCCTTGCCACCCCTGCCCTCCGCCATTAGCGGGAGCGGCATGCCACGTCTCACTCGCTTGATTGATGGATATCGTCGCTTTCGTCAGGATCATTGGCCGAACGAGCGCGATCGCTGGTCTAAACTCGCGGAGGGGCAGAGCCCTAAGACGATGGTGATCGCTTGCGCCGATAGCCGCAGTGATCCGGCGCAGATCTTCGATACGGCTCCCGGCGAAATTTTCGTCGTACGCAACATCGCCGCGCTCGCCCCGCCTTATGAGACAAGCGTCGGCTATCACGGCGTCTCAGCCGCCCTGGAGTTCGGAGTCACCCAGCTGGAGGTCGAGGAGATCCTCGTTCTCGGTCACGGCTCTTGCGGCGGCTGTGCGGCCGCGCTCACCGGCAGCTTCGATGATGCGCTTCCGGGAGGTGGGCGATTCATTGCGGATTGGGTATCAATGCTGAGGCCGGTCCGCGATCGAGTGCGCGAGCACCACCACACCGTCGACGCCGCGGCCACACTCGAGATGGAATGGGATGCAGTGAAGCTGTCGCTGCAGAACCTGCGCACGTTTCCGTTCATCGCTGAACGCGAGAAAGACGGCCGTCTCAAGCTGCACGGCGCGCACTTCGCCATCGCCGAAGGGCGCCTCTATCTGCTGGACGAGGCGGAAGGGAGCTTCCGCCCCGTCAGCTGAAGCTGGCTAGCAGCGGACGTCGTAGCTGTAGTGCGGCTGGCCGTACTGATCGACGTAGTAGCAATAACCACGGGTATCGCGATAATACTGGTGCCCGTTGATGGTTGCTCCGAGAACACCACCTAGGATTGCACCGGCAACAGCGCCCGTGCCGGCGCTAACGCCCGGAAGAACCGCGCCGGCGATCGCTCCGCCGGCAGCCCCGATCGCGGCACCGGCTGCGGCATTACCAAGCTGGCTGTTGTTATTGTAGCCATAGCCATTGTAGCCATAGGGACTGCCATAGCCGTAGGGGCTGTTATACCCGTAAGGGCCGTAGGGATTATTTGCGCAGCCGCCGAGTGCGACGGTGGTCACCAGGGCAGCTGACATCAGTAGACGTTTCATCGCTCGTCCTCCAACACTCTCCCCCGGGATTTCCCAACCCCGTTTCAGTGCGTGAAATGAAAATTCGTTCCCGCACAACAACTTTCTTCAACATCCGTCACGTCGAATGGCGTCGTCGGGACGGCTAACGGTGACAACCGTGGTTACAAAAAGAACGGGGCGGAACACGTCCGCCCCGTCCGAACCATCGTGAGTTCGCTCTGTTTAGCAGCGAACGTCGTAGCTATAGTGCGGCTGACCGTTGGCATCGACGTAATAGCAATAACCACGAGTATCGCGGTAATATTGATGCCCGTTGACCACGGCGCCGAGAACTCCGCCAAGAACTGCACCCGCCACCGCACCGGTTGCAGTGCCGATGCCAGGAACGATCGAGCCCGCAACTGCACCAACGCCCGCGCCGACTGCCGCGCCTTCCGCCGTTCCGGCAACCTGGTGATCGTAAGCGGGATTCGTTGCGCAACCGCTCAGCGCAATCATAGTTGCGGCGGCCGCAGAAAGTGCCATTTTTCGCATATTCTATCTCCCAGTCTCGTCCCCTTGTCGTGAAAGTGCGCGAAACGGCGGTTTCGTTCCCGACCCGATCCATTAGAAAGCGATGTAGCGAAGGGATTCGGTCGATGAACGACAAGGGACGAACCAGCAGTGACGCCAACATCGCCCTGCTGATCGATGCCGACAATGCGTCGCCAGATCATATTGATGAGGTCCTGCTCGTGCTTGGCGAGCTCGGCACCATCAACATCCGCCGCGCCTACGGCAATTGGGCAAAGGCAAGCCTCAAGGGGTGGGGAAGCCTCACCGGATTGCATTCGATCATCCCGGTACAGCAATTCGACATCGTCAAAGGCAAGAGCGCAACTGATATGCGAATGACGATCGATGCAATGGACCTGCTCTACCGCGGCAGCATCGATGGCTTCGGGATTATGTCGAGCGACAGTGATTTCCTTCCGCTCGCTCAGCGCATCCGCGAGAACGGACTGCCCGTTTACGGTTTCGGCACGACCAAAACGCCGCTCGGGTTCCGGCAGGCCTGCACGCGCTTCTTCGACATTGCCGCTCTCGCGAATAACGGACCGGCGGCAGCTGGCGCGCCCGAGTCGGAAGAGCGCGAAGTCGATCCGGCGCTGCTCGAGCTTCTTGGATCGGCTTACAAGGCTTCCGAGCGCGACGAGGATGGCTACACCACCCTTTCGGAGCTGGGACAGCGAGCCAAGGCAGTATCCAGCTTTGCGACCCGCAACTACGGTTACACCCGTCTGTCGGACCTCATCCGGGCGATGCCCAACTTCGACGTCAAAGCGGGCGCCGATGGACGCCTGCTTGTGAAGCGCCTCAGGTAAAGTTTGAAGTGTAACTTCGCCGACACGTTACGTCATGAATTTTTGGAAAGCTCGGTTCCGGTGGAACCCCTTTTCCGCGTCTTGGTTGTTAGCGCTAACGTAGATTGCACCCGCTCGGACAATGCTGGCCACTCCTCAGCCGCAAGATTATCTCGACACTGCGCTCAGGGCTGTCCGGAGCAGCCCTGGGTGGCGGGTGGTGCTGGATGAATTGCCAGTCCCAACATATCTCACAGACGCCGACGGCACCGTGACCTACTGGAACCGGGCCTGCATTGATTTCGCTGGACGGGAGCCAGAGCTTGGCCGCGACAAATGGTGCGTTACCTGGGAATTGTATTTGATGACCGGCGAGCGCTTGCCGCACGACGAGTGTCCGATGGCCGAGGCCATCAAGGAGCGTAAGGCGGTTCGGGGAAAAGTGGCCGTCGCGCTTCGCCCCGACGGCAGCAGGCGCGCCTTCGCCGCTTATCCGACCCCGCTGTTTCGAAGCGACGGAGAACTCGAAGGTGCCGTCAATCTTCTGATCGACGTTACCGATCAGCAGGCCGGCGCGCTCGGGGACCAGGCTGCGCGTTGCCGGCGGCTGGCCCGAAGCACCCATGACCGCGGAGCCTCGGAAATCCTGGTCAACATGGCCAAGGGCTATGACGCCACGGCCGCGTTGTTGCGTGAGGAGTAGAGCCGCTCACGACCTCGGCTGATCCGCCTGCTCGATCTTGATCGGCGGCACCTCGACGATCGCATAGGTCCCGGACGCGATCCCGATTTTCGCCTCGTCGAGCGCAGCGAGGATGTCACGGCTCATTCGGTCCTTGATGTACCGAATGCCGTGATCCGGCGCCAGGAATCGCACCGTCAGCTCCAGCCAATTATCCGTGAGCCGCCAATAAACCTGAGGATCGATTTCGCCGACGTTGATCCCGAAGCGCTCGTGCAATCGCCTCACCTCCTCGTCCCCGATCCGCTGCTGTGTAATGGTGTGACGTCGTGCCGCCTCCAGGAGTATCTCCTCCGCCCTGGCGCGATCGTCCTGATAACGGATCGGCAGGCGCATCTCGTCCCAGATGTAGGGGAATTCGTGCGTGTAATTGTACACCGGCTCGTCGAAGATTTTGTCATTGGTGACGGTGACGATGCGGCCGGTGAACTGGCGGCTGTGGACCCACATCGCGGGATCCGTGCCTGGGTCGACGGACGGCGGTTGCCCCATCTCCATGATCTGGGTCTGCATGAAGCTGAGGTTGATGACGTCGCCGCGGACGCCCCCCATGACGATCCGGTCGCCGACGTTGAAGGTCTTGCCGCGAAGGATCACGAAATAGCCGGCAACCGCGGTGATCACCCGCTGCAGCGCGAAGGCCACCCCCGCCCCCACTAGCCCGATCGCGGTCGCGAGACGCGCGGGGTTGTCGAACCAGATGGAGGTGACTCCGAGGATCAGTACGACCGCAAGGCTGAGGCTCACGCCCTGCTTCGCCCAGAAACGGAAGCGGGTTCCCCCTTTGGTGCCGACGAAAAGCGCGAGAGTCTTGCGGATGATCCAGCCTAGGATGAGGATGATCGCGATCAGCGCCAGGCTGAGCAGCAGCTTGCGGCCGTTTTCCGACGTGGCGCCGATCAGGGTCACCCCGAAAAGGTGAGCGCCCTGGATAGCCGCATTCGACGAGGCAGCCGACGGCGCGGCCGCGTTCTGTGCGGCGTTTAATATGTCCGCTGGCCCTGCCACGCCGCCTCAACCGGGCTGGTGAGCGAAGGGTTCCGAAATTCGAACTACAGGAAACTTCCGGAGGAAAACATCCTGCAACCAGCAAGCAGATGTGGGATGCGGTGGTTCAAGCGCACGGCGGGCGCGGGAACGGCGCACCTCCCCGCCCGTTCGTCGAAGTGAAGGAGAGCGACATGGAAAACCGCCGCACCGAAACCGCACGCGAAAACGACGACAGCGAAATCATTGAGCGTGACCTCGCGGAGTTCCAGCCCCACCAAAGCGGAAGCTCGGGCGGCAACCTGCAAGAGGACGTCGCCACCCAGGCCGAGCTGGAGCGGGTCCGTGACCCGGAAGCACACCAGGGCGTCGACAAGAAAGACAAGATCAATCACGCCGGGGAGGAGCCCGGCGATCACATCATGGGAAGCTCGGATTAGCTCGAAACGTCAGAGCAGTTCCAGCTCGACGGTGACCTCGTCGCCCGCGGCGATCCCGGCGCGGCGACGGACGTCGGCCTTGATCGGCAGCACATAGCCGCCGCTGTTCAGCGGGAACGCTGAGGTGCGCCAGATTACCCCCTGCCCTGAGCCTGTCGCGGGGATGCACGCCTCAACCTTCACCGAGTTGAACCCGCGCGGATTGGCAAAGCCATGCGCCTTGATCTCTGTGGATTCTTCTTCGGGGACTGTGACGAAATACCAACGACCGGCCTGCTCGCCCCGCCAGATCCACAGCAGCGAGGTGAAGGTGATCATCGCCCCAACTCGTCACCCCGGGCTTGACCCGGGGTCCACCTTCTCTTGATCAGCGATTCAAACCCCAAGTCTTCGGCAAGATCGCGCCATGTCGGGTTCTCGCGCTCGACGAGCATCTTCCATTTGCGCTGCCAGCGTTTGATCGACTTCTCACGCTGGATCGCGATTTCCATCCGATCGTGCACCTCGATCCAGACGAGCCGCTTCACGCCATAACGCTTCGTGAAGCCGCCTGTGATTTCCTCCCGATGCTGCCACACGCGACCAAGCAGGTTTGATGTGACGCCGGTATAAAGCGTCCCATGGAAGCCGCTCGCAAGCAGGTAAACACAGGGGATTCGATTCACGTTCGCTGTGAAAGTGAAGGTAGACCCCGGGTCAAGCCCGGGGTGACGCCCGCTTACCTCGTAAGTTTCCGGTACGTCATCCGGTGGGGCCGCGTCGCCTCCTCGCCCAGGCGGCGGATCTTGTCTTCCTCGTAGGCGGCAAAGTTACCTTCGAACCATTCGACGTGAGCGTCGCCTTCGAACGCGAGGATGTGGGTCGCGAGCCGGTCGAGGAAGAAGCGATCGTGGCTAATCACCACCGCGCAGCCGGCGAAATTTTCGATCGCCTCCTCCAGCGCGCCAAGAGTCTCGACATCGAGATCATTGGTCGGTTCGTCGAGCAGCAGCACGTTGCCGCCGCGCTTCAGCATCTTGGCGATGTTGACGCGGTTGCGCTCGCCGCCGGACAGCTTGCCGACGTTCTTCTGCTGGTCCTGGCCCTTGAAGTTGAACGCGCCGACGTAAGCGCG
>Ga0157369_10004586_pt1 | contig 16237 bp, 12 predicted proteins | sample C25metaG_FD_113461 | JGI IMG/M metagenome (GOLD analysis project Ga0157369, IMG submission 113461) | Corn rhizosphere microbial communities from Kellogg Biological Station, Michigan, USA - C2-5 metaG | ecosystem: Host-associated > Plants > Roots > Rhizosphere > Soil | place: USA: Michigan... | reverse complement strand
GGGCCCGTAAAGGAGCCGGACTTTACCGTCCCAATTTTGATCACGGGTTCGCGAATTCCGCGGACGAACCTTTCGGCGGTGAGCCCGGTAACGATTGTCGACAGCAGCGAATTCGCGATCGAAGGCGCGACGAATGCCGAAGAGCTCCTCAACCAGCTTCCGCAGGTAAATCCGTCACAGGGCGAGTTCGTTTCCGCCGGCGCGATCGGCACCGCCACGGTCGACCTTCGCGGGCTTGGCGCGGTCAGGACCCTCGTGCTCATCAACGGCCATCGCGCCATGCCGGGCGATCCGCGTTTTCCCGTCGCCGACATAAACAGCATTCCGACACCGCTCATCCAGCGCGTGGAAGTGCTGACCGGCGGCGCAGCCGCCGTCTACGGCTCCGACGCAGTTGCCGGCGTCGTCAACTTCATCCTCGACACCAAGCTCGATGGGCTCAGGGCCGGCGCCGAAATCGGCGGCTTCCAGCACAACAACCGTGATGAATTCGCCCAAGCGCTGCTCGACCAGCGGCAATTCCCATACCCGAAAGGGAGCATCTTGGACGGCCGTCGGGTGAACGGCTCCGTGGCCTTCGGCCGCAACTTTTTCGACAACCGCGCAAACGTCACGGTTTACGCGGGCTACCGGCAGATCACGGCTGTCACGCAAGACCAGCGCGACTATGGCGCCTGTCCGATCACAGCCAAGATCGTCGATCAGCAGCCGACGTCCATCCTCGAATGCGGCGGTCCGCTCGTCTCTTATCCCGGAAACTATTTCGACAATCTCGGGAATGCCTACCAGGTCACGGCCGAGCGGACGTTCGTCCCCGGCATAAGCCGCTTCAATTCCAGCCCGTGGAATCTCTATCAACGGCCGGACAGAAGATACACGGCGGGCGGCTTCGCCCATTTCGATCTCTCGAGCTCCGTCGGGGCGTATGCCGAATTCATGGCGATGAAGGATCGATCGTCATGGCAGATCGGCCCGTCGGGCGACTTCAGGGACACCCAGACGATCAATTGCGACAATCCGCTGCTTTCCGATCAGCAACGCTTGCTCATCTGCAGGACCGGCAATTTCGTCGGCGAGATCCCGGTGATCGACAGTGGCGGCAATGTCGTCAGCGTCTTCGGAACGCCGACTCCGTTCGTCGATCCTGTAAGCGGTGCGACGTACAAACGCGCCTGGCTTCGGATCTCCCGCCGGAGTGTCGAAGGGGGCTCGATCGAGGACGATCTCGAGCACAAGAGCGTTCGGCTGCTGAGCGGCTTCAACGGCGATCTCGGCCGCGGTGTCAGCTACGACGCAAGCTATCTGTTCGGCCGCGCGGATCTCGACCGGCAATACCGCAACAACCTTTCCATCACTCGCCTGGGGAGAGCGCTGGACGTGGTGGCCGACCCCGTGACGGGCGAGCCCATCTGCCGTTCGACGCTGATTGCCCGCGATCTCGGGTCTGCATCGCCCGGCGCCGACGCGAACTGCCTTCCCTGGGATGTGTTCGCGACCGGGCAGGTGACTCCCCAATCGGTCGCCTATCTGTCGGTACCACCGTCCATGCGCGGGTCATTCAAAGAGCAGGTCGGCGACGTCAATGCTACCGTTCAACTCGATCGGTGGGGAATTCGCAGCCCCTGGTCCGCCGAAGGCCCCGCAATCAACCTTGGCGCCGAATACAGGAAGGATACTGCTCAATTCGATCCCGACGAATTCGCGCAGGCGGGCGATATCGCCGGTTTCGGCGAACAGGTTTTCCCTATCCACGGTTCGATCGACGCGAAGGAGATTTTCGGCGAGGCAAGATTTCCGCTCGTCACCGATGGGGCGGTGCGGCGCCTCGCATTCGAAGGAGGGTTTCGCAAATCCTGGTACCGCAATCCGCGCAGCCGATTCTCGAGCCATGCCTATAAGCTTGCGCTCGACCTGATCGCGATGAGCGGAGTTCGTCTTCGAGCGAGCCAGCAGGGCGCGAACCGGGCGCCGAATGTTCTGGAGCTTTTCGCTCCGATCGAGTCCGACTCGTTCGGTCGCGATCCGTGCGCCGGCATTACGCCAGCGGCACCGGAGGCCCAGTGCGCCCTGACCGGGGTCACGCCGGCGCAATACGGCCACGTCGCCAGAGTTGATTCTGTCTTTGGCTACAACGCCATCACCGGCGGAAACGAGAATTTACAGCCCGAAACCGCGACAACGCGCACGGTCGGGACCGTCCTCCAGCCCCGCCTCCTTCCAGGTTTCAACGCGACGATCGACTGGTGGGATATCGCGTTGAAGGGCGCGATCTCGAAGATCGGCGCGCAGGCCATCGTCAATAGCTGCATCGCCAGCGGAGATCCCATTTTCTGCAGCCTCATCCATCGCGATGCGAACGGCTCACTCGCGTTGGGCGACGGCTATGTCGACGACCGGCTGGCCAATGTCGGCGCGATCAAGGTGCGCGGCATTGACGCCTCCGCGGACTATTCCGTGCCCTTGCGCAATCTGGGCTCCGCAACGTTCGGATTTCGAGGCGGCTATGTCCTCCGCTGGGTGATCGACAACGGCGGGCTTTCCACGCCTTACGATTGTGCCGGTTTGTTCGGCGGTCCTTGCGGCATGCAGCCCCACTGGAAGCACACGGCGCGCGCGACGTGGGATACGTTGCATGCAATTTCACTGTCGCTTCAATGGCGGCGTGTCGGCGGAGTGAAGCTCGCGGCGCTCGATCCCAAATTCAATCTGGCCGATGAAGTCAGTCCTGGTCACACGAGATTGCGGCCGCAGGACTATTTCGATGCCTCGACGCGGTTCCGGATCGCAAAGGGCCTGGACCTGCGGGCCGGAGTCAACAACCTGCTCGATCGAAAGCCGCCGCTCGTGGTGAGCAACACGGCGGCAGGGGACGGTCCGTTCAACGGCAATACCTATCCTGAGTGGTACGATCCGCTCGGCCGCTACCTGTTCGCGAGCCTGGCGGTCGAGCTGAAACATTAGCCGGACCTCAGCGCTGCCATCAGTTGAGGACTGCAGCCGCTGCCGCGGCCGTTGCAGAAATCGGGCCGCTTGCCGGAATCGCGCCAGTATTTGACGAGCCCGATGCGCGAGGCGAGGCTGACGAACTGCGGATCCTGGCGAAGATTTTGCGTGACCGGCGTAAAGAAGATCCAGGGGGCCAGTTGTTGATGGTCGATCGCCGCATTCGCCATCTCGATTGCCTGCTTGGTCTGGCCAAGCGCGGCGAGCATCATGACCTCCGTTTCTCGCGAGATCTTCCCTTCGTCGGTACCTTCGCGAATGCTTTTCATGGCAGCCGCCGTGGCTTGCTCCGAACGCGCCGCCTTAGCTTCGACGAAGCTTCTCCAAATCGCGTTGCTTTCGTCCCGCGGCGTCTGCTCGTCGGCGGCTTTGAAGAAAGCAAGGGCATCGGATGGCCCTTCGTAAAAGCCGGCGATGTACTTGCGCACGTCCAGGACCGCCGAATGATTGGGCCAGCGCTGGACGGCCTTTTGAAGCCACGCTCTTGCAGCAGGCAGGTTGCCGATGTTTGCATATGCGAACGCAAGCTTGGCCGTCTTTGGCGCTCCCCATTCATCGGTCGCCTGGGCGACTAATTGGAACGTGAGAGCGTCGTTCAGGCGACCGACGTCGTCGAGCAATGCGCCCTCATATTTGTACAGGGCGCCGAGCGGCTCTTTCGGATGCCGCGCGACTTTTATGCCGCGCAGCAAGATCGCTTCGCGCGCCCGATAGCTGTAGCGCGGCTCGAGCTCCGACAGGACCGCGTAAGCGCCGGCATCTTGCGGATCGAGCCTGAGCGTCAGGTTCGCTTCCCGCCGGGCCGCATCCTTCATTGCCTGGACCCGATCGGCCCCGTGGATGCTTTCGGCAGCCTCAACATAGGCCTCGCCAAGGTCCGAATGGCCAAAGGCAAAGTCGGGATGATCTGCGACGAGGTTTTGGCCGCGCTGGATCATTTGAGCCCAGGCCCCTTCCGGCGGGTCGCGGATCAGGTCGTGGATCTGGAGCACGGCCGATAAGGCGGAATTGTCTGCCAAGGGCGGATTTCCCGCGCGGGCGAAAATGGCGATGTTGACGATATCGGCCACACGCGCGGCGATTTCGGTCGGCAGGTCGGATGCCTGGCGGCTGTCGCGCTTGAATTCTGCCGACCACAAGGCCTCACGGGTGATACCGTCCTCGATGCGGACATCGACGCTCGCGCTCGTCGAATCGTTGCGCACGATCCCGGTCACGACGAAGCCCGGCCGCGCCTTGTCCGCGGCGTCTCCTCCAGCAAGCACCGCTTCGATCTGGCTGTCGCCGAGCTCGTTGACGATTTCGTTGGGGACTCGGCGCGCCAGCGAACCAGTGTCGGCGGAATTGGTCAGCGTTTCGAACGGCTGCACCGAAATGCGGCTCACGCGATGCTCCGCAGGGACGGCGCCATTGCCGATCCAGATGAAGCCGGCCACGACGATCGCTGCTGCAACCGCAGCAGCCGCCATCAAGCTGCCCGCCGGAATCCACCTGGCCTTGTGCACTGGCCGGTCCGCTACATCGTCGCCGGCGGCAAAGCCCGACGAAGTGAGGCGATATCCGACGCCTTGAAGCGTCTCGATCGTGTAGGGAGCGTCGGCGTAGCTTGCAGCAAGCTTGCGCAGCTTGCTGATGCAGCGAAAGATGGCATCGTCGGTGACCGAAAGGCCGCGCCAGCAGCGGCGCACCAGGTCGTCCTGCGACACTATCGACCCGCGCGCGTGGGCAAGCGCAACAAGAACCTGCATCACCCGCCGTTGCAGGATTTCCGAGGCGCCGTTCCACTCGACTTCGCATTTGGCCGGCCGAATGCGGAGCGATCCGAGATCGAAATCCGCCTCCTTGGCCAAATCGATTCCATGCATCGAGGAGGCGTGTTGCGTCGACTCGTCCATCCCGTCCCCAGGCGAGCTTTCCCCGGCAGCCCGCTGATAACATGCTGCGAAACGGGCACGAAGTCGCGCAAAATCAGCCCGGATCAGGCCAAATCGGGCAGAGATCGGATCATGAAACACGCACGGCTGCCTAATCTCGACAGGTCGTGAGCACCGGCTTTTGCGCGTGCTCTTGAAAGTCATCGCACTCGAAAGGGGACGACCATGTCGATCAAGCTTGGATATTCTGCCCTGAGCAAAAGAAGCCTTGGCGCTTCGCTGCTTGTTTCTTTGGCGTGCGTTCTGCCGTCACGATCCATCGCGGCGGATCCGCCGGGCCTGCAGCTCGCCTATGAAGCGACTTTCCCGAATGGCCTGTTCCAGGCTTCGATCGACCATTTGCGCGCCGGGCCGATGAAGATGGGCGATACGCTCATTCCAAACTCCAACCCGACGGCAACGCCGCTGCCGGGAGAGCTTCTCATCAGCATCACCCGGCCCGTGAGCCTGTCGCCCGACTTGATCGTAGCGAACAGCGCATGGAGCACGCCGGTTAACTTCGGTCCCGGATCGGTGTCGCGCATCAGCGCGACGTTGAGGGCGCCGGTCGGACCGCTCGCCACCGGCGGCTTTGCGATGGGTCTTGTCGCCAAGACCGGCGGCAAGGACGACCTTGCCGACCAACCGAGGATCGCAGTGACGATCAACGTTCGCCCGGGTGCCCTCGTCAGGCTGAACGTTCCGTTCGGATCGGCCTCGCCGACGGCGATGGTCCTGCCGGTCGCGGTCCGGAACGAGATCTTTGCGGCAGTGGCTCCCAAGCCGTTCACGCTCGATCTCACGATCAACCGCGTGAGCGGGACGGGAACCGCGCAGCTCACGGTCGGAAACGACGTCTTTACGCTTCCGTTCGTGCTGACGGATTTTCTCGCCAACAGCGGGCCTGCGATCACCGCCGTGGGGGTCGGTCCCGCCGTCAACGCAAACGGCCCGGGCCAGACCGCGTCGGTCCATCTGCGCGATTTCCGAATCTACACGAGCAGCGGCCGGTAATCGCCGCCTATCGTCACGACCGCCCCTTCGCAGCGGCGGCCGGTCCTTCTTTCAAGAGGAGAATAGCCATGTTGCGCCACTTCCACGCCGGCAATGCGCGCGTCTCGAATATGAGCTCGGTCGCTGTGCCGCTCTGCCTTTTGCTGTCCGCTTGCGGCGGCGGCGGCGGCGGAGGCTTTGGAGTGGCCAGCATTCCGCCACCCCCGCCGACGCCAACGCCCACGCCGACGCCAGGCCCAGGTGTGACCGCGATCCAAGTCGACACCAGCTGGCTGAAATCCCCTGCGACGCGCGCCGACAGCTACGATCTGATTGCGCTACTCAACCAAACGGGAGGCGGGACTTCCACCTTCCGCTTTGCCACGCCCGGCAATTTCCAACTCGATGTTTCGAAGGCGGGTGGAGCTTTCGCATACGCGCTCGATACGCCGTCTGGCTTCCTGCCTGGCAGCCTGACCACGATCGCGATACCGGCCCCGGTCGAATCCTGGGACTTCAATCCGGGCGGTTCGAACTACCGCTATGAGAACCCCTATGAAGACTACGAGCAATTCTTCGGTGAGAACCTGAAGGAATACGAACTTTATTCCGACGGCTCGAAGAAATTGAGGGAAGATTACGACTTCGATCACGGATCGTACCAGAACCGCATCATCCAGTTGCCCGACGGGCAGGAAATTAGCGAGAGCCTCACCTTCGACGTTGGTCTTTCGTACGTCGCGATGGGTGAATGGAGCTGGGGAACGGTCAGCGTCAGTGCGGATGGCGCAGCGGCACCGACCGGCGACAAGAGCTCGATCTATTTCGCCTATGGCGATCGAACGCCGGCGTCGGGCATTCCCGTCGCAGGCACCGCAACCTATGACGCGCACACACTGGGGAAGTTGCCCTTCACGTTGACTGCCGACTTCGGGAGCCGCTCGATATCTACTGAGATCAGCCAGGCTTCCCTGTTCGACGTCAGCGGAAGCTCCCCCTTCAGCAACGATGGGAGCTTCGTCATCGGTCTCAGCGGGACCGCAGGCTCACAACCCGCCACTGGAACAATGGACGGCGCCTTTTTCGGGCCCGAGGCCGAACAGGTCGGCGGCGTGTTCTCGGTGGAATCGCAGGGAACGATGCTGATGCAGGACGCCTTCGTCGGACAGCAGCAAGGCACGCACTGAGGCTCTGCGCAACGCGCTCGCGAAGCCCGCGCGATGACTCGGCGCCGATTTGTTTCAGTGGCCGTCGCAATGGCGGTGGCCTTGAGCGGCATTCCCGCTGCGGCCGATCCAGCCGACGATCAGTCCTCGGCCGAACTGCACGAGGCCGGGAGGCTGTTGGCAGCCGGCCAACTTCGAGCCGCTCGAGACCTTCTCGAGCGCGTGGCCGCTGCAGGCGAAGGCGGGACCGAGCGCGAATTTCTCGACGGGATGATCAGCTATGCGGGCAAGGACTACCGCCGAGCGGAATCCGCGTTTCGGCGGATCCTCGATCGCGACCGTAGCCTGTTGCGGGTTCGGCTGGAGCTGGCGCGGACCTTGTACATGGAACGCGAAGACGAGCAGGCCGACTATCAGTTCGGTCTTGCCGCCGGCGAGAATCCGTCGGCGCCGGTGATGCGCAATATCCTGCGCTTTCGAGAGGCGATCCGCGCGCGCCGCTCGTGGCGATTCAATGTCGACTTCGGCTTCGCGCCCGACAGCAACATCAATTCGGCGACGGACAAGGAGACGGTGGACATCTACGGCCTGCCGTTCCGCCTCGATCCGAGTGGCCGCGCTCACTCTGGCACGGGCCGCTTCGTTGGCGCCGACGCGTCGGTGCGACTGAACAGATCGGCCCCGGTCACCCTTTACGTGGCCGCCGATGGCCGATGGGTGAGCTATCGCGATCATCGATTCGACGATCGGTACTTCGCCGCGCAGGCCGGGCCCGAGATTCGGCTGGGCGGAGGCCAGCTGCGCACAACCGCGACCGCGCTCGGGCGCTGGTACGGCAAGCGGCCGCTCGTAAGCAGCTTCGGCGCGCGTCTCGATTACGAAAAAGTGGTCGGCGGCAAGTGGACGCTGGGCGGTGCGCTCCTGGTGCGGCACAACGATTATGCGCGCCGCGCCGACGTCGACGGCTGGGATGCGGAGGCGCGGGTCTCGGGGACGCGGCCACTCGGACCGACGTCGCTCGCATTTGGCTATGCGGGTATCGAGCGAAACTGGGCGATCGATCGCGGCCAGGCCTTCTGGCGGGCAAAGATGGGCATCGGCGTCCTCGAGGAGATCGGGTGGGGCATGCGGCCGCAGCTTGCCGTCGACGTTGCTCGCCAGGTCGGAGACAGTCCGCTGGCTCCGTTCGCAAAGCTGCGGCGCGATTGGCTGCTGCAGGGCACTGCAAGTATCTACAAGCGAGACTGGAACCTCAGGGGCTTCGCGCCCTCACTGAGCGTGACATTTGTCCGCAACGTCTCGACGGTCTCACTCTATCAAGAGAAGCGGCTTCGCGCCGAAATCCGGCTGACGAAAGCGTTTTGAATGCTTCGTCCCGCCTCGGCTTTGTATCGCCGGAAGCGGAGGACGGGGTCCAAGGTCAGCCGGGCGCCTGATCGGACACGAACTTCGTGACCTTCGATAGCGCCAGCTCGCAATGTCGGTTAAGAATTGAGCCGCGCAGTCGCGCGAGTGGGAGTGATCGGATGCACGAGCGGATTGTCTCGGCCTTTGTGGCGCTGACTTGGGCGTCGATCGCGAGCGCCGCCGCGCCGGTGCTTCAGCCGGTCGACAATTGGTCGCTCGATTATGGCGAGACCCAGTGCACAGCGGCTCGTTCGTTCGGGACGCCCTCGGATCCGGTCACGCTGGGCATCGTTCCTTCACTCAGCGGGAAAAGCTATCGATTGCTCGTCAGCGTGCCCCGCAAGGGTCCGCGTTTCGCCGAGGAATCGCGCGGCACCGTCGACTTCGGGCGCGGACCGATCAGCTCGGGGGTGCTTTACTACGGCGGCGGCGGAGTCAGGCTGAGCGTGTACCAGTTCAGGGTCTCGGCGGAGGACCTGGGGCAGGCCCGGGCAGCCGGAACGATCACGCTGCGGCCGCGAAGCCGTGCCGAATTCACGTTCGCATTGTCGCAAATGCCGACTCTGCTCGACTGGCTGCCGAAATGCACTTCGGACCTTCAGCGCTATTGGAATTCGGAAGGACAGGGAATCGCCGTCCCTGAAGCGCCGGTCCGCGACATCCGCTCGCTCTTCACACCCGCCGATTATCCGACGCAAGCGTTCGCAAGGCACGAGCAGGGCGCCGCTCAGTACCAGGTGCTGGTCGACGAGAAGGGCCGGGCCGCGGGCTGCGACCTGCTCGTCTCGAGCGGGGCTCCCGCCCTCGACTCGACCGGCTGCGAGCTGATCACCGAGCGGGCGAAGTTCAAGCCCGCACGGGACAGCGGCGGGCGCCCGGTGCGGAGCGTTTGGACGACTCCGCCCGTAACCTGGTCGAACTCGGACTTTTCCGGCTTCGAGAGCGCCTGCTCGACGATGGCGTCCAACATGCCGGTGCTGATCAACCAGTGCGACCGATCGCTCGACCAGATGCGATCGATCGGCGGCATGCCGCTGCCCTACCCGCCGCCGCCGCCACCACCTCCGCCCCCTCCGCCGCCGGGCAAGTAGGCAAGGATTGCAAAACCGCCGGCAACCGATCTTTCACGTCGGCCTGCACAAGACCGGCACGACCTGGTTCCAGAAGCGCTTCTACCCGAACCTTGCGGGCTACCGCTTCGTAAATCGGCGGCTGGTCCGCTCGACGCTGCTCGGAACGTCGCCGCTCGCGTTCGATGCAGCCGCGGCCCGGCGGGTGCTCGGCCTCGATGAAGGCGACCCGGCGATCGTCTGCGAGGAAGATCTGTCCGGAATCCTCCACAATGGCGGCTTGCTCACCAACTATGTTGCGAAGGAGATGGCGAACCAGCTGCACGCGATCGCGCCCGAGGCGAAGATCGTCATCTTCGTCCGCGAGCAGGCGGCGATGGCCGCCTCCTGGTACCAGCAATATCTGCGCGAGGGCGGCACCGCTTCGGTGCGCCATTATCTGTTTCCCGAGGATTATCTCTTCCTCGGCAAGGCAAGGCCGCTCAAGGTCCCGCGGTTCGACTTCAGCGCGTTCGATCACGACCGGCTGGTGGCGCATTACGATTCGCTGTTCGGCCGCGAGAGCGTGTTCGTTTTTGCCTATGAGCAGCTCGCCTGTGACCCCGAAACGTTCATCACCGACTTCTGCCGCAGGCTCGATCTCCCGCTCCCCGAGCGTCTCGACCACAGCCGTTTGAATTCATCCTACCGCGCGGCGCTGGTGCCGGCCGCGCGCCTTCTCAATCTCTTCAGCCGCCGGGAGGTGGCGGACAAGCGGACGCTGGTTCACATCCCCTTTTCCTTCAAGGCGCGCGAATATCTGCTCGAGAAGCTCAATCGGCTGTCGCTGTTCGGACCGGTGCGGTCGCCCGAAGCCTTGCTCGGCGGTGACACGGCGGAGTGGATCCGGCAGCGCTTCGCCGCCAGCAATCGCGCGCTTCAGGAGCGGATGGGCGTGGACCTCGGCGAGCTCGGCTACGCGACCAAGCCTGCGGACTGCGAGGTAAGCCGTCCGCGCCGCTCGCGGCTCATCGGGTGGACGAAGAACTAGCCTGCCGGAAGCTAGGGGACGAGCACGGTGTCTTTCGCCACGGACAGCATCTCGGGATAGTCGAGCGTATATTGAAGCCCGCGGCTTTCATGCCGGCTCAGCGCGCTTCGGATGATGAGGTCCGCGACCTCGACCAGGTTCCTGAGCTCGATCAGGTCGGAGGTGACTCGGAAGTTCGAATAATATTCCTTCACTTCCTGGCGAAGCATGTCGATCCGGTGCTTGGCGCGCTCGAGCCGCTTGGTCGTGCGGACGATCCCGACATAGTTCCACATGAACCGGCGGATTTCGCCCCAGGTCTGGGCGATCACGACCTCCTCGTCGCTGTCGGTCACGCGGCTTTCGTCCCAGGCGCGGATCGCGGGCACGTCGGGCAGGGAGCCCCAGCTGGCGATGATGTGCCTTGCCGCGGCTTCGCCGAAGACGAGGCATTCGAGTAAGCTGTTCGAGGCGAGGCGGTTGGCTCCGTGAAGTCCCGACTCGGTGACTTCGCCCGCCGCATAAAGGCCGGGCGCATCGGTGCGGCCGTCGAGGTCCACGACGACTCCGCCGCAGGTGTAATGCTGCGCCGGCACGACCGGGATCGGTTCCCTGGTGATGTCGATGCCGAGCCCCAGCAGCTTCTCGTAGATGTTGGGGAAATGCCCGCGGACGAAATCGGGCTCGCGGTGCGAGATGTCGAGGAAGACGTAGTCGAGCCCGTCGCGCTTGATCTCATGGTCGATGGCGCGGGCGACGATGTCGCGCGGCGCAAGCTCCGCCCGCTCGTCGTAATCGGGCATGAAGCGGTGGCCGGTCTCGGGATGCTTGAGGATCCCGCCCTCGCCTCTGACCGCCTCGGTGATGAGGAAGTTCTTGACCTGCAGATTGTAGAGGCAGGTCGGGTGGAACTGCATCATCTCCATGTTGGAGACCCGGCAGCCTGCCCGCCACGCCATCGCGATCCCGTCGCCGGTCGCTCCGCGCGGCGCGGTCGAATAGAGATAGGCCCGGCCGGCGCCGCCGGTCGCGAGGATCGTCGCTCGGCCGGTCAGGGTCTCCACCCGCTTCTTCCTGCGGTTGTAGGCGTAAAGTCCGTGAACCGCGCCGCTCGTGGTAAATTGCGTCGCGTTGCGGCCGGTGACGAGGTCGATCGCGACCATGTCCGGAACCAGGCTGATGTTCGGATGCTTCGCCGCCGCGGCTTCGAGCGCCTGCTGGATCGCATAGCCGGTCGCGTCGGCGACGTGGACGATCCGGCGGTGGCTGTGCCCGCCCTCGCGGGTGAGGTGCAGCGCTCCGCCCTCGCTTGCGAACGGGACTCCGAGGTCAATCAGGTGGCGGATCGCGCCGGGCGCGGCTTCGACGACATGCTCGACGACCTTGGGATCGTTGAGACCGGCGCCCGCGATCATCGTGTCGTTGATATGGGCTTCAAAGCTGTCGCCTTCCTCGAGCACGGCGGCGATGCCGCCCTGGGCGCGGCCCGTCGCGCCTTCGCCCAGAGCGCCCTTCGCGATCACCGCGACCTTGTGCCTTTCGGCGAGGTTGAGCGCGGCGGTCAGTCCGGCCGCGCCGCTGCCGACGATAAGGACGTCGGCAGTCGTCTTCACGCGGCTTCCAGCGGCGCGGCAGTCAGGCTGAGGAACACGTCCTCGAGGTCGGGATCGCGCGTTGACACGTCGACGATCGCCAGCCCGTCGTCGGCCAGCGCGCTCAGCACCTGGCCCGCGTTCACCTTGTCCTTGCGGTAGGTGATCTCGAGCGTGCGCTCGTCGATCAGCGTGATGTTCTCGAAACAGCAGTTCGCCGGGACCTTCGCGATGTCGTGGTCGAAGGTGACCACGACGGACTTCTCCTGCGCCTTGGCGACGAGCTCGCGGGTCGGCTCATTGACGATCACCTGGCCGTGATTGATGATCGCGATTCGGTCGCACAGCTCCTCGGCTTCCTCGAGATAATGAGTCGTCAGGACGATCGTCACGCCTTCGGCATGGAGCTTTCGAACGTAATTCCACAGCTGGCGGCGAAGCTCGACATCGACTCCCGCGGTGGGTTCGTCGAGCACCAGGATCGGTGGCGAATGGACCATCGCCTTGGCCACCAGCAGGCGCCGCTTCATGCCCCCGGAAAGCGTGCGCGAATAGGCCTTCGCCTTGTCGGTCAGATGCATGGCGGCGAGCAGCTCGTCGCTCTTTCGGTCCGACGGCGCCACACCGTAGAGCCCGGCCTGGATCTCGAGCGTTTCGCGCGGCGTGAAGAAGGGATCGAAGATGATCTCCTGCGGCACCACGCCGATCGAGCGCTTCGAATTGCGCGGATGCTCGTCGATGTCGAAGCCCCAGATCGTCACCTTGCCGCTGGTCTTCACGACGAGGCCGGCGAGGATGTTGATGAGGGTCGACTTGCCTGCGCCGTTCGGGCCGAGAAGGCCGAAAATCTGGCCCCGGGGCACGTCGAAGCTGACCTCGTTCAACGCGAGCTTGCCGCCGGCATAGGTCTTCGACAGCGATTCGATACGAATGGCAGGCTCGTCCATGACGCGGCGCGGCATAGGGGCGGGGCCAGTTCACGACAAGGATTCACGGTGAATGAGCCTTTAACCCTAATCGCTAGAGTGATTTTCAGGTTAACCGAATATCAGCGCGCCCCTGATGAGCGCCGTCCCACGCCTGCTCGCGGCATCCGCCGCGCTCGCGCTGCTGCTTTCGCCGGCGGCGGCCACGGCTGCGCCCGTCCAGGCGAGCTCGACCGGCAAGGCGGTTGTCCTCAAATCATTGAGCGTCCTCAAGATCGCGGATCTCGACTTCGGCGGCCTCGTCGTGAGCAGCGCCGGGACTGCGGTTATAAATCCAATTTCGGGGGCACTGACAACGACGGGAAGCCTGGTTCCCATCGGGACCGCCCATCCAGCGACCTTCACGGCGACCGGTTCGAGGAACTCGGTCGTGAACATCAAGCTGCCCGCTTCGGCGATCACGCTCAACCGTGTCGGCGGCGGCGGGACGATGACGGTTTCGAACTGGACGCTCGACGGCAAGCCGAACCGAAAGGTGCCGCTCAACAACGCATTCAATTTTTCGGTCGGGGCGACGCTGAACGTCGGCGCGGGCCAGGCGGACGGTATTTACACCGGCACCTTCGCGGTCACGGTCCAATACCCCTGAATGTGACGGCGATGGTTTCGCCGCAAGGTAAACGCCACGCGAACCTCTGATCTTCAACGCATGGTGAGGGGCGCCGAGCGACACTCCACTCCTGATTTGAACGCAGGAGTGCCGAAGTGGACTACCGCAAATTGCTCATCGCCGCCGGGCTGGCGGCCGCTGCAGCCGCACCCGCGTCAGCCGCGCCGGTGTCGGCGAACTCCAGCGGCAAGGCGCTGGTCCTGATCCCGCTGACCATCACCAAGGTCGACGATCTCGACTTCGGGACGATGATCGCTCCGCCGACGCCGGGCACGGTGACACTCGATCCGGCGACCAGCAACCGCCTGTTCACGGGCGGCGTCGTCGGGGTCGGAAGCGCGCCGGGCCATCATGCCTATTTCGGCGGCGCCGGCACGCCCGACCAGCAGGTCATCGTCACGCTCGTTCCGCCGGCGCAGCTCAAGGACAGTAACGGCGATACGATCCAGGTCCTTGCGCTGACTCTCGACGACAGTGGCAATCCGATCCGGACGATCGATTCGACGCACACTTTCTTTGTGGGCGTCGGCGGCATTCTCAGTCTTTCGGCGAACCAGCCGGATGGAGACTATTCCGCGACCTTCAAACTGCTCGCCAACTATCAGTGACCTTGTGAGCCGCGGTGAGCGGCCCTAATTGCCGCTCATGTCAACGCAAATTCCGCCGCCGGAGATCATTCGCGTCAAGACGGTGCAGGTTGCTTGCGACGGCTCCGGCGAAGTGTCGCCGGAGCTCGGGCATCCGCGCGTCTACCTGCGGATCGAGCCCGATACCGGCTTCGTCGAGTGCGGCTATTGCGATCGGCGGTTTGTCCTTGAGGGGGGACCGGCGGACCAGCAGCCCGCATGACCGGATCCGATCCGCGGCACTTCCTCTACCGGAACCTCGATCCGGACGCGGCGCGGCGGCTCGCGCACAAGCACCTCTCCGCGCACGACGACGGCGAGCTCTACCTGCAATATGCGGCGAGCGAGGCGTTCGGGTTCGATGACGGCCGGCTGAAAACCGCCGATTATCACACCAGTTCGGGCTTCGGCCTGCGCGGAGTAAGCGGCGAGACGACCGCCTTCGCCCACGCGAACGAGATCAGTGAAGCTGCGATCGAGCGTGCAGCGGCGACACTGAAGCTGCTCGACCCCCGGCGGGGCGATCCCGCTGCTCCGCCGCAACGCACCAACCAGGCGATGTACGGCGCCGACGACCCGCTCAGCCTGGTGCCCTTCGCCGACAAGGTGCGACTGTGTCAGCAGATCGACGCGGCGGCACGCGCCCGCGATCCGCGCGTGGTGCAGGTCGGCGTCAACCTCCTCGCAAGCTGGAGCGTCATCGACATCGTGCGTGCGGACGGGTTCGTCGCCTCCGATGTGCGCCCCCTCGTCCGCCTCGGCGTCTACATCGTCGCGGAGGAGAACGGCCGGCGCGAAAGCGGGCATCATGGGCTCGGCGGCCGCTATCTCTACGGCAAGCTGTTCGACGAAGCGCAGTGGAAGCGAGCGATCGACATCGCGGTCGGACAGGCGCTGACCAACCTCGAGTCAGTCGCGGCCCCGGCCGGCGAAATGCCGGTCGTGCTCGGGCCCGGATGGCCGGGCGTGCTGCTCCACGAGGCGGTCGGCCACGGCCTCGAGGGAGACTTCAATCGCAAGGGCACCTCGGCCTTTTCCGGCCGGATCGGGGACCGGGTGGCTGCGCCCGGAGTTACCGTAATCGATGACGGAGCGATCGAGCAGCGGCGCGGGTCGCTGACCATCGATGACGAGGGCACGCCGACGCGGCGCACAACTCTTATCGAAGACGGCATTCTCAAGGGCTATCTGCAGGACCGGCTGAACGCCCGGCTGATGGGCATGGAGCCGACCGGCAACGGCCGCCGCGAAAGCTTCGCCCACGCGCCGATGCCGCGAATGACCAACACTTTCATGCTCGCCGGTAGGGACGATCCCGGGGAGCTGGTCGAACGCGTCAAGGACGGGATTTATGCGAAGAGCTTCGGCGGCGGGCAGGTCGACATCACCAGCGGCAAGTTCGTCTTCTCCTGCACCGAGGCGTACCGGATCCGCGGCGGAAGGATCGCGGAGCCGGTCAAGGGCGCGACCCTGATCGGCGACGGGCCGACGGTGCTGACGCGAGTGAAGGGCATCGGCAACGACCTCGCCCTCGACGAGGGTGTCGGGGTGTGCGGGAAGGGCGGCCAGAGCGTTCCCGCCGGAGTCGGCCAGCCCACGCTGCTGGTTGACGGGCTGACCGTTGGAGGGACTGCCGCGTGAGCGGCGACTGGCGTGCGCAAGTGCTGAAGTTCTGGTTCGGCCTTCAACCGGAACAATGGTGGCGGGCAGACGCCGAGCTGGACGAGCTAATCCGCCGCGATTTCCTCAAGCTTTGGTCCGAGAAGCGGGAGCTGCCGGTCGATAGCTTCCTCGACGATCCGCTGACCGCCGCTGCAGGGGTCATCCTGTTCGACCAGTTCCCGCGCAACATGTTCCGCGGC
>Ga0157369_10004585_pt1 | contig 16238 bp, 9 predicted proteins | sample C25metaG_FD_113461 | JGI IMG/M metagenome (GOLD analysis project Ga0157369, IMG submission 113461) | Corn rhizosphere microbial communities from Kellogg Biological Station, Michigan, USA - C2-5 metaG | ecosystem: Host-associated > Plants > Roots > Rhizosphere > Soil | place: USA: Michigan... | reverse complement strand
TGAAGACAGCAGATGAGCTAACGAGGTTTTGATGAAGACTGCTATCGATGAGCCCATAAGTACTAGTAATACTTATCTATTTGCTCCAGCGCTGCGTGGAGAAGATGTGACGCCTCTTCCTGTGTTTGCCTCTAGCATAGCGCCTCCATCGGCGGGCAGGTACTGGCGCACCTTGAAACATTTACGGACTTCACAGCTTTTTTATCTTGTTTGGCACCGGAGGTTGAGTCGGAATGATCTGAGTCGCTGGCCAAATGCATACGTGAACCTGAAGGTATGTCATTGTCCCCCAAAGATGGCTGAATGGGAGCCGACTGTAGCTCGTCAGATAATCCAGGCGGGGGATGTTCGGTTTGTGGAACCATCGATGGAAGACTCGTATCAGGCGCCGTGGTGGACCAAGGAAATTGCTCGCCGCCAAATCTATCACGCCAATTACTGTGACTTCTTGAATGTGGACTTAAGCGTACCGGAAGAATCAGAGCTTCTTCGTAGAGCGACGAGGATCGCCTTAAGCTGGTGTGACCAGAATCCTCATGGTACAGAGATTGGGTGGGGTCAATTTTTTTTATCGCTGCGCATAGTTAATTGGCTGAAATACCTCATCCGCAACGCGGTACGGGCAGAAGAGATGGGGGACGGAACACAAATTGATCGCATTTTGGCAAGTCTCCGTGTCCAGATGCTATCGCTTGAGAGTCGACTGGAAAGGGAACTGCTGGCGAATCATCTCTTAAAAAACGCGAAGGCCCTGATATTTGCCGGAACACTTCTCAATACTACAGAAAGTGATCGTTGGCGCATATTGGGCCAGCGGTTGCTGAGAGAGCAGCTCGCGGAACAAATTCTTCCTGACGGTGGTCATATCGAAAGATCTCCTATGTATCATGCATGGATCCTCGATGATCTATTGGACATCCAGCATCTGTTTGAGTTTTGTCCTCCTGATGAACCCGAGTGCATGGCTGAAGTATCCCAGTGTGTCAAAAATATGTCGCGGTATCTTAGTCAAATTATCCATCCGGACGGCGAGATCCCGCTCTTCAACGATTCACAGTTGGACGTTACGCGTCCAACTGCGCAGATCCTTTCGGAAGCTGGGGCACCCGTGGCAGATGTGTTACAGAGTCGAACTGAAGTGAACGTCCTGCCCGACAGTGGTTATGCGATTATTCGCGACTCCACTACACAAAGCTTCCTCATCTTCGATTGTGGTCCGCTGGGTCCGGATTACCAACCTGGACATGGCCACTCGGATGTTCTTAGTTATGAGCTGACGCTGCACGGCCGTCGAGTGATTGTTGATACAGGTGTAAGCTCTTACGAGCGCGGTCCAGAACGCTACTACGAGCGATCTACGGCAGCCCACAATACTATCCGGGTTGACGGATCGGAGCAGGCAGAAATTTGGGGAGGATTTCGGGTCGGCCGTCGACCTACTGTAAGTCCCATTGATTACGGCGAAGTTGCTGGTTGTCAATTCGTACAAGGTGCGCACTTTGGCTACAAGCATTTGAACGTGGTGCATTCGCGTACGGTCATTCGGCTTAAAGACAATTCGTGGGTCTTCGCGGATACATTGCGTGGCAAGGAAAGTCATAAAATTGAGTCCTTTATCCACTTCCATCCTGCGATTCAGCTCTCGCCATATCCATATATTGATACGCCAATCTACTCTCCTGAAATGATGCTTCCCCGCTGGGTGCTTGACTTTGGAGGATTGCGCTATCTCTTCATGGCGCTGGGAAATGGCATTATGACTCAAACTCAGGCTTGGTACTCTCCTGGATTCGCAGTCCGCCTGCCCCAGCAGGTCATCCATTGGACATCGGAAGAAAAACTTCCCGCAACGATGCTTTACGCACTTGTACCTGAAGGGACACCGCCTATTAGAGTCGGCCAAATGGCAGACCATAGCGGCATAGAACTGAACCACGTCTTTGTCCCGCTGCTGTGAGAAAGTGGCCGCAGCAAGAAGACCTAACGTCGGGCTGCCTACTCGATGGAGTATAGATATGCGCTCACAATACCGTTCTCAAAACCTAGACCCAACGATTTCGAATCGATCTCTCGATCGACGCTTCTATAAGCTGTTCCGGATCTTGCTTTTCTTATTGATGGGAATAGGAGTACTGATCTGTACTCCTGCACAGGCGCAGACACCGGCTGCCGGAATCGTTGGAAGCCCTACTGAGATTGGTCCGGGGGGCAGCTCTACCCTGACGTGGGCTACCAGGAACGCCGTGAGTGCCGACTTAAATGGCACGACAGTGGCATTAAATGGATCGCAAACCGTTTCACCTACGACGTCAACCACCTATCGTATTACGGCTCACAGCTCGACAGGCGCGACTGATTGGGGCCAGGTCCTCATTACAGTAGCCTCGAACGCTCCGACTGCCGGAATCAGTGCGAGCCCTACCTCAATTGCCTCTGGCGGCAGTTCTACACTGACCTGGACATCGACGAATGCCGTAAGTGCGACTCTGAACGGCGCGTCGGTTGCGGTCAATGGATCGCAGTCGGTTTCACCCACCACCACGACTACCTATACCTTCATCGCCAAAAGTTCCTCTGGCGCAACTGCCACGGCCCAGGCCACTGTCACGGTCGGCTCAACCGGCCCCACTGCCACGATCAGCGCGAGCCCTACCTCAATCACGTCTGGTGGCAGCTCCACGCTGACCTGGACGTCGACGAATGCCGTAAGCGCGACTCTGAACGGCGCGTCGGTTGCGGTCAATGGATCACAGTCTGTTTCACCCACATCGACCACCACATACACTTTTGTGAGCAAGAGTTCATCGGGCGCGACCGCATCGGCCCAGGCTACTGTTACGGTGGGCTCAAGCGGCCCTCCAGCTGCAGGAATCAGTGCGAGCCCAACCTCAATCGCGTCTGGTGGCAGTTCGACACTGACATGGAGTACGACCAACGCCGTGAGCGCCGATCTAAATGGCACGACGGTTGCATTGAATGGGTCGCAAACGGTTTCGCCTGCTACCTCAACCACCTATCGTATTACGGCTCACAGCTCAACAGGCGCTACCGACTGGGGCCAGGTCACTGTTACTGTGACCACTGCCGGAATCAGTGCGAGCCCGGCCTCGATACCATCTGGAGGCAGCTCTACGCTGACCTGGACGTCTACCAATGCTACGAGCGCGACTCTGAATGGTGCGTCGGTTGCGGTTAATGGATCGCGGTCTGTTTCACCCACGTCAACCACCACGTATACCTTCGTGGCCACAAGTTCCTCTGGGGCGCACGCCTCGGCCCAGACGACTGTAACAGTCGGTTCAAGTGGTTCCCCAACTGCCGGGATTAGTGCTAATCCAACTTCTATAGTATCCGGTAGCAGCTCTACGTTGACCTGGACGTCGACCAATGCTACGAGCGCGACTCTGAACGGTGCGTCGGTTGCGGTTAATGGATCGCAGTCTGTTTCACTCACGTCGACGACCACATATAACTTTGTGGCTACGGGTTCGTCAGGGACGACCGCATCGGCGCAAGCCACGATCACTGTAACTTCAGGCGGTCCTCCGACTGCCGGGCTTTCTGCGAATCCCACATCCATCGTCGCTGGCAACAGTTCGACACTCACCTGGACGACTACTAACGCGGTAAGCGCTGATTTGAACGGCACGGCAGTTCCGCTGAACGGATCACAAGTAGTTTCGCCCACCACGACAACGACCTATCGCATTACGGCTCGCAGTTCGTCGGGCGCGACTGACTGGGGACAGGTTTCCATCACAGTGACGGGTTCTGGCCCTGTTACAGGCCAATGGTCACCGGTTCAGACCTGGCCATTCATGGCGGCTCACGCACACCTTCTCCCGAACGGAAACGTCCTCTTCTGGCCGTCTTTCGATCTGGGAAATAATCCCACGCTGTGGAATCCGGTTACGAACAAGTTCACCACTGTTCCAATGGCGGCATATAACATATTCTGTTCCGGCCACTCGCTGTTACAGGATGGCAGGTTATTTGTTGCGGGAGGACATGCTGGGAACCAAGGTGACGGACTTATCAGCAGCACCGTCTACGATCCAAGCTCGAATACCTGGACAAAGACCAGTGACATGAATGCGCCGCGCTGGTATCCCACAAATACCACTCTGCCCAGCGGCGACGTTCTGGTTGTGTCAGGTTACACCACGACCGGGGTCTTCAATACATTGCCACAGGTGTGGCATCCTGCTACAAACACCTGGTCGAACTTAACTAGCGCCGAATTAATGCAGCCGCTTTACCCGATGATGTTTGTCGCCCCTAGCGGACAAGTGTTCAATGCCGGCCCGGACCAGATCACAAGGTATCTCGATACCGGGGGAACCGGCACGTGGACAACAGTTGGAAACCATAGCTACGCAGGCGCCCGCGACTATGGGTCTGCCGTGATCTTCGATGGGAAGGTCTTGATCGCTGGAGGGGATGGCAGCACCACTGGTCCTGCTACGAATACGGCGGAGATCATTGACCTTAATGCAGCAAACCCCACATGGCAGTTTACGTCACCGATGTCGATTGCTCGCCGCCAATTCAACCTGACACTTCTGCCAGACGGAAAATTGTTTGCCTCGGGTGGCAGTGGAGGGTTTGGTTTTGATAATGCTGCCTCCCCCGTGTACCCAGCAGAGATGTGGGATCCCGCCACCGGCAATTGGACCACGATGGATAGCATCACCGTCTATCGCGGGTATCATTCCACGGCACTCCTACTGCCCGATGGACGCGTGCTTTCTGCTGGAGGAGAGCAAACCGGAGCCAGTGCGGAGATTTACTCTCCTCCGTATCTCTTCAAAGGTCCTCGGCCGACCATCACTTCTGCACCTTCCAGCGTGAAGTATGGACAGACCTTCCTTGTGGCCACACCGGATGCCGCCAATATCAGCCAGGTGACATGGATCCGGTTAGGCTCCGTTACTCATTCCTTCAATCAAAATCAACGTCTCAACCATCTCCAGTTCGTGCAGGCCAGTGGAGGCTTGAATATCACTGCCCCTGCAAATGCGAATCTGGCTCCTCCGGGACATTACATGCTGTTCATCTTAAATGGCACAGGTGTCCCATCTGTGGCCAGTATCATCCAGATCACACCTTAAAAACACTGTCCGTATCCTCAACCTGTCTCAGAAGGGGTGAGACCATGAGAATCTATCGCCGAGCCAACCTAGGTACGCTGTCATTCATCCTGCTGTTCGCTCTCGCTCCAATGCTGAGGGCTCAGTCCTATACTTTGATCGACATTGGTGCACTCCCCGGAGGCAATACCGTCGCGGCAAAAATCAATTTGGCGGGACAGGTGGTCGGGCAATCCGGGAAAATGTACGGTGTGCGCACCCATGCCTTTACCCTGACCTCTGGCAAGCTAGTCGATCTTGGAACCCTGCCCGGGGGCGACTACAGTTCTGCCTTCGACGTCAACACCAAAGGCATTATCACTGGTGAGTCGAACACAGCCAGCAATATCCGTGCCTTCATTTGGGATACGGCTGGAGGAATGCGAGACCTGGGAACCCTTCCTGGGGACAAAGGCAGCAGAGCCTTCGGGATCAATGACTCCAACCAGGTAGTGGGGTACTCCAGTGGGCCCAATGGCGCGACCGCCTTTCTGTGGACGAAGGATGCAGGCATGACTAGCCTGGGCACGCTTCCGGGAGGAGGTAGTAGCGAGGCTTCGGACATCAATAATGCAGGGTCGGTCGTGGGGGTCGCATCTACCAAATCTGGAGAGAAACATGCATGCTTCTGGGCGGCCAGTGGTGGCATTCAGGATTTAGGAACTCTGCCGGGCGATCTCACGAGCGCAGCGTACAGGATCAATAGTTCCGGCAGCGTAATCGGGTCCTCCATCGGATCTAAAGTCTCGCACGCTTTTTTGTGGACGCCTGGCAGCGGCATGCAAAATCTCGGAACCCTGGGTGGAGACTCCAGTAGTGCTCTGGATCTAAACAACAAGGGCGAAGTGGTCGGCACCTCCGTTGCAGCCATGGGAGGACACGCATTTTACTGGTCCAGCAGCACCGGGATGCAGGACCTCAACGCTTTGATTCCCTCTGATTCCGGCGTAACTCTTACGTCAGCGATCGGCATCAACAACGCCGGTTGGGTCCTAGCCCTTGGAGCAGTAACTACGGATCGTAGCCAACCGCTGGAGCTTGATGATACGCATCATCACGCCGGCCCCATTCACGCATTTCTGCTCACGCCGGCTCACTGAAGAATTCGGAAGGTTGCCAGCCTGCTCTGGCTGAGGAGTAGAGCAAAAAAAAGCCCCGGTCATCGACCGGGGCTTTTTTAGGAAGCAAGACGATACCTCATTTTTTTTCGGAATGGAGTTCGGGCTCCTTCCATGTGCTCAAGTTTCCATCTGCATGCTGCACAACCATATCGACAATATGTCGTGCGATCGCAAGTGATGCTGTAGCCGCGGGAGAGGGTACATTCGAAACATGCACGACGCCCTTGGTATAAACGAAGTGAAAATCATCGACAAGAGCACCCTTCAAATTCAGTGCCTGTGCTCGCACGCCGGATCCGCCTGGTTCGAAGTCGTCTGAAGTCAACTCGGGGATGAGGCGCTGAAGGGTCCGAACGAAGGCAGCTTTGCTCCACGACCGGTAATATTCGCCTAGAGACATTTTCCAATGCCTTGCGGCCATTCTCCAGAAACCAGGAAATGTAGCGAATTCAAATACATCGCCTGGCTGCAAGGACCTTTTTGAATAGCCCTCGCGCTTAAAGGCAAGTACAGCGTTGGGACCTGCCTCAACGCCGCCTCCGATCCGTCTTGTGAAATGGACGCCAAGGAACGGAAATCTTGGATCTGGGACTGGATAAATCAACCCCTTTACATAGTGTTGCTTCGCTGCAACGATATCGTAATATTCGCCGCGAAAGGGAACGATCATCAGGTCGAGTTTAGCCTTGACCATTCGGCTGATCCGGTCGCTATGCAGACCAGCACAGTTTATAACAAGCCGCGCTTCGACTGGACCGCGCGTCGTTTCGATGATCGTATTGCCGCCGATGGGCCGCAGCGCAGTCACTTCGTGCAAAAGCAGGATTGTTCCACCATTGCGAATAATCAGTTCCGCATACTTTTCTGCGACTTTGCGGTAATCCACGATGCTCGTGCCTGGCACATGAATGCCTCGGATACCGGTAGCATATGGCTCAAATTCGCGAATCTGTTCCGCCGTGAGCATCTGGAGACCCTTCAATCCATTTTCATTGCCACGTCGGTAAAGTTCTTCGAGCCGTGGCAGCTCACTCTGTGAAGTTGCAATGATGATCTTGCCACAGATGTCATAGCGCACTCCGTGTTTCTGGCAGAAGCGCAAGAGCTCATTCGCTCCATCGACGCAGAGCATGGCCTTCAAACTACCGGGCTTGTAATAAATGCCGGAGTGAATCACACCGCTATTGTGGCTTGTCTGGTGACCCGCGACGAATGCTTCCTTTTCGATCACGACCAGACGCATCTCTGGAAACCGCCTGGTAAGCTCAAGTCCGGTTGCCAGCCCGACAATACCGCCACCGATGATCGCTATCTCTGCTTGATAAGCCATGGGAACCTTGAATTGCAATCCAGCTTGTTGCTGTAGGAATTGTTCTATCTACAAGGGAAATTATTGTTGACGAGGACTGGCAAATCACGTCATGAACTGCTTATGATCCGCTACAAAGAAAAAGGCCGGACGATGCCTACCTTCTTGCTGTAATCAGATCTAAACTGGGCAGCAGCCCTGGTGTGCAGACACTCCCTCCGAATGCCTTTCCCCTACCCCACCACGGATCGAAATCGGGGATCTTAATATCGGCCATAGATTGCGATCCCGGTCGCAGTCTGCAAAATCGCTTCGAGGCTTCGTCTAGTTACCGTCTTTGCGGTGCTGGTTGGAACAAAGACAATATCGTCCGGCTGAAGCTCTAGATCGGGAGCCTTTGCTGCAAGAATGATGTCCAAAGGAATTGGGACATCTTGTGGGTTGCTGTGGGCTTTGCGAATCAATCTCGCCGATTTCAGCGAAGCAGTAGAATTGGTCCCGTGCGCCATGGCTATAGCCTGAAGAACCGTCAAATGTGGGTTATCCATGACGATTCCCGTTGGCTCTTTCACATCGCCGACCACATACACCATTCCAGCTTTCGAAACCACGATCGTGTCACCCGGGCGCACCGCCATGTTTGTCAACGTTTCTCCATTATCCTGCGACATCAGTATGGTCTTGGAACTCTTGATCCCATCTCGGTGCGTAATGGTCACGCTCTTTCCTGCTTTGGGCGTGATGCCACCTGCAGCAGAAATTGCATCGAGAAGTGTTCGCTGCCCCAGCAGCGGATAGATGCCGGGCTTCTGTACCTCGCCCAGAACTGAGATACCTGCGGTAGCGTACTCCTTTACAAATATCGAAACCTGCGGATTATTAAAATATCCGTGTGCCTCCAGGCGGCGCGCAACAGCGCTCTCGGCCTGTAGCGTCGAGAGCCCTGCGAGTTTGATATTTCCCACCATAGGCAAGGAGGCATCGCCTGCGGGGCTGACGCGCACGTCATAGCGGTACTCCGGGGCTCCAGCAATGCTTATCGCAAGCAAATCTCCACTGCTCAGGAAGATCTCCGGCAAAGAGGAATGAGATGCATCTGAAATTTGGGTCGATGGACCTGAGTTCAACTGAGCTGGCGTTTCCTGTCCCGGGAAATTTGAAACAAGTATGAGTAAAAATCCGTTCAACGCTGAAAGTGCTTTTGTCTTGCGCATATCTGTTCCTCGCAGCTTTCTTCGAACAGTCACCCTGGGACTTCGAATCCTCTGCAGCCGTATAGAACACAGACCGTTCTAAGTAGTGATTGCCGAATACTTCGTCAAATGTTCAGTAAAAACTTCGGAGAGGAGAATTAGCAGAACGCCCGAATTATTTCAGGGTGGGTCTGTTGCTTCACTTGGCTGCCTGACTTCGGAGGATGGACGGCTTGCATTGCTCATAATCGCCGACAATGTTCCCGCACCATAAGAGACATGGAGAAGAAGGAAGGGGACCGGCATAAGCAAAGCTCCGGCAACTCTTTCTCTCAACGCAATATGGCATGTTACTCCTATGCTTACAAGCCCGTAAATCGCCCCAAGCAAAAGAATAGGTTTCCGCAACCATAATTGGGCGGGAATCACAGTCCCTACTGAGAAAAGGAGTAGGAGCAGACTAAGCAGCAGGGCCGCGACAAACGCGCCCGGAACAAAGTGCCGTATCGACATGGATGCAGGATTTACTTTGAAACTTACGATGTTCCAAAAACCGTTCTTGAATGCGTATCTCACAAGCGATATCAAATCTGGATTTACAAAATACTCGCAACTGGTCCTGTCCGTGATGTAAAGCTTATATCCGCGGGCGCGAAGCCTCTGGCTGAGATCGTTGTCCTGATTGCGATGTAACCGCGTATCATAGCCGCCTACCTCTAGAAGAGTGCTCTTCAAAAAGATCGGATAGGGAATGGTGTCCGCGAAGCCTGCCCCACGCGTTCGCATCGATCTCCCAGAAGTCCCAAAGGGGTGAGCCAATGCCCAGGCAACAAGCCGCGCCTGGAGCCGATCTCCTGCGGGCCTGGTAATCAAACTACCGCTACAGCCGGCAGCGGCATGAACCTTCAATTCTTCAAGACATGTAGCGATGTAGTCTTGTGCATAGGCGGTGTGCGCGCCAAGAATGCAGATATATTTTCCTTGGGCTCTCTCTATACCAATGTTGAATGCATAGGGCGTCTTTCTCTGCTTGTTGATTTCCAGTTTTATGCGGGAATCCCCACTGGCAATTCTTTTAACAATCTCCTGCGTTCTATCCGACGAATCTCCGTCCACGACGATGATCTCCAAATCCCAGCCGGAAGTTTTCTGTTGCAAAAGTGACTTTAAGGCTGCCTCAATATGACATTCTTCATTACGAACAGCCATAACAGCGGAGACAAGAGGGCAATCTCCAGTGTGAGTTGTTTCGCTTCGCGGTTCGGAGATTATTTCCATTTTGTTATTTAAGTCAAAAGGCAAACAGGAACAATGGGATTGCTCTCGGATAGGTTGGTTGCAAGCGCTAACAGCGAACGATTTTTCCCGACGAAATCCCGGCGGTGGCGTTGCGGGTATCGACCACGAGTTGTGCCTCGTCCACAATCTTCCGATAGTCATAATCAGAGTGGTCGGTAACGATAACGATGCAGTCGTACTCACTGATTCCGTCCAGCGGCACGCATTGCATCTGGAGATCGTATTTGCGCCCTTTTCCGATCCTCGGGAAATAAGGATCGTTATAGGCAACTGACGCGCCGCTCTTCTGAAGAGCTTCGATGATCGTAATCGCAGGAGATTCGCGAAGATCATCGATATCTTTTTTGTAGGAAACCCCTAACATTAGAACCTTCGCCCCGTTCAAAGCTTTGCGGCGAACATTAAGGGCTTCAGCAATGAAGTCGACCATATGGTAGGGCATCGCCATGTTGATCTCGCCGGCGAGCTCGATGAACCGCGTAGCGAAATCAAATTCTTTTGCTTTCCATGAAAGATAAAAGGGATCGATCGGGATGCAATGGCCGCCCAACCCAGGCCCCGGATAGAACGGCTGAAATCCGAACGGCTTGGTCGCCGCAGCCCTTATGACCTCCCAGATATCAATGCCCATTCGCAGACAGAGGAGTTTCAATTCATTGACGAGGGCGATGTTTACGCAGCGGTAAATATTCTCTAGCAGCTTCGTCATTTCAGCAATAGTCGTGCTGGAGACTGGAACCGTTCGATGGAAGATAGAGGCATAAAGCGCGGTGGCAATCTCACTCGCATTGCGATCGACACCACCCACAATTTTTGGAATATCGTTGCGTGCGACAGTGTTATTTCCAGGATCTTCGCGCTCAGGAGAAAACGCGAGGAAAAAAACGTGACTGGCTTCAGAGCCGTCGCGCGAGACGCACAGATCCGATAAGTTTCCCTTCTCGAGCAGAGGCAACACTATCTCCTCAGTAGTTCCGGGATACGTTGTGCTCTCAAGCACAATCAGTTGGCCAGCCCTCAAGTATGGCGCAATCGACTTTACGGTCTCGGTAACGTAGCTGAGGTCGGGCTCTCGATACTCCGTGAGCGGTGTCGGCACGCAGATCACAATCGCATCCATCTCAGAAATACGCGTGAAATTGGAGGTGGCCTTAAATCCCCGGTCACTGGCAAGTGCAATTTCCGTTTGCGGTATTCGGCAGATGTAAGACCGCAAAGAGCCGAGCATATTAATCTTGGCGCTATCAATGTCGAAGCCAGTGACTCGGAAGCCTTGTTCGGTGAACAACAGTGCCAGAGGCAGTCCGACGTATCCCAAGCCAATGATGCCGATATTTGCCGTCCTCGATTGAAGCTTGGCAATTGATTCTTCTTTCAGCGTGGTTGCGCTGAACGGTTGCTTGGAGGCGATTGTATGCATAAATGTTCCCCGCTCATTTAATGTGGTGGTGAAATTAAAATCGGGAGCCTTGATGAACAGCCATGAGTCGAAAATTACAGGTGGCCGTTGCGAGCTAGATGCGTCAACTTGCTAATTGCGCTTCGGCAGCGTCCATCTCCAACTGAACCGCGCGCTGGATAAAGTCAAGCGAGACAATCAATCGCATCTTTCCTTTACGCCTGATGATTCGCCCCACCAGGCCAGCGAAAGGTCCAGATTTAATTCGCACCTGTTTTCCAGCAGCCAAAAACGGATATGGTTCTGCCTTCCAGATCGCCAGAGAGGACCGTAGCCTTTCAACTTCACCATCGGGCAGAGCAGTTGCGCTGCCATTGAAACTCACCAAGCGAATTACGCCGGGCTGTGTGAGAACTCGGAGTTTATTCGTAATGATCATCTTGACAAATACATAGCCGGGAAATAGAGGCACTTCTATTTCGACCCGCCGATGATTCCAGTCCCGCACTGAGCAGTAGAGGGGCAAATACGTTTCTACTTCCTGATCCAAGAGCCGATCTGCTACAACTTTTTCGTGCCGCGGTAATGTATAGACCACGTACCAGTGTGGTCTCATATCGACATCTCGTATTAGCTCCATTTGTGCCAAGGCTCCGCCCCCCTCAACCGCGACGCGTGTCGGGTAAGATCAACAATCTCGCGAAGTTATCGGCTGCGGAAGCGCCGGCTCACTTCGAGTGAGATTGGTTCGATTGTCCATTCATGGAGCCCGTGGCCCGTTAAAAACAGAAATCCAAGATAGACACTCTGAAAATATACGTCCGTGTGGTAGCGCACATAACTGAGTTAATCTTTATCGTCTTGTTCAGACAAATCTTACTTGTGTTAAGTCGGTTCTAACGGTGGGCCAGACGATTGCGTTCATCTGCAACGATCCGATAGCATTCACAAACCATCGTTTCCAGACCTTCCCGATCGAGAATTGCGATGTGACCTCGGGAATACTGAATCAGTCCCATATCTTGTAAGTGACGCGCGGCTCTGGTCACGCTCTCTCGACGTCCGCCTAACAAGTTCGCGATGAATTCCTGCGTCATCGCGATTGCAGCGCCGCTAACCCGATCATGGCACACGAGAAGCCATCGACAAAGACGCTGCTCTACAGAATGCAGGCGGTTACAGACGGCCGTTTGTGAGATCTGGATGATGAGCGAATGTGTGTAACGCAACAGGATATGTTGTAATCGGCCACCGCGCGCGAACTCTTCCTGTAACACTCTCGCGGGCATTTTGAGGGCATTGCCGCCGATCTGCACTACCGCTCGGTGGGGCATGGTGTCGCCCCCGAGAAATATAGCAACACCGACGATTCCATCATTTCCTGCAAGGGCCATCTCAGCCGTGGACCCATCATCCATCGTGTAGAGACATGACACGACACAGCTGGTAGGAAAATAGACATGATCCAGCAGCCCCCCGGGTTCATAGAGTACCTCACCCAGCGCTAGCGAGGTACGCCGCATACTCGTGTGGAGACGCCCATATTCCTCAGCCGAAAGGAGCCGTAACAGGTGATTTTCTAGGAAGTCTTGCCTTCCCGTGATCGGTCCGATCATCGATGCCTCCAGCCCGATACGACTATCTCGCCTCTTGGCGTTCGATAGTTCTTCGGCAGGATTTCATTTGTTTATGGGCCCGCCATGCGTTTTATCGTTTCTGGATTCCCGGCACACGGGCGAATTGCCTCTTCGCGCCATATTGCTAGTTTGATAGGCTCGCAGCTTTCTTAGTTGCCATGTTGGCTTGTGGCACTTGTATGGCAGTTATTGCGATTTGGGTGGGTTGCTGACTTTACCACTTAATAAGTGGTCAGCGATCATAACTGGCCCTGCCGAGGGGTTTACCGGCCCAATGCGTTGAGGCGAAATGGTACTTGACGGTAGCTCATCGGTATCCCTGACAGGACGTTTGCTCTCTGTGACTCTAGAATGGTGGCCAGAGACTGGATCGAACCTTCAACCCTCGTTGCGCCGAATCACACAATTTAAACACCGAGTAAGAAAATCGGGCTTAGCGGCTCTATATATTGGCACAAATTGAATTTAATGTCAGGATCGGAACCGCAAAAATTTCGAAAATCATCTACCAGGGCCGACCATCTTTCTCCTACAAGCTTTCTCCTGCAAGACAGTTTCACTGAATCCGGGAGCACCGGGACCTGCAACGAACCTCTTTCAGGCGGGTTGCTGTTGCTGCGATTCCCGACTCAATGTGGCAACGGCAATCTTCTGGCTCGCCATTCAACTGAATTGATACTCTACGCAACAAGAGGTAAACCGCAGGTGCGATTTACCTCTTGTTCGTTGCCGTTCCGGTTTATTGAACCGTGATGGTGAGACCGTTGGAATTTCCAGAACCTGGATTCTGGCTCTTCAGAGTAACGGTTTGCGCGCTGGCAAGATCGGCTGCTGGAATTGCCACCTGCAGGTGCGTATTGTCGACGAAGGTGGTGGTTCGGGGCGATCCATTCCAGAGCGCAACCGCTCCAGGCAGGAAACCCGTTCCTGAAACTGTGAGATAGAGATTGCCAGTACCGGCAGAAATGGTGGACTGAACAGAGCTAAGAGTGGGTGCGGAATTCGCTACTGCTTCAGCCGGAAGCACAAATGGGCCGCGCAAAAGGAAGATCTGAGGTATTTGCGAATTGCTCGCGTTCGGAACCACATAAGCCAGTCCATCTTGCCCGAAGCGAAGACCCGCCGAGGCAGATCCCGGATTCCCGGGAAGTTGAATCTGCTGTTCCAGGGTGAAGTGCTGCGTATCGAATCGTTCCAGATAGTAAGCGGCGGGATAGCCAGAATTGCTGGATGCGATCGTGAAGGCCTTCGACTCCACCTGATAAGGAACCACGCCGCCGTACACATTGTAAGGATAGATGCTCCCATTCACGATGGGAAGTACCGCGACCTGCGATGGCGGTGTCGTGCTGGGATTGATGATGCCGCCGGAGGAACCGAAGACAAGACCACCATCGATGGTCAATTTGCCGCCAAAGCCGCCAAAGCCATTAAGCGAAGTGCCATCGATCAGCGTAACGCCATTTGAGTCAATGCTGTAGCGGTAGAACTCCGCCCCAGAGGTAGCTGCGTCATATGCATAGAAGTGAGTAGCATCGGAAAAGACCGGGTTATCTCCGCTGTAGCCGAAGGATAGCTTTTGGCGGAAGCTGCCGGTACTGCCGGAGATATCGTAGATTCCGATGCCAGTGTAAGAGCTTGTTTCTACCGCGACACTCGAATCAGACCCAGGGACAGCCGCAATACTGGTCGCCGCTACGGCGCCGTTATTGCCGGACGCGGTTGAGATGATGGGGACAGTAAGATCGAGGGTCTGGTTGAGAAGGTTGAACCGCCCCAGACTCTTCGCTCCGCTCAAGCCGACGAAGAGATACTTGCCGTCGCTGGTCTCAGAGAGGAGGTTGGGCTCGCTGCCTACATTGATCGGCGCACCGATGCTCCCGTTCGCCGGGTCAATGACAACCATGCTGTTGCCGCTGATCGAGCTAGAGGTGCTTGGCAGCACCGCATAGATCTTACGAGTAAATGGGTCGAAGCTGATGGTGTTTGCAGGGACATCCATCACCTGATAGATGTGCAGCGGCAAGCCAGCAGCCTGGCCTCCCCCAGGTGCGGGTGTGGTGACAGTTACCTGGGCCCAGCCCAGTTGCTGGATCAACGATGAATCCACCGTGGCGGTCATCTGGCCGGAACTGATGAAGGTCGATGGAAGAGCCTGCCCGTTCCAAAGGACGCTGGAACCGGCAGTGAAGCCAGTGCCATCGACGGTCAAGGTCACGGTCGAGCTGCCCGCCTGGATCAACTCAGGTGAGAGCTGCGTGACACTCGGCGGCGCATTGAAGGCATTCCCCGTTACTGTGGTGCTTGCAGTCGCTTGGTTGTTAGAAGAGGTGGGATCGAAGCTGACCGAAGAAGAGTAGCCTGCCATCGTCAGCGTTCCGGCTGTTGTCGGAGTCAGCGAAACGGTCAGGGTGGCCGTGCTGCCGTTTGCGATCGTTCCGAAATCGCAGTAGAGAACGCCGTCTCCGCTGCAGGTGCCCTGCGAAGCCGTGAATGTCCCTCCGGTGGCCGCGGCGGGAAGCGAAGTCGTCAGGGTGACTCCGGTTGCCGAGTTCTGGCCCAGGTTGGCCACCTTCACGGTGTAGCTGAATGGAGTGCCTGTCGTTGCCGCGGGTGGGGCCTGAATGCTTACAGCCAGGTTTGCCGGCGATGTGGAGATGTCCTTCACAATCGGCCCCTGCAGCACAAAAAGCTGTGAGGGAGTGCGAAAAGCCAGCCCATTTTGTCCCCAGCGGATCAGATCCGCAGGCGTCGAATTATAGGAATACGCAGGATAAGTTCCAATTCCGGTGACCGGCAGGCTGCCTATCAGATTGAATGTTGCCTCATCGTAAGCCAGAATCTGGCCATTATTTATTTGGTACGAAGTAGGAATCACCCACGCGCGTCCAAGTGTCGAATCCGAAACTACAGGTCCGGTTGCAACGACTGGAGCGTTTGAATTGCTGTAGGTTGAGGTCGTAGAAAACTGGCCGATTTGAACCCCTGAGCTCGCATTTAAGACAACTCCTGTCGGGAGATAAAGGCGGCCGTTGTCGTACTGCATGGTGGAACCGCCACCTCCACTGCCGAGCGCCGTTGCGCCAGTCACCCCAGTTGAGTCGATAGAAAGAGCGTAGAGATTGGAACCTGTCGATTGCGAGTTGAGATA
>Ga0157369_10004584_pt1 | contig 16238 bp, 18 predicted proteins | sample C25metaG_FD_113461 | JGI IMG/M metagenome (GOLD analysis project Ga0157369, IMG submission 113461) | Corn rhizosphere microbial communities from Kellogg Biological Station, Michigan, USA - C2-5 metaG | ecosystem: Host-associated > Plants > Roots > Rhizosphere > Soil | place: USA: Michigan... | reverse complement strand
GCTTCAGATCGCGGTAGAACTTCTCCGCTTCTCTATCACTGTGTTTTAACCTCTGCTCTCCGCAATCTCCTGTTTCCGTATCTACAAATGCGATTTGCTGCACGCTCGGGTGATAATCACAACCTATAATCAACATCTTCGGCTCCTTTCTTCCCGAGCCTTTGTTCGTTGGCTGCTACAAGTCTAAAATCGCCGTTGTTATGAAATCAGTATTTACCTATTCTTTCCTCTTTCCTGAGCCACCGATACTACTCCTGGACCGCTACGAAACTTTTGGGATAACGTAACGGCTCCGTGCAATTCCGAGATAGACTTTTACGGATGCCGATTCCAGATGCCGACAAGGACCATTTGGCCGCTGTTGTCGAAGAACGGTGGCTTGATTTTCAAGGCTCACTTTCTGATAGCGGCAGACGCTACCCGATGCGGGAGTTTAAGACCTTCGTCCAAGCAGTTCGGAACTACATTGCTAAAACCGAGAAAGATCCGCTGATACATCGAAAAGTTGTGAACGTCGTAAACGGCCTTACAGATGGCCTCAAAGCAACTCGCAAGGAAGTTCCAGGCGAGGTTCTGGCCGAAGCGGACCGCTTGGAGTGCCTCTTGTTCGCCGGATATGATTCGTATTTCGAAGGCGACGAGCCGCCCGGGCTATGACAAATCGCTGCAACGTGCCAGGCCGGCGGGAGAACCCGGCCGAGACACCCAATAACGACGACAAGCGCGTTTGAACTAACTCGCTGACGCGAGGGACGCTACCGCGCGGGTGGATGAGCTTTCGTAAGCGTGTCAGTGGTTGCGTTTCTGAGCGATAATAAAGGTCGCCGTGCCGAATTTTACACCATTCAAGAGCGTCTTCTTCCGGCTCCCCAGCCAACCAAACGGCAAAGCTCAATTGAAATCCCATAGCGATACGTTGCCATAACTGGCCGCATCCCTCGCAAACGCCAGCGAGTTCCTTCAAACGGTTCTATCGAAAGTGACCCAGCATGCACTTCCGCATGCAAACTCGGCTTTTCGGGCTGGGTCACTCACGATAGAATCCTATCGTTTAGCAGTAGTAATCCGGTAGTTCCCGAACTCTCAGGTTCAGACTTCAAATCCAGAATCGAAAAACGTTCCTGTGGTAGTACCACATACGCTTCGTGATAATATGTGGTCTTTCCACAGGAGATATAGATGGGCCAATCCAAACTCGATCTTTTGCAAGGGACGCTCGATGTGATGGTTCTGCAGACGCTCGAAGTCTTAGGTCCGCTGCACGGATACGGCATCGCGCGCCGCATTGAACAGGTAAGTGGGAATGAAGTGTTACTGAACCAGGGAACGATATACGCCTCGCTGGTGCGTTTGCAGCAGCGAGGCTGGATCGCGGCTAAATGGGGCATTTCAGATACCAACCGGAAAGCGAAGTTCTACTCCATCACAAAGGGCGGCAAGAAGCAGTTGGCCGAGGATACCGCCTACTGGCAGCGGCTTTCCGGCGTCATGGGGCGGGTTCTCGCGATGCAGGGCGAAGGAGGTGAACAGTGAGGCATTCCCTTCGAGAAGCCTTCAACCGAATCCGCTCTTTCTTCCGCAGGGACTCACTGGATCAGGAACTCAACCAGGAGATGGCCTCACATCTGGAAATGGCCATCGAAGAGAACATCGGGCGCGGTATGTCTGCGGAAGAAGCCCGGCGACAGGCCATTGTACGCTTTGGCGGCGTCCAGCAATCACTCGAGCTGCACCGCGAATCGCGCGGATTGCCGTGGCTCGACACCTTGACGCAGGATTTACGTTTCACCTTCCGCACACTAAAGCGCGATTACGGCTTCACAATAGTCGCCGTGCTGATTCTCGCGCTCGGCGTAGCCGCCAATATCACCGTCTTCAGCGTGGTGAATACGATTTTGCTGCGACCGCTACCATTCCCCGATTCTCAGCAATTGGTTCGCATTGTGGAGAAGGATCCCAAAGCCGGCGAGTCCAGCAAAACCTATACAGCGGATGCAACGCAAGATTTTCAACAACAGAACCACTCTTTTCAGTCGGTCAGTGGCTACTTCGCCTTTACCGGACCCGATAATTTCAAGCTCATGGGAAATAGCCAGCCGATGCCTGTTACCGGCATGCTTGTCGCCGAAGGTTTCTTTCAAACCCTCGGCGTAGAGCCGTCGCTTGGGCGATCATTCAAATCTCAGGAATTTGTGAAACACGCTCAACCCGTGGCGTTACTAAGCTATTCGTTTTGGAAACGCCAGTTTGCAGGTGATCCCAGCATTGTTGGACGGGCCATTGACCTAAGCAATACTTCGGTGACGGTTATCGGAGTGTTGCCGAACACATTCGATTTTGGCTCGGTCTTCTCGCCAGGAGCCAAGGTCGATCTATTCACGCCGTACATCATGGACGATTTCCGCGACGATGGCAATGACTTGGCGTTGGTGGGTCGCCTAAAAAAAGGAGTGACGTTAGCCCAGGCGCAGAGCGAGGCCGACCAACTCTTTCCGCAACTCCTTTTCGAGCACAAGCACCCAGAATTCAAACCTGGCTACACAGGCCAACTGACCATACTGAAAGACTACGTGAGCGGAAAGCTGCGGCGATCTCTGATTGTGCTATGGTGCGCGGTTGGCTTGATTCTGCTGATTGTGTGTGTGAATCTGTCCAACTTACTGTTGGCTCGTTTGGCAGCACGCAGCAAGGAATTTGGAATGCGCAGCGCTCTGGGAGCAGGACGAGGGCGGATCGTGCGTCAACTCCTAACCGAAAGCATAGTACTCGCCGCAGGGGGGGCTGGCTTAGGGTTGGGAGTTGCCTGGTTCACGATCCGGTATCTCGCTCATCAAGGATCGATTGCTCTGCCGCTGCTCAGCATGGTGTGCGTGGATGGAACAGTGCTGGGATGGACGCTCTTGATCGCAGCAGGCGCAGCAGTTCTTTTCGGACTGGCGCCGGGACTGCGGATGTCGGACAGCAATCTGCAGGAGTTGCTTAAAGACGGTGGAGGACACGGAGCCAGTGAGGGCAGGAAACACGGCCGTCTGCGCTCGATGCTGGTCGTAGCGGAAATGGCGCTGGCTTGCGTTCTATTGGTCGGCGCGGGGCTGTTACTGCGCAGCTTTCTCCGCGTTCTGGACGTTGACTTGGGCTTCGAGCCAAGTCGTGCCGCCGCTATAAGTGTTGACTTCGATGATCGCGAAAAGGCGGCTACGCGCGCCGCGAAATGGCAGGAGATTGTCGAACGCACTTCGTCGATCCCGGGTGTCGAGACCGCTGGCATATCCGACAACCTGCCCATGAGCCGCAACCGGAGTTGGGGAATTGCCGCAAAAGGCAAGCAGAAGAACAGCGCACAAGATTTCGTTCCGGTATTTGTCTACATCGTGTCGCCGGGTTACCTAAAAGCAATGGGAATGCGCCTGCTGCAAGGTCGCGATATCGGCTGGCACGACATCGCCGACAACAGGAACGTCGTCATCATTAATGAGACGGTCGCGCGAAGACTCTGGCCGGGGCAGAGCCCCCTCGGCCGTACAGCCATTGCAGGCGGAGCAGAGGTCCAGGTGATCGGTGTAATCGCCGATGTTCGCGAAAGCAGTGCAGAAGACAATGCAGGGGCGCAAATGTACCTGCCGGCGACGAAACAGTTTGGGCCGGAGGGCGAGTACCTTGTCCTGCGTTCGAAGCTGCCTGTCGCCGCGCTGGCAAGAAGTGTGATGATCACGCTACGGCGGATCAATCCCGGACAACCAGCGACAGAATTCAAACCAATTCAGGCACTGGTGGATCACGCTACATCTCCAAGACGATTCTTTGTTTTGCTGGTCGGAATCTTTGCGGCTCTCGGTCTACTTCTGGCTTCGCTCGGAATTTATGGTGTTATCTCATATTCCGTGACGCGGCAGAGACCGGAGATCGGCGTACGCATGGCTCTTGGCGCGACGGAAATCCGTGTGCAGTTCGACGTGATCTGGAGCACCATGCGACTCGCGCTGGTTGGCGCTTCTGTTGGAGTCGTCGCATCGTTGGCGGTCTCGCGCCTTGTTGCGTCTCTTCTGTTTCGGACTGCTCCCACCGATCCACTTACCTTTATTGGGATGATCGTTCTGCTTGGAGCTGTGGCGCTCCTGGCCGGATATCTTCCGGCAAGAAAAGCTTCAAAGATCGATCCAATGATTGCGCTGCGGGCAAACTGAGCATTGGATGGCCAAATCAGAAACCTGCGGGATTTTCGTCAGCAAAGGCCGCGATTTCTAAAACACCAAACAATTTGAAGAGGCTCCCTAGATTAGTCCTGTGAAGGTCGGCATCTCGTCTGTCAACTTCGGGATTGTCCACAAACGGCCGCATTCTTTGTGTGTTTTGATTTGTCCTGGCGTGCATCAGCGCGGGGGCTGCAGATGCGTCTTCGGGATGAATTTCGAAATGTTCGATTACTGCAGTCGCGCTCACTGAAACGATTGGGTAGAAGTGCCGCGCGGAATCACGGGTATGGCGGTGACGATATGCATATGACCAGGCGCGAACTTCTGTAACCACCGCTGCGCTTGCGCTCGGGAGCAAGGCTGACGCCGAAGGCCGTGTCGCGCAGAACATCGATGTGCAGGAACGTGGGGCGGGATGCCGAGAAACGCGCTGCTGGTCTATGAGTCGCGGGTGAACAGCGTTCAGGCCTCCGGGAATCGATGAACGCCGCGATGGGTCCAGCGTTCTTCTAATCTCGCATCATTCGACGCGAGGCGTTGCTTCCAATATGGTCATTGGCGAAGCTGTCTGCATCAACCGCAAGGGAATAAACGCGGCAGCCGTAAGCAAAGTCTTGTACTCGCGCTCGTTCTTTCTCGCCCTCCGAGCACCACGAGCATGTTTATATCGAACCGTGGTTTGGGGCAAACTTGGCCAATTCGCCGCATCGTTCACAAAGGGTGCTCATATCGAGGTCGAGGGGCAGCTCCGCCACCGCGCTTATCAGAAACAGATCCAGTCCGGAAAGAAGACCGCGTCAGTCGATATGACCGTTGCCGAGATCCATGCGACTACAGTCCGCAAGCTCGACCGCACCGGCTCGTCTGCGAACTCCGACGGCGAAGAGCTATCCGAAGAGGCGCCCGAATAGGGCGCTTCATCGGCTATCGTATAGCGCCTCTCTGGCCAACGGATGGCGCATTCTTCGATTTTCGAGTTGCCTTCGTACCATCCATGAAATCCGCAGTTGTCGCATTACATTTGACAATGCAGTTCAACGTTTGCTCGGGTTCAATTGGAATTCTTTCCTCCTGGGCTTTGCCCCGGCGCACGCAAGGGGCTGCCCTAAAGGGGGTTTTGGCTCCCCCACCAGTCTTCGCGAGCGAAGACCTAAAGCCACTTTGCGATGGCGGTCCCCAAAAAGTCGCAAGCGACTTCAGCGCCCTTGACCGTTTTGCCTCCCCATTCTCGCCAGCGACGCCTCGGGGGTGTTAGCGGCACGCGCTAACGCCCCAAACACCACCGTGAAAACCAAAGGATTCGAGGTTCGCATGAGAACACAAACGGTTACACCGAAGCAAGACATCTATGAGCAGATCACGCAGGCTGTGATCGAGGCAATTGAAGCCGGCGTTCATGCCTACCGGATGCCGTGGAATAGTCTGGAAACGCCAGTCAACGCGGCCAATCAAAACCCCTATCGCGGGATCAATTCGGTTCTACTTTGGGCAATTGCTCAGAAGCACGGTTATTCTCACCCGCAATGGGCTACGTATCGTCAATGGCAGGATCTCGGCGCTCAGGTGCAAAAGGGGGAGGGCAGTGCAACCGTCGTGTTTTGGAAGTTCTTCGATAAGGGCGGGAAATCTGAAACGCCTGACATGGACGAGGAACACGAAACCAAACCCCAGCGCCGCTGCATGGCCCGCACCTATCACGTCTTCAATGCTACGCAAGTGTTACGTGCGTCCGGCAGTTCAACAAATTTCGAACTCCGAGCGCGTCGCGGGCGCCGAATCCTTCTTTTCACGCGTCCCAGCAACCGTAAAGCACGGCGGAGATCAAGCGTTCTACTCGGTTTCCGGCGACTACATCCAAATGCCTGCATTCGAGCAGTTTCATTCTGCCGAATCGTATTATTCCGTGAGAGGTCATGAGACGACGCATTGGAGTGGTGCGGCAGGCCGCTGCAATCGAGCGATCAATAACCGTTTTGGCGATCCCCGGTATGCCTTCGAAGAACTCGTAGCGGAACTAGGGTCAGCTTTTCTTTGCGCCAGCTTGAATATCCGCCTGGAACCACGAGCGGACCACGCGCCGTACATCGCGAACTGGCTGAAGGCCCTGCGAAAGGAGAAGCGATTCCTTATATACGCCGCTAGCAAGGCGCAACAGGCGGCGGACTATCTTCATCGAATTGCAACCGCGGCGGAACAACGGGCTTCCTGAGGCCGTGCTCTTGCAATTTGGGTCTCGAAAGCTATAGCAAAAACGCTATACTTGTGTCGAGCAGATGAAATGGATAGTTGAAACCTTGAACCACACTATCGATACCGAGCTCGACCAGCTTCCACCCGATATGCGCGCCCGTTTCATTCACATTTCAAGATTAATCGAGGAATTCGGCTTGGAGCGTGTGCGGGAACCGCATGTCAAGCATTTGCAGGGACCACTTTGGGAAATGCGCCTAACCGGCAGAGACGGCATTTCCGGCGCTCTCTACGTTACCGCTACGGGCCGCCGCGTTATTGTCGTCCGCGTGTTCATCAAGAAGACTCAAAAAACACCTGTTGCGGAAATTGAACTTGCGTTGCGACGTGCAAAGGAAGTGCAGAAATGAGCAAAATTGAGGATCTTCACCGCAAATGGATGAAAGACACCCGATACAGGAAGGCACACCAAGAATTGGTGTCTGAGTTTGAGCTCGCCCGTGCGGTCATTCAAGCGCGAACCAATGCCGGCCTCACGCAAGAAGGCTTGGCCAAACGCATGAAGACTACTCAGTCGGTTATCGCACGGCTCGAAAGTGGTCGCACCAAACCATCCACGCAGACGTTGGAGCGCCTGGCGGCTGCAACTGGAACCCGGGTCAAGATCACGTTCGAGCCCGTCCGTAAATTGGCTTAACGGCGTCGGCCCATTCGCAGAGTAGTGACTGCTGCAAGCCGAGCGATAGCAAAGACCATCCTTACCGAAAATCCACCTTTGTTCTATGTCCGTTCCACGTCGCCCGAAGACATGGAACACTCTAATTCTTTGAAAACATTCTTTGTTCCACGTGTTCTAGGTTCTATATACGCGTATAAAGATCAGTGCTAGGCACTCGCGCGTATACGCGTGCCCGAGAAAAACGTGGAACACGCTGAACATTCGTTGTTTCCAGACACTTGACGTAGAACAAACTGGGAACAAGACGTAGAACGACGGGGAACGGCTCATTAGGTAGCCCTCCTCCAGCGCCATTCGAGACGCTCGCGCTCACGCTCGCGATACCGCTCCCAGCCCAAAGCTCGCAAACAGCGGCCAACCCGTTTCTTGTCGCCCTGAGTCCATTGAGCTTGCGGCTTGTTGAGGCATTTCTCCAGCAACTCCGAAACGCTCGTACTGCCGCGGACTTCCAGCCAGGGAGCGATGATTTCTTCCCACGGATCGCCTTGATAGCGAGCGGCCTGTTCCTCGGCGGCGATTTCGACCAGCGCCGATGTATCGAGCCACCATTTCTCGCCGGATGAGTACCGATGTTTCGCTTCGGCCAAAGCTGGTGACAGTCTCGCGTCAGGGCGTCGATATCGATGGACCCGCAGAGAACGGGCCAGAAGCGCCGCGCCCCCGTTTCATCGCGCAGATACTCGGTGTGGTTCACCGTGCCGGCAAAGACGCATTGCCGCGGGCATTCGACGACCCGCTTGCCGAAAGGCGGACGGAACCGGTCCGCTGTCCGGCTCATGAACGCCTTGATGCTTGCGATTTCCGAACGCGCCAGGCTGTCGAGCTCCGATATTTCGACAATCCAGCAGCAGCGCCCGGAGATTCTTATCTTTCTGCTCGCTTGCGGATTTGATCCTAATGAACGCGTTTCGATCGGAGAAGGAGATTGGGTCGCATACTCGCAAGGGTATCCCCTCTGGAATTTCGCAGCGCTTGCGCTCCGCGAAATTGCCGAAATTCTACTCACGCGCGGCGCTGACCCAAACGTACATGTCGATTCCAGCGGATCTTCCGTCCACAGCGCCTATAGCCACAAACAGTGGGAGATGGTAGACCTACTCCGACGCTATGGCGGCGAAGTGACTGCGGACACAGCAGCTATCTACAGAGAAAGCAAGCTCATCGGCGAAATGCTCTCAAGCGGCAAGGCCGATCCGCCTGAAACACTCCGCTTCGGAGCCATGGGCGGGCACCCCGAAAGCGTGCGCATGGCTCTTGAACGCATCGATTGGCCGCGAGACGATCCGCGCTGGTTCACTATCGCGACCGAACCCTTATACTTCTGGCATCACATACCTTGGCTCTACGCAGGCAACAAAGACCTCGATCGCGGAACCTATCTTACCTGCTTCCTGCTCATTCTCAACCGATGTGGGCCGAATATCAGGGGAAGCTTCGGCCGCACGCTGCTCCACGAAGTTGCCGCGATGCGCGACCACATCACCGAAGACGAGGCCTCTGCTTTCGCTGAGGCTCTTCTAAACGCCGGGGCCAAGGTCGGCTTTCGTGATGACCTACTAAAGAGTACTGCCTTAGGCTGGGCCTACCGCTGAGGACGCATGAGAGTTGCTCGGCTCATGCTTGAACATGGCTTCGATCCTGTCGAGTCGGACGCCGAGCCGTGGGCAACCGCACGTGCATGGGCGAAAAAGCGGGCCACGCGGAAATGGTCGAATTGTTGGGAAGATACGGCGGCTGATCTATCGGAATGTGCAACCGCACCAGGCAGAGTTGGTGCCGACTACAAAGCCGCGAATAATGTTCTGCCAATGGATGTTTGGTTGGGCTTCGAACGTAACGATTCCATCCGAGCCGCTTGTAGCAACTGAGTGTCACAGCCTGAGCGAAGGATGTCGTCGTATGACCAATCGACTTCAACGTCTGGCTTGATCCCCGTTCCGTCTAGTCGTGTGCCCATCCAGCTTACGTAAGCTCCGGTCGGGATGACGAGCGTGAAGCCGTGGCCGATGTTGAAGCCGCGGTGGGAAATGAGGCGGCCTGGAGTCGGCATGCCGACGATTGTGGCTGAGCCGCGCTCTTGAGCGAAGAGAGCGACCATTTCGGCGGCACAGGTGGTGTGCTCGTTTACAACGATTGCAATGCGGCCGTGGAAACGTTGCGGGCCGAGCCCTTCGGTTTCGAGCACCACCGACTTTTTACGCCCGTACTTGAGCGCGAGCAGCGGAACTTCCCATTTGTTCTTTGGAATCCGGTTGAACCGGGGTAGCCGTTCTTTGTAGTATCCAGCTTCTGCGAGCTTGCGATCCACGCTGTAGCCGATTGGAACGTGATCTGGACTCAAATAGCTCATCAGCCGCAATCCGTCGATGCCGCCGCCCGGGTTGCCGCGCAGATCGATGATGAGTGCGTCGGCATTCTTCAAGTCGCCCTGTATAAGCTAACCTTCAGGATTCCGATGCCCTCTTGAACGGATGTGACAACGGCGCGCGGCTCAGCAGCAGGGTTGTCGCGATGCGTCGCCTTGGGCGTGGAGATCGTGACTGTCTTCGTCTGAGGCCCATCGCCAGGCCGAATGACGACCGCAGTGTCTGCGCCCATTGCGAAGGCCGGTTTTGACGGCGGAATGGCTTCATCTGCACGGATACGAAGCAGCGTGTCGCTGGGCTTGCTACCAGCGCGATCCGCAAGGCCGCCCGGAGCCACATCCTGAAACACCCACCGCTTGCCGTCGGAAGGCGTATCTATTGCCCGGAAGCTTGCAGCTATGGCGTTCCGAGAGCTGATCTTACTCGTGCCGCGCAAGAGGCCCAATGCGCCGGAGCCGAACTCTTTCAGCATGTTGTTCGCGGCTACCTCAAACTCATCGAGACTGTCGGAATTCAGAACGGCAGAGCGATGCTGCTCAACAACGGCCTCCCAATTTTTCCCGCCGAAGTGCGGATCGTAATACTTCGTTTTCACGAGCTGCTGAATTTGAGTCAAGCAACTCTCACGCTCAGTTCTTTTCATTGTGTTTCCGATTAGGGCGGCCATCGGTGTTGGCAGCCAGTTTGCCGTGCGGGTACAGCGGCTCGATAGCATCACCGACCATCTGGAAATTGGCCCAATAATAGGGCGGCTGGTCGGCACTTACGAATTCGAGTTTCGCACCTCTCAATGCTTCGGCAAGGCCCTCGCCGTCCGCAAGATGTCGATAAAAGGAGTCCATCAATTTGCGGCCAGACCTATCATCAACATCCCACAGAGTCGAAACGACGCTCTGCGCTCCGGCTTCAATAAAGGCGTTCACGATTGTCGCCGCGCCGCTTCCGTAAACGGGTCCGGCTGCCGTTTTGCAGGCACGTAGGGTAACTAGCCGCGCGTTGAGATGCAGTTGCCTGATTTCTCGCGCTTGTAGGAAGCCGGAATCGTTCAATTCCGGAGCGGGCGCAAATACCAGCGCGGACCTGTCGGGGAATTCCATATCGGCGTAGCCGTGCAATGAGAGGTGAAGCACGTCGTACTTCTCCAATGGAAGACTCAGGAATTTTGTTCGAGTCGCCGTCGTGCCCAGGAGAAGTGTGTCAGGCTGAGGCAGCATATGCGCGGCGGTTTCGATCTCACGTTTGCTCTCGGGCAAAGGAAGCGTCATCACTGATCTGTACGCTGCCCCGGACCGACGCTAAGGCACGGGCTTCGAAGTGAGCAACATTGTCGCGGCGGGCTGTAGCTGCGGCTCTCCTGGCCCACTTATCATCTCTCTCCGCGTTCCTCCCCGTTCTATCTGGCCTCCACGGCCAGTTTGTCGCTATAGACGTTAGTCCCGGGGAAAAGACTGCGCCGGGGAAGTGTGTAAGCGCCAGTATGTGAGGCAATAGAAAGACTGCGGGTATGGCGCCGTAGAAATGGAATACGACTGCGAAGTCGAAGGCGCACCGCCGCGCGGCCAAAATAGCCTCGCCAACAAGCAGGGGTAGAGCAACCAAGCAGGCATTGTAGTGAACCGCGAAAGCGGCTAGGCTAAGAGCCAATGCGGGCAACGCCAAGCGTCGGATCCGCCTCTCTTGAGTAGCCTGCCAGGACAGAACTAGCGCGAAGGGACGGGCTTCGAAAGCATAAGAGAAAGCGGCCTTGATAGAGACGAATATCAATTGCGAGGAAGCCGTAGAGAGGAGTCGTGCGGCGGGCAACCATAAAGTACATTGCCAGCGTCCCCAGCCAATAAAGGGAAGATCGCGATTGATCGTAATACGAAGGAGGAGGCGCCAAACCATCTGACTAAGTAGTAAAGCGGAATGTAAGTAAGTTGGTGGCTGCAGATTTACTCAGGAACGCAGCGCGCCACGTGCCACATGCTCTCCAAGTTGGGGAGCGTAACTACATAGTAGACTTCAATCTCATCCCACCAGAGGTGTCTCCTGGCAGCAATTACACCGGTGATTGACAGCAGCAGGACTGAGTAAAGAATAAGCAACCACAAAATAACGACCGCCGAAAACCTGCCTTAACCCGAGTGGCCGGAACTCCTCGTATTGTAACACTCACAAAGACGCGCTCATCCTTGCAAGGCTTCGATAGAGGATGTTCCTGCTAGACACAAGCCATCAGTCTAACGGATGTGACGATTTCCTGCCGGATCGCGCAAAATCGCGGGGCATCGCGTGTGTTCTGGCGGAGCGAAAATAGACAATCGGCAGAATCGAAAACCTGCTAGAATCGCGGCAACTGAGCCGTCCGCTCTAGATACAATAGCTCAATGACTGGCCGGACCCACCCTATACAAGTGACCAGTACTCATCGCTGGCGCCTGTCGCGTGGTAGCGTTTTGCTCGTAACAGTCCTGATTCTTTATTTCAACTGCGTTGCGATAAAGGCTCAACACCAGGGATGGGTATCTGGCTGGAAAATGATGGGGGTCCAAAGCATGACGCCGCCTTTCATCGACGCCGAGCTATTGCTTCGGAGTTTTGATGACTATCGGGCAGGAGTGCCGATTCCACAGGTTGAGAAGAAATCGCCGTATCCACCGATTTGGTTGTGGATATTTACCCCGACCGGACTTAGCGCGCGACATGCGGTTGCTGTCGGTGCAATCGCTGCCGCAGCAATAACTGTGATCACGATCCTATTTCTCGGCGAACTGAGTCTGCTCGAAGGGATATTCGCCGCCTTATTATTGATTTCGCCGTCCTTCATGCTGGGTATTGAGCGCGGCAACGGCGATTCAATTGTCTTCATGGTCATCGTGTCTGCGATTTGGTGTTTATCGCGTAACGCCGGCTCTTCTCTGACAGGAGCCTTTCTAATTTTATGGGCGGCCTCTCTCAAGTTCTATCCGATCGCGGCGCTTGTGGCATATCTTAAAAAGCACGACGGTTGGCGGGTTCTCGCCGCATGCTCGATGTTGTTTATGACTTATTGCCTGCTCTCGCTTGACGATCTCAAGCGAATTGCAATGTACACGGAGGGGTGGGGCAGAGATACTTCACTTTCGTTTGGCTGTATGGTCGCTTACGACCGTCTCTACTTGTTCTTACAACAGCACAGTGCCGTGATCCTCGCGAAGCAGTGGTTTCAACTCGCGGGTTTGGCGACTGCGCTACTAGTGGCGGCTGCTGCTGTTGGCTTCACGGCTCGCGGCCGGCTCGCGGCCAGCTTGAGCGTGAACGTCGGTGGGATCGGTTTTTTAGTCGGAGCCGCAATTTATGTATTTTGTTTTCTAATGGGGAATCATTACGCTTACCGCCTCCGTTGGCTGGTTCTAATCGTTCCTCAATTGTTTGCTTGGATTCGCAAAAGGGGGCCTGCATACAGGCGGGCCATTGCCAGTGCCGCAGCGGTGCTATCGAGCGTCTATGCGACCGCTTGGGATTACGGTAGCCTTCCCAATCACGTTGCCATTCCAACCGACGTCGTCAACTGGCTACTTTTTGCCATACTGGCTTCCCTGTTATTTAGCACGCTGCGAACCGAGTTTGTTTTGCTGCTTGGGCGATCTCATCTTGGGCGCTACTTAGTTTCTGCTCCGGCTAGGGAAACAAGTAAGCCCGTCTGATAACGGTGGTTGTTTTACCTAATATCAACCGAATACAACGGCCCGTGCTCCAAACGGGCTCGAATTCTTATGGCCTCGCCGTCTCTTACTAGCCGGTTAAAGAGCCAAGGGTCCGGATCGTACATCTGAAAATGGTGATACTGCCTTTTTATGGCGGCGTATGTCAGTAAATGCACTTGGCCTGGTAATAGCTGCTCGAGAGCTTTGTAGAAAATTCTGTCGGCCAGAGAGAATGCTATTGGGCTTTCGTCGGGATCAGAAACCACATATACCGAGCGCCGGCGCAAGTTTTCGTCCCCATAGTGGACCGACAGCAGGTAGCTGCCGCCGCCGAGCAGTAAAGGATCATTTGATCCGAACAAAGATTTAGAATTTCGATCAAATAGTTCCGAATAGATTGCGAAGGATCCCCAAACGTTATCATCCGGAGTGCGGACTCGCTTCACTGCGTAAGTAAGCGTTCCAAGTATCGTTAGAGTAAGCAGAGCACCGGCTAAATGTGGTATTGTGCGGCGCGTGTCGTAGAGCACAAAGGCGACAAACATAGCGCCACCAATCACAGTCTCAATCACATATCTCACATAGAGCGTGTGTGTTAGGAAGGAGAGGCAAAAATAGACAACAGGCAAAAGAAGAAACGTGGCTGTGGTTATGATTGTTAGTGCGTATTCTTCGTCGGCGGCCCTCCGGCGAGTCCCATCTGTCGCCGGCCGCTTCTTCGCCCGCTCGAAAGAAAACCACACGGCGAGTGCCACACAGATTGCCGCCGCCGCTAAAACCGTGAAGCGCGGAAAGAGCTCGGAATAGATGTCGGCCAGGGTTCCAACCCCCGGGCTTGCCGAGTATGCCTTGGTGAAATGCGCGATCATCAGTATGTGCGGTAGTAAAGCCATCACCGGAATAGCGGCGCAACAGATCGCGAGGATGACCGGGAAATCCAGTTTGCGGCGGTAAAACCAGGCGGCGCCCTCGCCGATTAATAGCGGTACCGCAATGAGACAGGCGTTATAGTGAATGCATACTGCGGCAGCCAGCGAGATAGAGAGGGCTGGTAACGCCAGGCGACGGAAGCGCTGCTCTCTGGCGAGTTGTCGGCAGAGCAGCGTGCAGGCGGTGAACAAGAGAACCAAAGCGTACGGCCGCGCTTCGAACGCGTAGCTGAATGCGCCCGTTATGGATGGAAGAAGCATTGCGATGAAACCGTAAAACGGCGCCGTGCGGCGCGCCACCGTAAAGTAGAGCACTAACGTCGCCAGCCAATACGGGAAAATAGCTATCAATCGCATGACAAACGGCGACGGGCCAAGCCACACGCAGAGATAATGAAGGGGAAGATAATACGTCGGAGTCTGCCAGTCGATTCCGGAGCTCAGCGCGTGCCACATCGCTCCAACATTCGGTAAAGTGGCTACGTAAAACGCGCAAATCTCGTCCCACCACAGATGCTTGTGGCTGGCGATGCTGCCCGTGATTAGTAATATGAATATCGAATAGATGAGCAGACACCAGAAGCGATAGCCACCAAACAGCTGTCGCAACGTTTGCGGCACGTTCTTTTCTGCGAGAAGCTGTTCGGAACTGTCCAGCATAAGAACCCAGTTTAGCTTCCGGAACAACACTGTTTGGGTCATAAAAAGTCCACTAGTTTGAAATTGCCGAACTAAGTCAAATGAGCTTCATCAACACGATCGCGCGGCTGAATCTCCTTCCGCTCTGGAGGCAGCGTCTGCGAGTCTGGGATTTCGAGGTCGCGGCCCCGTCCCTGGACCGGCTTGCAGCCCTTGCCCTCCACAAATTGAACCTGCTTGGCAAACCCGAGAAGCTATTTTTCACGAAGAATCTGAAGCCCGGCATGACAGTCATCGATATAGGCGCCAACCAGGGACTTTACTCGCTTCTGTTTTCTCGACTCGTCGGCGAAGAGGGCGCAGTAATCGCTTTCGAACCCGAACCGGACATGTTTGCTGCGCTCGAAAAGAATATCGCGGCCAACCGCGTCGGAAACATCGAGTGCCATCGGTTGGCTGTCGGCTCAAAGTCTGATCAAGCCATGCTGTCGCGTTCTCTCATTCATGGCGGAGATAATCGACTGAGTTCCGGGCATTCCAAGCAAATCTCAGCCAAGAAGCCAGTGCGAGTGACAACCCTCGACGACGTCGTTGGCGAGCGGACGATTGATTTCATCAAGATGGATGTCCAGGGCTGGGAGTGGGAAGCGATTCGCGGCATGAAGGAGACTATCGGGCAAAACCGCGATATCGGAATCCACTTTGAATTTTGGCCGGCAGGTCTTCGGGATTCCGGTTGTAATCCGCTGGAACTGCTTCAATTTCTTTTACAGCAAGAATTTCGAATTTATCGCTGCGACGACGCCAAAGAGACCCCGGTTAAGGATCTCTCACTTTTGCTGGGCGAGCTATCCGGAAACAAATTCGCAAATCTTTACGCTCGGCGTGATCGATAAATTACGGTCTTCGGCGAGGACCCGCTCCGCTGCTTTTTCTTGAAACAACCGGGCAGTGTGGATGAGTCAAACGACGAAATCTCGTGATAGAGTCTAAAATCTCCAATCCGGTCCTCGAATATGACTCCGCGACTGAGCGGCCGTTTGCCGGGCGTAAGAGAAATCGGTTTACCCGTTATTTTTACAGTTACATAGCGCACGAAATCTCCTCGATCACCCAGTACTACGACGCGGTTATTCAGTGGATGCCGCGGCGTGAGGACAGCGGCCTGCTTCTACACCAGGTTGAAGTTGCGAATAAAAGCGTCCTGGGCGAAGCGGATTACTTTCCGTCTCTGTCGGACGAGGAGGAGCGGCGAACCGCAATTCTCGTCAACGGAACTCTGAATCATCATTTCGACATACAGGGCTTACTAGTCAACGTCAAGTCCCGGATGGCACACACTTCTAGGCTGATTGTGGTGCTATACAATCCCTACGTCCGCTGGCTGTACCGATTGGCCAATTGGCTCGGAATCAGGAAGGGCGAGCTGCCAACCACTTTTCTCACGCGCGCGGACTTTGAAACTCTCGCTAAACTGAGCGGTTTCGAAGCGGTCCGGCAACAGCCACGCATTT
>Ga0157369_10004583_pt1 | contig 16241 bp, 13 predicted proteins | sample C25metaG_FD_113461 | JGI IMG/M metagenome (GOLD analysis project Ga0157369, IMG submission 113461) | Corn rhizosphere microbial communities from Kellogg Biological Station, Michigan, USA - C2-5 metaG | ecosystem: Host-associated > Plants > Roots > Rhizosphere > Soil | place: USA: Michigan... | reverse complement strand
CACGGCACCGCCCTGCGATCGATGGCCGATCGATGGCTCAAGGTGTTGGTCTCCATGCTGCGCCACAACACCCTCTACGACCTCCAACACCGAGCCGCCTGAGGCCCCTCGGCCCCCTGACGGCCGGTCGAGTCTCCACCGGCTCGTTGACAAATGGTAGGGAGTCCGTTCATCGCGGCATCATCGCGATGAGCGGGTTTCCGGCCAGGGTGGCCCCGCTCTCGTCGACCTTACCGAATCACGATGAGGGTCCTAAGGGGATGAGGCATTGTCGATAACACAAGTGTGATGGCCGGCACATCCAAACCCGCCAACCCGGCTGCACAATCAACTCGTCAGTCATGGTGTGCCTGTCGCAGCTTTGCTCTGTCCCTCGTGAGTTACTTCTGCAAATGCCCCATAATGTTTACTAGAAAAATAGTAGTACAAAAACTACGTTTTTCCACAGCACGCGTCATACCAATCTAATTAAATCAATAACTTACAAACCGAACATTTTCGCCTTTTAGGCGAACATACGACGAAACAAAAACGAAGGTGCAGACGCCCGTTTTCCCGCCTGGCTTAGCCCTTGTTTACTGACTGATAACCATGCCCTCCTGGCCGTATCCCTTCACCGGCGCGCCAAGCCTAGTTCCGAATCTCAGCCAGCAGCTTCTCAACTTCCCGCTTCTCTTCCCCCGTCAGCGGCAGCAGCGGAGCCCGCGCGCGGCCTCCATAATAGCCATTGAAGTCGCAGCCGTACTTGATCCCGGAAATCCCCAGGCCCCCGGAAACGCGCTGGCTCGCCGCCGCGATACGTTCCTGCTTCAGGCGCGCGAGCGCCGGGTCGTGATCCTTCCACGCGAGATAGATTTCCTGGCAGGCCTGTGGCGCGCAGGCGGCAAAACCAAGAACGGCGCCGGATGCCCCAGCCTCAAGCGATTCCAGCAGCGTTCCCGGCGAACCGGTCAGCACCTGGAACCCAACCTCCTTGGTGCGCGTCTTGATCTGCGATGCCGGCGGAGCCACAGCCAGTGCAGACCCTCCGCCCAACTCGGCTGCCGATACAAATGAGTTGCCGGCCTCGGGCTTTGCCTTCAGCATGCGTCCGGTAACCGCCTCAAATACTGGAGTGACCGTAACGGTCCGCCGCGGCGCATTCCTCGTAGCTTCCACCAGCGCGCGGACACGATCCACGCTGCCTGTCGAATCCTTGGTCCCAATGATGTTCGGATGCGCGGCCAGTTCGGCAATCACCTCGACCGGAAACGCGTACGGCACGAATTTCGGAATGTGATAAAGCAGCACGGGAAGCGGCGAGCGGTCCGCCACACTGCGGAAGTAGTGCAGCACCAAGGCCGTCGACATCAGCGGCGCGTAATACGTGGGCGTGCGCACCAGCACCGCGTCGTATCCGCACTCCGCGGCGGCTTCCGCCATTTCCACCGTGGCGCGCACACTCTCGCGGGCCACACCCGCGATAAGGACCTTTTCCGGCGTGGCAGATTCGGCGGCAACGCTCAGCACCTCGCGCGCTTCCACGTCGGTCAACTCCACGGCTTCGCCGGTCGACCCGAGCACCACCATTCCCGAGAGCAGGCTGCGCGAATAGCGCGCCATGTTGGCCTCGACTTTGCGAAAATACACCCGCTCATCGGCATAAAACGGCGTGGGTACGGCGGCAAATATTCCTTCCAGCAGCATGGAACCATTCTAGCGGGGACCACGTCCGATCGACGCCAGTGAATGGCCGATTGTCGTTTCCGTGCGCCGCGTGTACTTTATTGATTAGCGATCTCAAGAAAGCGAATCCCACCCTGGCCGCGTGTAGCAGCCAAGGAGTCTCTGCAAATGGCATCGAAGTTGGAAATGAGCGAAGAGGACCAGGCCAGCGACCGGCTTTCAGGCCAGGCGCTGTCTTTTTTCCTGCACACAGGAATCGCACTAGGCGCCTGGATCGCCCTCATGCTCGTGGGATACGCATTGCAGCCAAGTTCAGTGTCGCAATCTGCGATCCTGCTCCTGTCCCTGCTGGTTCCGCTGATCGCGGGATTTCTTTTCGTGCGTCGCAAGCCCGATACGATGGCGGGACACATTTGGCTGGCCGGTCTCATCTGGGTCCTGATTGTCAGCCTTTGGATCCTGGACATGCCGACGGGCCCGAACGCCTGCAACTCCTGCGGCGCCAGCGAAAAGCTGATGCGCACGCTGCTGAGCATTCCAAGGCCCAGTGGGCTGATCGACAACAATGGCCCGTTTTTCTGCACCTGGCCGGCGGCCGCCCTGTTTGGTTACTCCATCGGCGCGCGCCTGGCTCTCCGCCGGAAAAAGTCCGCCAGCACAGAATCCTGAGCCAGACATTTCCTGTCTGAAATACTTGAAATCCGATGGGAAGCGGGAAAGCATTCCTGCTTCCGCATCGGTTCACGAGCGCGCCGCGTGCAATCCCTGTAGTGCGTAAACAGTGATGTCGCGCCTTTGGGTTGCGCCGATGCCTTCCACCGCCGCCTGTGCCGCGGCGATCGTGGTAATTGTGGGGATCCGCGCCAGCACCGCTGCGCGCCGGATTGCCTTCTCATCGAAGAACGTGTCCTGCCCGCGCGGCGTGTTGATCACAAGCTGAATGCGGTCACCCTTGATCAGATCCACAACGTTAGGACGGCCTTCCTTTACCTTGAACACCGTATCCACCGCGAAGCCGAGCCCTGCCTGCAGCACGCGCGCAGTGCCTTCAGTGGCGACAATCTTGAACCCGAGTTCGACAAACCGCCTCGCCAGATCGACAACGGCCGGCTTGTCGTGATCGTTCACGCTGAAGAAGACCGTTCCGCTGTTGGGGAGCACTTGGCCCGCGGAGAGTTGCGCCTTGGCAAAGGCTTCGCCGAAGCTCTCGGCCACACCCATCACTTCGCCAGTGGATTTCATCTCCGGACCTAAAACAGTATCGACACCCGCGAACTTCGACCATGGGAACACGGGCGATTTGACGTAGAAGTGCGTCCCCACATCAAGATCCTTTCCGCTGGCAAGCTGCTCCGGAAGCAGTTCGCGCAGCATGCGTCCCGTCATGAGACGTGCTGCCACTTTTGCGAGCGGTATTCCAGTGGCCTTTGAAACATAGGGCACGGTGCGCGACGCACGCGGATTTACTTCGATCACGAAAACATGATCGTTCCCATCCGCATCCCGCTGGATGGCGAACTGCAGGTTGACCAGACCCACAACTTTGAGCGCCAGCGCTAACTTGCGCGTATAGGCGCGGAGTGTCTTCAGCGTTTCCTCGCGAATGCTAACCGCGGGAAGAACGCAGGACGAGTCGCCGGAGTGGATTCCCGCCTCTTCAATGTGTTGCATGATGCCGGCAATCACAACGTCCTCGGAGTCGCACAGTGCATCCACGTCCACCTCCACAGCGTTCTCGAGGAAGTGATCAACCAGCACCGGGCGCTCCTGCGAATATTCCACCGCCTCGCGCATATACTGCGCCACGGCCGCGTTGTCGTATGCAATGACCATGGCGCGCCCACCGAGCACGTAGCTGGGGCGCACGAGCACGGGGTAACCGATGCGCTCCCCTACTGCCAGGGCTTCGTCCACGCTTGTGGCGGTTCCGCCGGCCGGCTGCGGAATGTCGAGTTGTTCCAGCAGCTTCCCAAAATGTTTGCGATCCTCCGCCAGATCGATCGACTCAGGCGAGGTGCCGATGATCGGCACACCCGCCGCGCGCAAGCGTTGTGCGAGATTGAGCGGCGTCTGACCGCCGTACTGCACGATGACGCCTATTTTCGCGCCGCTGCTCGCTTCATGGTTGTAGATTGCAAGCACGTCTTCAAGAACCAGCGGCTCGAAATAGAGCCGGTCGCTGGTGTCGTAATCGGTGGAGACGGTCTCGGGGTTGCAGTTGACCATGATCGTCTCGTAGCCGTCTTCCTTGAGCGCGAACGCTGCGTGGCAGCAGCAGTAGTCGAACTCGATTCCCTGTCCGATCCGATTGGGTCCTGAGCCGAGAATCATAATCTTCGGCTTGTCAGTCGGCGGAGCCTCGTCTTCCTCATCGTAGGTCGAGTAAAGATATGGCGTCATCGACTCAAATTCGGCGGCACATGTGTCCACAAGCTTGAAGACGGGCCGAATTCCCTTCCCTTCGCGTAACTCGCGAACGCGCTTCACGCCGTTATTGCCTTCGAGCTTCCACTCCGTCGCAATGCGCTCGTCGCTCAGGCCCATGCGCTTGAGGCGCCTCAGCGCCTCGGCTTCTATCGCGTCTGGACTAGTCTTAGAGATTTTTTGCTGCTCCAGCGTGATTTCGCGGATTTGGTGCAGAAACCAAGGGTCCATCCCGGTCAGGCGCGCCACTTCCCGCACGGTCATGCCGCGTTCGAAGGCGAACCGGATGTAGCCGAGGCGCTCGGGCTTGGGCGTGACGAGCATCTGCGTGAGTCGGCGTGGTTCCAGCACTTCAGCGCCCGTCTTCCTTCCGGTTTCGAGCGCGCGCCACGCCTTCATCAGCGATTCCTTGAAAGTCCGGCCAATCGCCATGACTTCCCCAACAGATTTCATCTGCGGGCCAAGGGTGTCGTCCGCGCCTGGGAATTTCTCGAACTGCCACTTGGGAATCTTGGTGACCACGTAGTCGATCGTGGGCTCGAAGCATGCGGGCGTCTTGCGTGTAATGTCATTCGGGATTTCGTCGAGCGTGTAGCCAACCGCGAGCTTCGCAGCGATTTTCGCAATGGGAAAACCGGTAGCCTTCGATGCCAGGGCCGAGGAGCGCGACACACGCGGGTTCATCTCGATCACGATCATGCGCCCGTTTTCAGGGTTCACCGCAAACTGCACATTCGATCCGCCCGTTTCGACCCCGATTTCCCGCATCACGGCAATGGCCGCGTCACGCATCCTTTGGTACTCGCGGTCCGTGAGGGTCTGCGCGGGCGCAACGGTGATGGAATCGCCTGTGTGCACGCCCATTGGATCGAAATTCTCAATGGAACAGATGATGATCACGTTGTCGGCGAGGTCACGCATCACCTCGAGCTCGTATTCCTTCCAGCCAAGCACGCTCTCTTCAATCAGGCACTCATGCACGGGCGAGAGATCAAGACCGCGGGAGAGAATCTCCATCAGCTCTTCGCGGTTGTAGCCTATGCCGCCTCCCGACCCGCCAAGAGTGAAACTAGGCCGGATGAGGACGGGAAACCCAATTTTGCCCGCGAAGTCAAGGCCGTCACGAAGATTATTCACCAGCGCCGACTTGGGCACATCCAGGCCGATGCGGATCATCGCATCCTTGAAGAGCAACCGGTCTTCGGCCTTCTTGATGGGTTCAAGCTTGGCGCCGATCAGCTCCACGTTGTACTTGTCGAGAATGCCCGCATCGGCGAGGTCTACCGCAAGATTGAGCGCTGTCTGGCCGCCCACTGTGGGCAGCAGCGCGAATTTACCTGCACCCGGCATCTCGGCAAGCATTTCCGCTTCCCGGCGAATGATCTCCTCGACGTAGCTGCGCGTCAGCGGCTCGATATACGTGCGATCGGCCAACTCAGGATCGGTCATGATGGTGGCGGGGTTGGAATTCACCAGCACCACCTCGTATCCCTCGGCCTTCAGCGCCTTGCAGGCTTGCGTCCCGGAATAATCGAACTCGGCGGACTGGCCGATCACAATCGGCCCGGAGCCGATCACCAAAATCTTCTGAATGTCATTTCTGCGTGGCATTGTTTCGACGATTCCCCGACTTAGTGTTTGTTCTTCTTCCGAATGGCCTTTTCAAACTCGCTCTTGCTGGTGAACACGGACGAACATGCATCCGCGCAGGCACCGGGTCCGACAATGATGTAGAGCTTCCTTCTCACCAGATAGCTCTCAACCAGGTCCCCCACTTCGATCTCTCGTGCCGCCGGCGCATTCTCCGTCCGTGCAATCCGTAACCAGAAGTGGCCCAGGACGTGATCGAAATGAAATGCGCCTGAATCATCGGTAGTCGTTTTGTAGGCTACCGTGTCGTCCTTCGTGAGAGTTACATCCGCGTGAGCCACTGGCTTTCCGGATACGTTCACAACGTAGCCCGCAACACGCGCCAGATGAAGAGGCTTTTCCGCGGCGACCTGGGCGATGACTGCGCTCGCCGCGCAACAGCACGCCATCGCCGCAAGCAGCAGGATCGTCGAAATGTTATTTCTGCGTGGCATTGTCCCTGACGTATTCCCGTAGCTTCCTCTTGCTGGTGATTTCCGCTGGGCAAGCCTGAGCCGCTCCGCCCGCTGTCAGAACCACGTACAGCCGCCTGGTATTGAAGAAACTGAAGAACCCGTGGTCGACGCGCACGTTCAATCCCGCCGGCTGAAAACCTCTCGCCGCCACGTGCAGTAGATACTGTCCGCCCGGCTCATCAAACTGGAATTGCCCGCCCTCGCCGCTCTGTTCGCTGGCCAACGCATCGTTCGCGCCCTTCTTGAGCAACTCAACCTTCGCCCCTTCGACGGGATGCCCCGCCTGATCGACCACCTCGCCGCGCAGGTGAGCGACCTTGGTCGTCTTGACGTAAAAACAGTCGTAGGTGGCCTGGGCGTGAAGCACTCCGGATGTGAGAACTCCCAAAGCGAGCATGAGTAATGCGAATCTCGATCCCAAAAAACAGCGGAGCCAAAAGCCCCGCTGTCTCGAAATGCCGATCCTCTCGCTCGCGGCGAACGTCATCCTCTCCACTCCTCCATCATCGAGCGGAAATCGCGGAACAGGTAATGCGAATCATGCGGACCCGGCGCCGCTTCGGGGTGATACTGCACGCTGAACAGCGGCAGTGTCTTGTGCCGCAGGCCTTCGAGGGTGTTGTCGTTCAGATCCACATGCGTCAGTTCCACTTCGTTGGCGTTGACCGAATCCGGATCGACTGCGAAGTTGTGGTTGTGCGCCGTGATCTCGACCTTGCCGGTTGCGTTATTGCGGACAGGATGATTGCCGCCATGGTGCCCGAATTTCAGCTTGTACGTCTTGCCGCCCAGCGCAAGTCCGCACAACTGGTGGCCCAGGCAGATGCCGAAGACGGGTACGCGGCCCATCATGTTGCGGATCGCCTTCACCGCGTAATCGACCGGCTCCGGATCGCCCGGGCCGTTCGAAAGAAACACTCCATCCGGCTGCAGTGCCAGTACGTCTTCGGCGGTAGTCTGCGCCGGAACAACCGTCACCCGGCAGTTTTCGCGCGCCAGCATGCGCAGAATGTTCTGCTTGATTCCGAAGTCATATGCCACGACATGGAGCGACGGTCGGTCGGTCGCCGACGGCAGCAGCGGGTCGCCTGCCTGATAACCCGGATCGTTCGCGTCGAAGCGATAAAGCTCTTTGGTCGAAACCACCTTCGCCAGGTCGGTGCCGTCCATCTTGCGGATGGAACGCGCCTTTGCTACCAGCGCGTCCACGTCCGTGGATTTAGTTGAAATAACGCCGCGCATCACACCATTGGTACGCAGGTGCCGCACCAGCGCGCGCGTGTCGATCTCCGCCAGCACCGGAACTTGGAAGCGCTCCATGTACTCGTCGGTGACCTGTTCTGAGCGCCAGTTCGAGCTGACCGCCGAGAACTCGCGCACGATCAGGCCCTCGATGTAGGGCTTGGAGGCCTCGTTATCCGCCTGGTTTGTGCCGTAATTCCCGATCTGCGGGTTGGTGAGAACGACAATCTGGCCAGCATAGGAAGGATCGGTTGCGATTTCCTGGTAGCCGGTTAGGGAAGTGTTGAAAACTACTTCTCCCTGGCATTCGCCTGGGTGACCGTAGCCTTCGCCGGGGAAGATGCGCCCGTCTTCGAGCGCAAGGATCGCCTGCATCGCCTCTCCGAGGAGTGGATTCAATCGATTTTAGCAGGTTTGATCGGTCCTTGCGGTTGCACGCATGGAACAATTGCCGACATGGGGAGTACGCCCACAACGCATGCCGCATCTTTTACAATGTGGCCGTTCAATTCCGGCTCCTGACCAGAACCCCCGACCGGCATTTCAAATGACACCAAGCAGGAGCAGAGTTCCGCGATGCCGGGAGAAGATCAAAACACCAGCTTGAGATTTACCTGCCCGCCGTGCGGGGAAGTCTTCACTGCCGGCGACGAGGACACGCTTATCGCAATGGCGGTGGATCATGCGCGGAAGTTCCATGACATCAACCTGCTTGAGCAGTATCGGCATGACGAGTTGCACGCCCTGGTGCGGCGCGAGAACGAGTCGTACTGGGCCCGCATCGCCAGCCTGATTCCCGAAGGACAGGTGAAAACACTACTCGATGAAAAGCTGTGCGATCGCGAGCGCGAAATCGTCAGCTACGTCGTTCATGGTTTCGCGAACCGCGCGATTGCTGACCGGCTCTTCATCAGCGAGCGGACGGTCTCCACGCACCTCGTAAATATCTATGACAAGCTGAACGTTCACTCCCGCGCCGAGCTCGCCGCCCTGGTGCGTGCGACAGATCGCATTATCGAAGCAGGGCTGCGCGGTGGCGATCCAAAGCCGGAATTCGGGCCTTTCGTGCACATGAACGGCCCGAAATCGCGGTAGCAAAGACCTCAGCGCCCACCTGGGCTAATGCGCCGCCGCCTCAAGCAACTCCATATCGTACTTTTCCACGAGATGCCGGAAGGCGTCAGGATTGGGCGGGCCAGAAGGCGGCTGATTGATCGGAGAGCCACCCTCGGCGAAGAACATTTCGAATCCAGGACGCGAGAACAGCAGCAGGACGCGAGCCGGCTTGTCGCCGACGACCGTGTATTTATGAGGCACATCCTTCGGCGTGTAAACAAAATCGCCGGCACGGCCGATTACGATTTCGGAGCCGCAGGTCAACTCGATAGTCCCATCCAGAATGTAGAAACCTTCAGCCTCGCCGTGGTGCACGTGCAGCGGCGCGCCGCTACCCTGTGGTTCCACTGCCTCGACAATGCTGAACGACCGGTCGGTCGAATCGGCGCCGGCAATGATGCGGACCCTGCCCTCCGGTCCCCAGCGGAACGTGCGCCCTTCTCCGGATCGCACGATGACGGCTCCGGCATCGGTCGCCGCGTCCGAATGAGTGATGGCCATGATGAATTCCTCCGTTTTATGTTCCTGACGTCCGCGACAGCATAGGTCGCTAACGAGAACTATAGGAACCCGGATTCATCCGGCCAATCGAGTGAATGACGTATTTTTCGGCTGCGCAATCCTCCGGCCCCGAGTATGTCGGTCAGGCAAAACAGTGCTTCACGCAAGCGTCACCTTCAGCGAAGCCGCATAATCCACCGCGGGGCGATACTGCCGCGGCAACTCAACATGCAGGCCGTCAGCCGCCTGCCTCCAGTTCACTCTCTCCCCCGTCCCGATCAGTTCCACACGCGCGATTTTGCCTGGATTTGTTGGCGCAGAAGTCCCCAGCGCCTGCACTACGATGGATTCTGAAGGCCAGCCCAACACGATCGCGTAGACGAACTTGTTCGCCTTGTCGCGCGTAAACCGGATGTCCTTTTCCCCCAGTTTGCTGATGCTGTTGCCCTGGAATGACCCAGCCTTGACCGCGTTTGGCCCTTCGCCATAAATCTTCCACGGCCGAGTCTCATAGATGGCTTCCCCATTGACCTCCATCCACGCCGTCACGCCGTCAAGAACTGCGATCTCCTTGCTGTCAATGGTTCCGTCGGGCTTGCCTGGAACATCCAGGATGAAAGTGCCGTTCTTGCTGACGGTGTCGATCATCCAGTGAATCACGTCGCGCGGCGGCAGATATCCGCCATATTCGCCCGGTTTGTCGTATAGATAACGGAGATAGTGCCAGGCCCCGATGCACGTCTCTGATTGCCACGGGTACTGCATGATCTCGCTCGTAAGCCCGCGCTCATAGTCCGCCACCACGGCCTTGGCGAGACGAGCGGGAACGTCCTTGACGTTCAACACGGCTTCCAGCTTTCCGCCATGAAGCTTCTTATTGTTGTTGTAGAAATATGCCCCGATATTCATCCCCGCCCAGCCCAGCGGCAGGAGCGAATCGTCGAAGTAAAGCAGGTCGGGATTGTGTTGATCGATCAGATCGCGCGTGCGGTCATAAAAATTCTTCACGTAGGCAGGGTCGGGCAGCGCATCTGCCGGATGCTTCACGCCGTACAGACGCTGCGGATCGACCCCTTGCCACCACCGTCCCTCGCCTTGACTGGCCGTCAGCTCTCCGTCGTAGGGGACACCTGCAAGCGGACCGGTTTTATCCGCGCCATGGGAAGGCTGGAACCACCACCAGTTGCGCGCCTGATGGACCGTAACCCCGAATCGCAGCCCCTGTTTCCGCGCGGCCGCAGCCCACGATCCCACCACATCCCGGTGCGGGCCCATCGCCGCGGAGTTCCACGGCTGGTGTTTTGAATCCCACGCGTCGAAGCTGTCATGGTGATTGGCCAGCGCAATGAAGAGGCGAGCGCCGGCCTTTTTGTAGCGCGCGATCAGCTCGTCCGGTTCCCAGTTCAACAGCGTCCACTGGGCGCAGAGGTCCTTGTAGCCGAAGCGCGAAGGCGGACCATAATGCTCAAGCTGATACTTGTACTGCCGCTGCCCTTCGATGTACATGTTCCGCGCATACCAGTCGCCGGCTTCCGCCACGCACTGCGGGCTCCAATGGGCCCAGATGCCGAATTTCGCATCCTGGTACCATTCCGGCGCCTCGTACTCAAGCAGCGAGTCCCACGACGGTTTGAACGGACCTTCGCCTGCCAGATTGGGGATCGGCGACTGCACGGGCACGTCGTCCCACATGCCACCAGCGAGCGAAAGCGGCTTCGGGTTGTAGTCCCACGCAGGTTGCTGCCATGCCGCCTCATCCAGCTTTGCTTCCACAATCTTGCCGTCCCGCAGGCAGTAGAAGACTCGCTTCTCCGGTGGCAACGCGCAGAACTGGGCGTAGTCCTGGGTATAGCGGTTGAATCCGGAAGGCACATCCTTGGCTTCGCCCATCGCGGGCATAGCTGTGGCCAGGGCGGCCGCGCCAACGGCTTTACAGAATTCTCTGCGTTGCATGTGTGTCGCTCCAGGAGAAACGAAGATGGAAAGGAAAGTTTCGAGGCATTCGGATGAGCCCCGCAGAATACGCAGCAATTCTCGCACGCGCGCAGGCGGCCACCTCGGTGGAAAACCGCGAGCGCCCAACAGGCTTCATCGCGAAACCACGCCGAGCCGCAATGTCGCGAAGCGCCGCGAACTCGCGAAGTTGCCGCACATCAATTGCCTGGGAATCGCCTGCCAATCTCAGATCCGCAAGAACACCCGCTTGCGATAGAACAACCACACAATCGCGCAGTTCCCCGCCACAAACAGCAGCGCATAACCCAGTGAAGCGCTCCACGGACTCATCCAGCGCGCCAACGTGCCATTCACAACCCCACGGAGCGTCTGCGCATGGCTCCCGGCATTCCACTGCACCAGCGGTTCCAGCGGACTCAACAGGTTCGCCAACGCAAACGCCAGAATCGCATTGCTGCCGAACACCAGCGACGGCGTCAGTCCCCGTCGCCAGCGCCACCGGTCCACCACCACCGAGAGCGCTGCCAACACGACCAGGCTGAATCCCGCACTGAGCAGTACGAAGCTCGGTGTCCAAATCTTCTTGTTGATCGGAATCAGCGGGTTCAGCGCCACGCCTGCCGCCAGCAGCAACAGGCCCGCCACCGCCATGCCCATCAGCTTGCGCCTCTCTGGTCTCTCGGTCCGCAGCCACTCGCCCGTCACAATCCCCAGAAGCACATTACACGTTGCCGTCATCGTCGACAGAAATCCCTCGGGATCCCACGTCTGCCCGCCGTAGAACCAGAGATGCCGCGCGCCGAAGACCGCGCGGTCTATCCATGCATCGAGACTGCCCACGTTGTCCAGATGTCCCGGGCCGAACCCTGGCACCGGAACCAGCTTCATCATCGCCCAATAGGAAACCATTAGCCCGATCGCGGCGCCCCCAAGCGCGGTCGCACTCGCCTGACCGCGATTTTGCTTCCGCGTCAAGGCGACGTAGAACAGGCCCGCCGCCGCGTAGCACAGCCCTATTCGCTGCAGTACGCCGGGAATGCGCAGATTATGCAGGTCGTATTTCGGCCACCCATTCAGCACCAATCCGATCCCGATCAGCAGCAGGCTGCGCACCACCACATGTCGCACCAACTGCGCTGTGTTCGCCCCTTTCCTGCGCCGAGCCGCAAAGGAAAACGTCATCGACACGCCGGCCAAAAACAAAAACGACGGAAAAATCATGTCGGTCGGCGTCACGCCGTTCCAATCCGCATGTTTCAGAGGCCAGTAAACGTGGTTCCAGTCGCCCGCATTCGTCACCAGCAGCATGCCGGCGACAATGAGCCCGCGAAACACGTCGATGGAATGCATGCGTGCCGGCGCCGCTACCGTGCAGGAAGGTGTCCGATCGATTTCAGATGCGCGAAAAGCGATGGTCATGGGGAGCCTTCCGGCCACCACAATACCAGCGCATTATTTAGCTGGTCAAACGTTTTATCAGAAATAATGGATCGGGCCTAATTCACCGTGCCGGCGTCTTTTCGCGGCCAGTAGACAAACACGGCTTTGCCGTAGATGAGGTCGCGGTCCACCGGGCCGAACTCGCGGCTATCTGACGAGATGGAGCGGTGGTCGCCCATCATGAAGTACTCGTCGTCGGGAATGACCGTCTCTGGCATGGACTTGGTGTCGCGATACTCCTCCGGCACATATGCCTCGCGGAGACGCTTGCCGTTGAGATAGACCTGGCCCTGGTCGATGCGCAACCGGTCGCCGGGCAGGGCGATCACGCGCTTGATGTAGCTCTTTTCGGGGTCTCGAGGATAGTGGAAGACGACCACGTCGCCCCGGTGGATGCCCTCGAAATGATAGACAAACTTGTTGATAAACAGCCGATCGCTATCTTCCAGGCGGGGCAGCATGCTGGTGCCTTCCACGCGCACCGGCTGATAGAGAAACACAATGATCAGCACCGATGCTGCGACGGCGATCAACACGTCACGGAGCCACAGGCCAACCGTGTTGGCGCGCGCCGGTCCGGATGACCGGGGTGACGCCGCCTGGCCGGGAGTGGATTCGGGAGCCGGGGTTTCGGGTCCGGGAATCGGGCTGCAATCGGGGGAGCTGGGTTCGTCTTCGGGCAACATTTCCGTCTGTTCTTAGCTTACTCGCTTTGTTCTATTCACAACCGAGGCCGCCTGGCGGGCATAATATGCGAGCCCGCTGAGGCTTCTCCATGGGTTTGGGTTGATTGGCCGCCGGAACCAGCGCAGGAGTGCCTGCGCCTGAGGTGAGGTTTTCTTCTTCCAGCAGGAGAGGCCGTTGCAGCACCATTTCCACCTGCGAACCCGCTTCGATATTCACGTCAGCGCCGCGTGTAAACAGCGCCACAATTCCCGCAGCGGCCAGGCCGGCGCCCATACCCTCAAGGCTGCCCGCCAGCGGATGTCCACTCATGGCACCCCCGATTGCTCCGCCAGTTGTGCCTGCGGGAACAGCAACCTCGGCCACCTTGCCCATGTTGCGGGCCTTGTCGCCTTCCTGCTCGATCGTGCCTTCACCGTCGTCCTTTACCTTCTGCTTGCTGGCGCCGGGAAGGCTGTTCACCAACCCGGGAATTTCCACCACGGACCCATTGGGGAAAATCATAGACGTGAAGTGCATATCGAGCTGTGCCCTGCCCTTCACGTGACCGGCGCGTGCCACCCGATCCACCACGCCCTGCACATACACGCCCGCGGGAATGAGCACCCGGTTCCCAACCACAACTGGAAACGTGGAAGCAAGGTAGACGCCGTCGCCCGCCTTGGCGCTCTTGGTGTTGATGGAACTGCGGAGCTGCAGCAGGACCTTCGTGCCGGCGGGCACGGTAAAGGTGGTCTTCGCCGGCGAAGCGACAGACGGAGCTGCCTCCGCAGGAGTTGCTGAGGCGGGCGAACCGATAGACGATTCCGCGGATGGAGCTTGCGTTTCCGCCGCCGGCGGAATGGGAGCCTGGGCACTTCCCGCCCGCAAACCTGTCGCCACCAACCCAGTGATGACAAGCGTTCTCCATAGCCGAGACGGCATAGCAGCTCTCCTCCAGCGCAAATCGGGCGCAAGCGGCGCCTTGGATGGCGGCCTCTATCCCGATAGACGGTATGTTCGCCCTCAAGGATAGCCCGAATTTCCCGCCCAGGCCGCAAATTCCGCTGGATTCATCACGGACTGGGAGGTTCGATTGGCGTTACAGTTGAAGCACCATGGAACTCCAGACCGAAGTGCGCGCCGACCTCGACATGTCCTCCACCCGGTTTGCCGCCGCGCACCGCGTGCTGACTGAGGCTATCGCCGCGGGCGCATTTCCAGGCTGCGCGTTCGGCGTGCTCTCCGGCGGCCAAATCGTACTGGAGGATGCGCTTGGCCGGTTCACGTACGACGACTCGGCGGCCCGAATGGAGCCGCGTACAGTCTTCGACATTGCGAGCGTGACGAAGATTGCGGCCACCACCGCGGCCGCGATGTTGCTGCATCAGCGCGGGCTGCTGGACATCGACATGCTCCTGGGGGACCTGCTGCCCGGGTTCATTGTCGGGCGCGAGCCCGGGTCCCCAGCCCGTCAGATCACTCTCCGGCATCTGCTGGCCCACAACTCCGGACTGCCCGGGTATGTGGAGTTCTTTCGCACGCAAACGACACCAGCGGGACTCTTCCGCGCCTGCCTCGAACTGCCCATTCAGGCACAGCCCGGCGCACGGGCCGAGTACTCGGATCCGGGATTCATCCTCCTCGGCAAAGCCATTGAGGTGATTTCCGGAGAGCCGCTCGCAAACTGGGCAGAACGCGAGGTTTTCGACCCACTCGGGATGACCGCAACTGGATTCTGCCCACGACTTTCTGCCCGGTCTGCGATTCCACCCACGGAAAACGATGACCAGTTCCGATTCCGGATCGTGCAGGGCGAGGTGCAGGACGAGAACGCCCATATTCTGCACGGCATTGCCGGACACGCCGGCCTCTTCTCTAACGTCCGCGACCTTCTTCGCTTCTCAGCTGAGATTCTGGCTGCGACGGAGCACCCGAGTTCTCCGGAACCAGCGCGACTCTTCCGGAGAGATACGTTAGAGTTCTTTGCTGAACGCCAGTCTCCTGCTGGAAGCTCGCGTGCACTGGGTTGGGACACGCCTGGCGAGAATTCTTCATCAGGAGGACACTTTTCCGCGCGGTCCATCGGGCACCTCGGCTATAGCGGCTGTTCGCTATGGATCGACCTCGAGGCCGCCGTCGCCATCGTCCTGCTGACCAACCGCACCTGGCCCGATCGCCAAAGCCAGCTCATCCGCCAGGTAAGGCCCGCGTTCCACGATGCAATTCGCGAAGCGCTCTGACGTCAGAGTGGATCTGCTGCCGCAATGCGTCGAATACGAGAACGTTAGGTTGCCCGTCCGACATTTTGCTGTCCCGCAGCCGAGCCTGATTTTTTGGCATCGCGCGAAACTCTCGCAAGTACATGTGCTCAATCGATTCAGTGCAGCCATGGTCGGCCCGGCAGGTTGTGTCGATGTAGCTCGCAACGGACAAATATGTTTCGCTTGCACAAACTTCGGGCTACAATGTAAATAAGGACCAGCTTGATGTTAACTACTTCTACGATGCAAGAGAACGCCGGGCAGCCCCATAAAGAAACAAACAAAAGAGACCAGGCGTCATTGCTTCAGCACTTGACCACCGAGAGCCAGAACGAGGCTTCTCAAGGATTTGACACCAAGTCAGCGCTAGAAATCGCGCGCATCATCAACCATGAAGACGCGAAAGTTGCTGCGGCGGTCAAGAAAGCGATTCCCGAGATCGCGCAGGTGATTGACCATGTGGCGCGAGCCATGCGGGACGGCGGCCGATTGATTTACGTTGGCGCCGGATCGAGCGGCCGCATTGCCGCCCTCGACGCCTCCGAGTGTCCTCCGACCTATTCGACAGCACCCGGCCAGGTGCAGTACATCATGGCAGGTGGCCCCAAGGCCCTCGCCTCCGCCGTTGAGGTCAACGAAGATTCAGAAGAGCTGGGCCAGCGCGACATCGCGCGCCGCCGCCCCACGCGCAAAGACGTGGTAGTCGGCATAAGCGCATCGGGACGCACCCCCTACGTCGTGGCCGCTACAGCGTATGCCCGCGCCCGCGGAGCATATACCGCCGCCGTCACGTGCAACCAGGGCACACCACTGGCCGAAGTGGCCGACATCGCCATTGTGGCCGAGGTTGGCGCTGAGGTCATTT
>Ga0157369_10004582_pt1 | contig 16243 bp, 11 predicted proteins | sample C25metaG_FD_113461 | JGI IMG/M metagenome (GOLD analysis project Ga0157369, IMG submission 113461) | Corn rhizosphere microbial communities from Kellogg Biological Station, Michigan, USA - C2-5 metaG | ecosystem: Host-associated > Plants > Roots > Rhizosphere > Soil | place: USA: Michigan... | reverse complement strand
GACGTGTTCGCGCTCGGCAAGGGCAAGAAGTGGAACTTCATGCACTCCGGCCTGTTCCTCGACTTCCTGGCCGGCAACCAGTCTTACGAATGCACGCCCTGGGGCATGCCGGCCCGCAACATCTTCGGCTGGCAGAAGCCGTGCTACCTTTTGGGTGAAGGCTACGCCAAGACTTTCAAGGAGCTGATGGAGACCACCGACTGGGATTCCTACGGCACCGGCAAGTATGAAAAGTGCGCCGACTGCATGGCGCATTGCGGCTACGAGCCGACGGCTGCGACCGCGGCGCTGAACAATCCGTTGAAGGCGATGTGGGTGGCGCTGCGCGGGGTCAAGACCACGGGCCCGATGGCGCCGGAGATCGACCTCTCCAGCCAGCGCCCGGCGCAGTTCATCTTCTCGGAGCAGGTCCAGAAGAAGCTCTCGGATATTCGCCGAGACGAGGCGCTGGCCGCCCAGCACAAGGCCGCGCAGCCGAAAGCGACATCCACGGCCGCCTAGCCCCTCAAGGCACCGACAAGACAAAACGGCCCGATCGCCAGGCGATCGGGCCGTTTTTTTGGGCAGCAGCCATCAGATTTGCGCGGGAACGAGACCGTCGCTGCCGAGCAGGAAACCACGGCAGCCACGCAGGCTCTTCAGCGCACGATTGAAGTCGATGCCGGTGGAGACGAGGGCGCGCAGTGCCCTGGGATTTTGCACCACGCCGCGGAAGATCTTGCGCAGGTCGACGTCGCCGTTCGCCTTGATCGCGGCCCGCGCCAAGGCCGGCAGCGCCCGGCTGGCAGGGTCGCTGATGACCCGCAAGGCGGCAAAGGGAAGACCGGCCTCGGCCGCATAGGCGGCCGCGATATGGCTTTCCATGTCGACGGCGGCGGCTCCCGTCTCCGAGCGCAGCGCCGCCTTGCCGGCCTGCGCCACCACCACCTCTTCGACGCCGGCAAGCCCGCCCCTGATGATACGGCGGCCGCCCATTGCGAGGGCTGCGATCTGGTCTTCGGCCAGGGAAAGACCGGCAAACCAGCGCGCATCGCCGGCCGTGACCTCGGTCGCCACCACGACGTCGCCGGATTTCAGGGAAGGATCGAGCCCGCCCGCGACCCCGAAGGAGATCACGCCGCGGATGGTCGAAGGATCGAATACGGTGAGCAGCGCACGCAATTGCTGCGGATCGCTGGAACTACAGATGACGGCTTTTCCGGGCCCGGCCGCGATGCGGGCCTCCTGAACTAGTCCAGTCACAATCAGTATCGGCCGCGAGTCCACCAACTCCGCGGACGAGTCGTCCCCCCCCAAATTCACATTCCGACCCCTACCACCCTGCTGTTCGTGTTGTTCAAATTCCGGTACCGCGCCAGCGCCCAGAGCGGAAAGAACTTAGGATAACCATGGTAGCGCAGGTAAAACACCCGAGGAAAGCCCGTTGCGGTGTAGCGCTGCTCGTCCCAGAGCCCTTTTTCGTTCTGTGTTGCAATTAAGTACTCGACGCCCCGGGCAACTACGGGATTTCCGACCTCGCCCGCCGCCATCAGACCAAGCAAGGCCCATGCCGTTTGCGAGGCTGTGGACGGCGCCGGATCCAATCCGCGGTAATCGAGGCGGTAGGACACCGCGTCCTCGCCCCAGCCGCCATCCTGATTCTGGATCGAGACCAGCCAGTCCACCGCCTTTCGTATCATGGGGTCCTGGTGGCTGACGCCCGCCGTGTTGAGCGCACACAGCACCGACCAGGTTCCATAGATGTAGTTCAGGCCCCAGCGGCCATACCAGGAACCTTCGGCATGCTGGGTGCGGCGCAGATATTGGATCGCCGCCGCCATCTGCGGGTTGCTTTTGGTTTCGCCAAGCTGCGCCAGCATCGAGATGCAGCGGGCGGTGACGTCCTCGGTCGGCGGATCAAGCAGCGCACCGTGGTCCGAGAACGGAATGTTGTTGAGGTAATATTCGAGATTGTTGACGTCGAAGGCCGCCCAGCCGCCGTCGTCGCTCTGCATGCCCTCGATCCATTCGCGGCCGCGGGCGATCGCGTCGTCATATTCATGGCCGCCGGTCGCGCGCTGCATGCGATCCATCGACATCACCACGACCGCGGTGTCGTCGAGATCGGGATAATGGGCGTTGTTGTACTGGAAGGCCCAGCCGCCGGGCCGCGTATCGGGTCGCTTCGCGGCCCAGTCGCCCTTGACATCGAGTATCTGCTTCGGGACCAGCCAGTCCAGCCCCCGCTTTGCCGCCGCCACGGCCGCCTCATCGCCCGCTTCCATCATCGCATGCGCGGTCAGCGTCGTATCCCACACCGGCGAGACGCAGGGCTGGCAGTAGGCCTCATGCTCGCCGACCATGAGCAGCTTGTCGATGCCGCGGCGGGTGACCGCGCGCGGCAGGAAATTCTCGTCCTTGCCGAGCGCGTCGTACATCATCACGATATTGGCCATCGGCGGATAGATCGCGCCCATGCCGTCTTCGCCGTTCAGCCGCTCCTCGGTGAAGGCGAGCGCGGCGTCGATCGCGCGTTCGCGAAGCTTTTTGGGAAAGAACGGCTCGGCCACGCGCAGTACGCTGTCGAGCGCGCGGAACAGCAGGAACCAGCCCCAGCTCTGGTGCGGCGCCTTGGCCGACAACCTGATTCCGCGCGGATCCTGCAGGAACAATTCATCGATGCCGACGCCTTTCGGATTGCGCGCGCGCGGCTTCTTCGCCGCCAGCACCATCAATGGCACGATGGTGGTACGCGCCCAGTAGGAAATCTTGTTCAGGTGGAACGGCGACCACATCGGCAGCAGCATGATCTCGATCGGCAGCAGCGGCACGCTCTTCCAGGTGAGCACGCCGTACATCGCAAGCGTGAAACGCGTGAAGACGTTGCTGTTGATCGCGCCGCCGCGCGCAAGGATCGCCTCGCGGGCGCGCACCATATGCGGGGCGTCGACGGAATTGCCGATCATCTTCAGCGCGAAATAGGCCTTGACGCTGGCGCTCATGTCGAAGGCGCCGTCCTGCACCAGCGCCCAGCCGCCATGCGTGCCCTGCCGGCGGCGAATATAGTTGGCGATCTTGCGTTCCAGCACGGCATCGACGGGCTCGCCGAGATGATGGCGCAACAGCACATATTCGGACGGTATGGTGTCGTCGGCTTCCAGCTCGAACACCCAGTGCCCGTCCTCGCGCTGAAAATCCTGCACCGCCCGCGACGCGGAGCTGATGCTCCGCACCAGGGCGTCGCCCGACTTGATCTCGTCTGCCTGGCTGACGGACTGCATGACCTCGACCTCACTCACAAATGATCGCCTGCGCTAGCGCATGGCGAGGACCAGATCGGCGGCGCGGTCTCCGGACCGTACCGCCCCCTCGATAGTCGCCGGCAAGCCGGTATCCGTCCAGTCGCCCGCGAGGAACAGGTTCTTGAAAGACGTCACGGCGCCCGGCCTCAGCGTGTTCTGCTCGGGCGTCGCCTCAAATGTGGCGCGGCGTTCGCGCACGATCTGCCAGGGCGGCAACTCGCCGCGGACGCCCGATGCCTTGCAGACATCGGCCCAGATCGCATTGGCAAGCTCCTCGCGCGGCATGTCGACGAGGCGGTCGGCATTGCTGATGGTGACCGAGAGCCGCTGCGGGAACGCGAACAGCCATTCCACCAGGCCCCCGATCACGCCGAGGATCTCCGGTGCGTTCGCCGGCGGGTCGCAGCGGAAATGCGCGTTCACGATGGCGCGGAACCTGGTCGGCGTTTTCACGCCCGGCAATAGCGTCGCCGCTGCACGCGGCGGCACCGCCATCACGACCGCGTCGTCAGGGCCGATCGCGATGTTGTTGTCGCCGCCGAACTTCAGTGCCGTCACCCGCTCGCCCACGCTTGCGAACTGGCGGAGCTCGTGGCTGAAGTGAACCTCCGCGCCCTTGTCCTGCAGCAGCTTGACCGCCGGCTCGATCAGGACCGAGGACAGGCCATCGCGGGCAACCAGCGGCCGGCAGGCCTGCCCGCCCGCCAGCAGCGTTTCCCGCACCACCGCTCCCGCAAGCCCCGCCGAACCCTCGGGCGGATCGACATTGAGGGCTGCGAGCAACAATGGCTGCACCAGCCGCTGATAGAGCATGCCCTCGCAACGGATGGCGTCGCCGACCTTGCGGCTGGTCGATGCCCAGACCAGCGGCGCCAGCTTGAGATAATCGAGCACGCCGGTGTCGGGGACGCGGCGGCCTTCGTCGAGCACCCAGAGCGGCAGCCTGGAATCGCCGAGATCGAGCAGCCAGCGCTGGCCGGACGCCATGTCGACAAAGGGGAATTGCGCGACCTTCGGTCCGACCAGCCCCGCCTCGGTGCCGATCGAGCGCGCATAGGCCACCGCATGACGGTTGCCCGACAGCAGGAGGTGGTTGCCGTTGTCGATGGTGAGGTTGGTCGCCGCGTCGAAATAGGAACGGCAGCGGCCGCCCGCGGTTTGCGTGGCTTCGTGAACCCGCACGAGCCAGCCGGCATTGGCGAGCCGCACGGCAGCGGAAAGGCCGGAGATTCCGGCGCCGATAATGTGAACAGTCTTTTGCATCAGATGAAAGCGTACCGGAAGACGATACCAAGCCGAGTGATCTTGCTCACACGCACCGGCGCGCGCGGCGACGCGAATCCGCGCGCCAGCAACAGCTCCAGGATCGCGCGGTAATATTTTCCCATGATGCGCGGCGCTCGCACCGCGCGGCGCCTGTTGCGCGCCATGATCTCGTCGGCCTTGGCGAAATGCACCTTCGCGCGCTCGGCCAGCGGAAAACAGACTTTTGGCAGCGCGCGATCGGCAACGACCCGCGCCGGATCATCGGTGGTGATGCCGGCGAGCAGCAGGCTCTCGCGCGGCAGATAGAGCCGGCCGAGCGTGGCGTCCTCGTCGATATCTCGCAAAATGTTGGTCAATTGCAGCGCGCGGCCGAGGTGATGCGCCAGCAGGACGCCGTCTTCACGCGGCATGCCGAACACGTTCACCGAAAGCCGCCCGACGGCGCTCGCGACGCGGTCGCAATAGAGATCGAGGGTCGCCATGTCGGGCGCGCGGATGTCCTGCGGCACGTCCATTTCCATGCCGTCGATGATGGCGATGAAATCCTCGTGCTGCAGGTCGAATTTCTTCACGGAAACGACGTAGTCGCGCAGATGCGGCGGCGGATCGCCGCGATAAAGCGCATCGACGTCGTCGCGCCATTGCTGCAGCGCTGCCAGGCGCTCCGGCCGCGGCCCATCGGAATCGGCGATGTCATCGACCTTGCGGCAGAAACTGTAGATCTGGAACATCGCCTCGCGCTGCTCGGACGGCAATATGCGCATCGCCGCATAGAACGAGCTGCCGGACGCAGTGTTCGCGTGGTTCGCCTCGGTGGCTGCAGCTTCCAGCGTCATGCGCCGGCCGCCGGTTTGGAGACGGGGTGCAGGCCCACGGCGCGGCGCATCATCTCGCCGCCAATGCCTGCGAGGCTTTGGCCGAGCAATTCGAGCGGCGACAGATGCACGCGCTCGCTCAGGGGATCGCGCACTTTCAGCATGCGAACGATCTTGTCGGCAAAAGACTGGATCACTGAGATCTCGACCCCAAGCCGCAAGTCCCTCACCTCGGCGCTCAGGGACCTGCTTTCGTCGAGCAGGCTTTCCGTCCGCACCGCGAGCGCCTGCAGGCATTGCAGCAGCGGCGCCGGCGACTTCGCCTCACCCAGCATCTCGACGGTGGCGCCACTCGCTGCCAGCGCGTCGCGCGGAAGATAGACGCGGTTGAGATTTTTGTAATCCTTGGCGCAATCCTGCAGGTGATTGTTGACCTGCAAGCCGGCGCAGAGCGCATCTGACGCGACCCAGGTCGAGGTCGCCTCGCCGTGCACGTCGAGCATGAAGCGGCCGACCGGCATCGCCGAGTAACGGCAATAATGGATCACCTCGTCCCAATTCTCGTAGCGCAGCTTGGTGACATCCATCCGGAACGCGACCAGCACGTCCTGGGCATGGCGCGGCGACATCCCCCGCTCCGCCAGCGCCTGACGCAGATCAACGGCCTCTTTCTGGGTGTCGCCCTTGCCGAGCAGTTCGGCCTCGAGCAGGTCGAGATAGCGAAGCTTCTCGTCGGCCGGCAGGCTTGCATGGTCGGCGATATCGTCGGCGGTGCGGACGAAATTGTAATAGGCAAGGATCAGCGCCCGGTGGCGCGGGTGGATGATCCACGACGCCACCGGAAAGTTCTCGTCGCGGTGAGTCTTGCCGGATCGCAATTCGGCTGCGGTGGTCATCTGGAACTGGCGACTTACAGGTTTCTGGGCGTGTTCCATATAGGGGAAGACGCCGCCAAAACCAATGCTGTCTCTGTCCTGTTGCGATCCGGAGAGGCGCTTACTGTCCGTGGCTCTTGAGCACCTGGTCGCAGGCCGGGCTGATCTTGGCGCGGTTTTGCTGCAGGCAGGACAGGATGACGAGATCACCCTGATCGATGACGGGGCGGCAGTGGCGCTGCACGTCGCGCGTACAGGCTTTCTGTTCCTCAGCCGTGCCGCTGCGTTGTCCTTGGGCGAAGGCTTCGTTGGAAACGGCAAGCGACAGCAACGTGAGAGCCAGGAGAGTTTTACGCATCGTAGTCCTTCATTCTGACAACAGAGAAATCCGCCGGGAATCGCGTGGAGGCATTACTGACACGGCCTGTCGAGGTTGCGAGCGCAGCGAGCAGCCGTGACCGCACAAGCGCCGGTAAATGCGGCCAAATTAACGACGGCCGGAGCATTCCTCCCCAGCGCTTCCGGAAGGCATTAATTGGCACATACAAGCTTTTGATACTAGACCATTATTTGCCGCGGCGATTTTTCCCCAATGACCTGTTGCAAGCCTGCACGTCTAGCCCTTACATCGTGGCCGAAAACAGGTTCGGACTTTCGGGTTTCGCCGGGCGGAACAGGCAATTGCGAAGGTTCTTGGCGGCCAGGATGCCGAGCGTCGCCGGGCGGCGGACCCGCTCGTCATTTGAACCTAACACTGTACGGCGACACTAAACTTTCGATGCGGCGAGACGTTCGTTCCTCAGAACGTCATTTTGAATGGGAAAACTCAATATGAAACTGTTTGGCTCCAGTCTGCTTGGACAGGCGATCACGGCCGCCGGTGTCGGCGCGGCGCTGATGTTGTCGGTGTCGGCTGGACAGGCCCAATCCTCCGGTCCGTTCGCGGGCTTCGATGGCGCGTGGTCGGGCACGGGAACGGTCGCGCTGTCCGACGGCTCGACCGAGCGCATCCGCTGCAAGGCGGACTACAAGGTCAACGGCACCGGCCTCGCCCTGAAGCAGGCCCTGCATTGCGCCAGCGACAGCTACAAGTTCGACCTGACCAGCGACGTCACCTCCAATGGCGACCGCATCTCGGGCAACTGGAGCGAAGCCAGCCGCAACATCTTCGGCAACCTGCAGGGCACTGCCGGCGGCGGCCAGATCGAGGTCTTCGTCGAGGCCAACGGCTTTGCCGCCAACCTGACGCTGCGCACCACCGGCAACAAGCAGACCGTGCAGATCTCGTCCAAGGGCGAAATCCGCGGCGTGAATATTACGATGGTGAAGGGCTAAGCCCTCGCCCTGCGTCGATCGGCGGAAAATTCGAAAGCCCCGGCCCTGCGATCAGGACCGGGGCTTTTGCTTGGATAGAAGCAGTTGTAGCCCGCACGAGCCCAGCGATACGCGGGTTCTATTTTCCCGGGTGTCGCTTCGCTCACCCGGCTACAAAGCTGCTGCTTGCTCATTTCAACCCAGCGCGTTGCCGGTGCGGCCGCCGTGCAGCTTCTCGGAAAGATTGATCAGCCACATCGCGGTCGGCCGCAGGATGAAGAGGTCGGCGACCAGTGCTGCGACCATCGAGAAGGCGCTGAGCCAGCCGAACAGCCTCAGTGACGGCAGGTCCGAGAACACGGTCACGACGAGGCCGCAGGCGAGCACCAGGGTTGTCAGGATCAGCGCAGGTCCGACCAGCACGGTCGCGCGTTCCACCGCAATGTCGGAAGTGACGCCGGGTTTGCTCTCCAGCCGCAGGCGGTTGAGGAAGTGGATGGTGGCGCTAAGCCCGAGACCGAACGATACGGTGAGCGCGACCACGCTCGCAAATTGCAGTCCCTCCCCCAGTAAATAGAGCAGCGTTCCCGACATCACCACCGGGAAGATGCCGGGCAGGATGCAGGCGAACGTCACGACCCAGGAGCGGAATGCGAGTCCGATGAAGATCGCGACCAGCGCGAATTCGACCGTGAGGCCGCGGTTGAGCTTCTCGATCATGCCGGCCGAGTTGCGCGCGGCGATGGCGGCAAGACCGGTGACGGCGATTTCGTAGCCGGGATGCTTCTGACGCACCGCGTCCAGTTCAGTATCCAGCTTGTCGACGACCGGCAGAAGCTGGCTGGAATCGACGTCGGGCACGCGGCCCGCCACCACGACCGCATCCTGCTTGGCGTCGATGAATCGCCGGATCAGATGCTCGGGAATGAGGTTGATATATTCCTTCAGCGTCGCGACGTCGGTGGTTCCGGCCTTTTCCGCAAGCCAGCGGCGCAGGCTTTCGACCGACCAGACATTGCCGACGCCGGCCGCTTTTTCCACGGTCACGTGAACGTCCGCGATCGTCTGCAGCGTCTCCGGCGAATAGAGCGATTCCCCCTTGGGAAACTGGATCAGCACGTTGATCGGATTGGCGCCTGTCAGCTTGGCGTCGAGGCGGTTGCTGGCGGCGACCGCTTGCCGCTTGTCCGGCACCTGGTCGGCCAGGCGATAGCGCGGCTGCAGATTGGCGTAGACGCCACCGAGCCCGGCCACCAGCAAAAGCGCGATCAGGCTGAACAGGCCCGGCCGGCTCACCATCCGTACCGCGATCCAGTAGCAGAAGTTGCGCAGCGCCTGCACGCCCGCGTCCGCGCTCTGGAACTTCACGGCAAAGACCTTCTCGTTGCGCACCAACAGCACGCCGAATACCGGCACCAGCGATAGCACCGCGATGAGTGCGATGATGGTGGCGGCAAGCCCTGCCTCGCCGAATTTGCGGATCAGGTCGGAATCGGAGAATTGCAGCGCGATGAACGAAATCCCGGCGGTGCCGTGGGTGAGCACGCAGGCGGGTCCGACCACGAGCACGGCGTTCTTGAAGGCCGTGAACTTGTCCTGGCCGGCGATCAGCCGGTCACGCGCGGCGAACGTCAACTGCATCGAGTCGGAGAAGCTGATCACCATGATGAGCGGCGTCATCACGTTCAGGAACATGTTGAGGTTGAAATTCGCCCAGCCGAGGCCGCCGAGCGCCAGCATGATCGCGATCATGGGCGGGAACGCGGCCACCACCATGAACGATATCTTGCGGAAGAAGATGATGGCGATGATGCAGCCGGCGAGAATGCCGAGGATGTTGTAGGTCAACCCGTCGCGCTCGACCGCGTTGCGGATTTCGAGCTGCATCACCGGCACGCCCGACAATTGCACGTTCAGCCCGGTATCGCCCATGTCTTCCTTGGTCAGCTTGCGGATGTCGGCGATGGTCTTGGCGAGCTTGTTGGAGGCCACCACCTGCGGGTCGAGCGAGAGCACGATCAGCGCCAGCGTACCGTCTTCCGACAACAGCTTGCCGCGGATGATCTCGTTCGATTTGACCGTCTCGATAAACTTGGCGTAGTCGGCGCCCTCGGGCAGCTCGGCCGGGAACAGCGCCGCGGGCAGCTTGCCCGGCGCCGGCGACTGCCGCGCCGAGAACAGCGAGATCAGCCCGCGCGTCCCGTCGACGAGCTGCAGATCGGTGACGAAGTCGCGCAGCTTCTCCAGATTCTCGCGCGCGAGCAGATTCTTGCCTTCGACGACGACGAGGACGTCGAATTCCTCCGCCGGGAATTTCTTGGTCACCTCTTCATATTGATGGAATTCCTTGGAGTTGGAGCGGAACAGTTGGCTCAGCGAGTCGTCGATCTTGATGCGCTCGATGCCGAACACCGCGCCGATCATCAGGATCACGAGGACGATGCAGGACAGGATCGGCGCCTTCATCGGGATCAGGCCGAGCCGCTCCAGCCTGAATGCGATGCTCTTGGCAGGCGGCTCCTCGAGCATCTCGACATGAATCTCATTGTCGCGGGTTTTTTCGAGCATGCTCTGTCCAGTTCTCACATCGGCTCGGGTTTTACAGCTTAATTTCGGGACGCGCGGATGACCTCGAAAGGTCGTGATCTACTGAGCGCTAGCCCTTGAAAACATACGGAAAATCGCGGGCCGAGGTTTAGCAGGTTCGGCCCCGATTTCGCAAGCGCGGCAGGCCTGCCCAAAAATGCCGGTTTATCAAGCAAATTCCGGGGCCCAAGTGGCCGATTTGTCACGCCGGTGCGGATTTATCGGCAAGACGCTGCGGCGTTCCGTCGCCGCTCGCATCCTTCAGCGCGATACCCGTGACCTTGCGCGCCAATCCCTCGCGGATCAGCCACGCGATCTTGAAGGCGGCCTCGTCGTAAGTGAGCCCTTCGCGATGAATGTTGGAGACGCAGTTCCGGTCAGCGTCGGTCAATCCCGTTCTCGGCGCGGAGGTCAGATAGGCACCAAGACTGTCGGGCGCCGACAGGCCCGGGCGCTCGCCGATCAGCACGGCAACCATGCTCGCCTTCAACAGTCCGCCGATCTCGTCGCCAAGCGCGACGCGCGCGGCGGACGCGACGACGACGGGACCGAGTTCGATTTGCGCCGAGGCGAGGCGCGGCACGAGTTCGCGCATCAGCGCGATCGCGTGCGCGTGGACCGCGGCCGGTGACAGGCCGTCGCCGATCACGATTGCCAGCCGCCCGGACGCGTCGTCGCCGACGTCAGCGAGGCGCAGCGCCGATGCCTGCTCCAGCCTGCGCCCGAGATCGGGACGCCTCAAATAATTGCCGCGGTCGCCGGCGCGGCTCGTCACCTCGATGGCGCGAAGACCGAGTTCGCCAAGGCCAGCCGCGAGCGCCGGCGCATCGAAGGCGGCGTGAACGGCATCGCGGGCGCGGGCATGATCGAGCGTAAAATCGAGCAAGGCGGAGGTCGGCAGGCTCGCCCCGGATCGGCCGAGCGCCACCCGCGCAGGCGTGAGCGCGCGAAGGTCGCCGATCGATCGCGACGGCGAAGCCGGCGACCTCACTCGGCCGGAACCTGCGCTTCGCGCAAGCGGAGCGAATAGTTCGACGCGTTCTGCCGTCCGCTGGAAGCCGCGCGCGCGAACACGATGAGATGGTGCCCGATCAGCACCGACTGGATCAGGCCTTCGATATCGCCGCGCCGCAGCCTTTCCAGCGCGAATTTCCAGAACACGCGCCTGTAGTCGCCGAGCACGCCGACCTTCCAGAAGATGTTGCGCAGCATGATCAGGCCGCGCCGGATATTGGCCCAGCTTTTCATCTCGGGGCTGAGCGGCACCTTCAACCGATTTCGGAACGTGTAGTCGCACTGATGGCGCCAGCGCTCGAACAGCTTCTCGGGATCGTAGGCGATCTCCATGCAGCGCTTCCAGGAGCCCACCACCTCGTCATAGGGCAGCAGGAATTTCACGTTGGAATCACGGGCCTCGTCGTCGTGGACCAGCCGGTTCTCGCGCTCCAGGCGGTCCCACAGCGGCGTCTTCGGCAGCGCCTGCAGCAGGTTGATGGTCAGGAGCGGAATCTTCGACTGGTCGATGAACGACAACAGCGCATCCGCCGTGCCGGGCTTGTCGGTGTCGAGCCCCATGATGATGCCGGAGACGACTTCCATGCCGTAGGAATTGATGGTCTGCACGCCCTCCAGGATCGGGACCATCATGTTGTGGTCCTTGTGCATCTGTTTCAGCGCCTCTGGATCCGGCGTCTCGATGCCGCAGAAGATGGTGACGAAAAAAGCCTCGCGCATCTTCTCCAGGATTTCAGGGCGCTTGGCGATGTTGAGCGTGGCCTCGCAGGCGAGGCGCAGCACGTAACCGGTTCGTTTCTGCCACTCGATCAGATGCGGCAGCAGATCGAGCGCGGCCTTGCGGTTGCCGATGAAATTGTCGTCGACGAAGTAGACCGAGCCCGTGACCCCGCATTCGCGCAATTTGTCGAGCTCGGCGATGATCTGCTCGGGCGTCTTCAGCCGTGGGTTGCGGCCGTAGAGCCCGGGGATATCGCAGAACTCGCACTGATAGGGGCAGCCGCTCGAATACTGGATGCTGCCCAGCATGTATTTCTTCATCTCGGCGAGCTCATAGGACGGGACCGGAAACTCGCTCATGTCGACGCGATCTCTGGTTTTCAGCACCACCTGCTCGGGGGGGCGCGAAGCGTCGCGCGCGAGCCGCGCGATGAGATCGTTGGTGGCATCGCCGAGTTCGCCGACATGCAGATAGTCGAAGGCGGGATAATAGTCCGGGCAGGCACTGACCGAGGGACCTCCGATCGCGACGGGAAGATCGAAGTCATGCGCGCGGTGGCAGATATCGTTCATCTGCTGGCGCTGGATGTGCATGCCGCTGACGAACACCGCCTCCGCCCACTCGAAATCCTCCCTGGTGGTCCGGCGGAGATTTTCATCGACGAAGCGGACCTGCCAATGCGCCGGCAGATAGGCCGCGATCAGCAGCAATCCCTGCGGCGGCATGAAGGCCTTGACGCCGTCGGTCAGGGGATAGGAATTTTCGAACGTCCCGAAAGCAGATGTGTAGCGCGGAAACACCAACAGAATGCGACGCGACGCCTCGATGCCTTCAGCTCTCATCAACTTCCCTCTGCAACGCCATCATTTCAGCCAGTTACATATGTCAGGCGTCAGACAGTACTATAATATTGAGGCGCGAATTTTTCTCAATATTGTGGCAGCAATCCTGACCTTGGGAACCCTAACGCCTATGACGCGCCTTTGGTTGCTCCGGTTCGAATTTTAGAGATGTTTTGATCGATCAGCCGCGCCGCAAAATCGGGTAGCAGTCCCGCGTTGCCGGCAAGGCGAAAGGTGGCGTCGGCAAGGCCGGCATGCACCAGCCAGTTGTCGAACTCCGGCGCCCGCTTCAGGCCGAAGAGGTCGCGGACATAAAGCGCGTCGTGGAACGAGGTCGACTGATAGTTCAGCATGACGTCGTCCGCCCCCGGCACCCCCATGATGAAGGTGACGCCGGCGGCCGCAAGCAGGGTCAGGAGGTTGTCCATGTCGTCCTGGTCGGCTTCGGCATGGTTGGTGTAGCAGACGTCGACGCCGAGCGGCAGGCCGAGCAGCTTGCCGCAGAAATGATCCTCAAGCCCGGCGCGGATGATCTCCTTGCCGTCATAAAGATATTCCGGGCCGATGAATCCGACCACGCTGTTGACGAGCAGCGGACGATAGGCGCGCGCCACCGCGTATGCGCGCGCTTCCAGGGTTTGCTGGTCGACGCCGTGATGGGCGTTGGCCGAGAGCGCCGAGCCCTGCCCGGTCTCGAAATACATCACGTTGTCGCCGACGGTCCCGCGCGACAGCGCGCGGCCGGCGTCATGCGCTTCGCGGAGCAGCGCGAGGTCGACGCCAAAGCTGCGGTTGGCGGCCTCGGTGCCGGCGATCGACTGGAATACCAGGTCGACCGGAAACCCCTCGCCGATCAGTTTCAGGGTGGTCGTGACATGGGTCAACACGCAGCCTTGGGTCGGGATATCCAGCCGCGCGATGATCTCGTCGAGCAGCCGCAGCAATCCGCCGATGACGGCTGGATCGTCGCTCGCCGGATTGATGCCGATACAGGCATCGCCCGACCCGAGCAGCAGGCCGTCGAGGATCGAGGCGGTGATGCCCCTGGCATCGTCGAAGGGATGGTTGGGCTGCAGCCGGGTGCTCATCCGTCCGGAGAGGCCGATAGTGTTGCGGAAGGTGGTGCTCACCTGGCATTTCTTCGCGACTAGAATGAGATCCTGGTTGCGCATCAGTTTTGAAACACCGGCCGCCATCTCCGGCGTGACGCCGCGCACGAGCTTTTTCAGAACATCGGGCGTTGCCGCGTCCGAGAGCAGGAAATCGCGGAACGACCCCACCGTCAGCGCGGCGACCGGCGCGAACGCCGCCGTGTCGTGGCCGTCGAGGATCAGGCGCGTCACCTCGTCCTCCTCATAGGGGACGACGGCCTCCTGCAGGAACCGGGTGAGCGGCACATCCGCAAGCGCCATGCGGGCCGCGACCATCTGCTCGGCACTGTCGGCGGCAATGCCGGCCAGCCGGTCGCCCGAGCGCGGCGGGGTCGCCCTGGCGAGCAGATCGCGCAAGCCGTCGAAGATGTGCGTGGTGCTATCGATGGTGTGACGGTAGACCATGGCGGCTCCGCGGGCCTTCCGGGGTGCGTTATAGAGGAAATCTTAACGGTTGGACCTATCCCGCCGGAATGGCGGGAGATTCCGTGACAGTGCGGCACCGGCGGCACCGGTGAAACCGGATTTGCTGTCGGGCACGCCTGCAAATATCTGATTTCGATAGTCATTTTCTGCGAAAGTTGCAGTACAGCGAACTTCGCGAATTAAGACTTTTTCCATGAAAGTTCCGCATAATTCTTAAGCAAACGACGCGTCCCCGTGATCGCCCAAAGCGGGAGCGTATGAACTGACATCACGAAATCCATTTTTTGGAAGGCATCATGGCATCCAGGCTCTCGCTGGCGGCAAGGCTGTATTCGATCTTCGCGCTGTTTGCCCTGCTGACGGCGGCGATCGCGGTATTGTCCGACTACAATACCCGCCGCGGCTCGGAACTCACGCATGCGATCGAGACCGCCAACATCGCCGCGCTGAATGTCGAGCGCGTCAATTCGCTGGTCTATGCGGTGGTGATGGAGTCGCGCGGCGTCTACATGTCGACCGAACCCGCCGTGGTGAAGAAATACGGCGAAGGGCTGTTCAAGTTCAACGACCAGATCCAGGGCGTGGTGAAGCGCTGGGAAGGCATCGTGCAGGCCGACGATGCCGAGCAGTTCGCGACCTTCAAGAAACGCATCGAGCAGTTCATCGAATTCCGAAAAGAGCTGGTGCGGCGCGCCAACGAGATCAGTCCTGCCGCGGGACGTGAATGGGGCGACAACGACGCCAACCGCTCGGTCCGCTCGGCGCTGAACAAGGATCTCGAGGCGCTGTCCAAGGTCTATGCCGAGCGCGGCAAGCGCATTGCCGAGCAGACCGACACCAACCAAGAACTCTCCTTTGTGCTGACATGTCTCGGCGGCCTCGCTCTGTTCCTCGTCGTGCTCGGCGTCGTCATCATCGCACGCTCGATCGCGCGTCCGCTCTCGGTCATCACGACGACCATCAAGCACGTCGCCGAGGGTGCCGAGCATGTCGAGGTGCCGCATACCGGCCGCGGTGACGAGATCGGCGCGCTCGCCCGTGCCATCAAGGTTTTCCAGGAGGCGATGGAGCGCAACCGCAATCTCGCCTCGCAGGTTTCGGAAGAATCCTCGGCGCGCCAGGAGCGAGCCAGCCTTGTCGAAGCCTCCGTCGAGGAGTTTCGGAAGGCGATCGGCGCCGTGCTGCATGCGCTGACGGACAATGCCTCGGCCATGCGCGACACCGCGCAGACCATCAACCGCGTCGCCTCCGGCGCCAATGAGCGCGCCGTCGCCGCTTCCGGCGCGACCACGCAGGCTTCCGGCAACGTCTCGGCGGTCGCGGGCGCGGCCGAAGAGCTGTCGGCCTCGGTTCAGGAGATCGGCCGGCAGGTGCGTCATTCCGCGGAGGCGGTCGAGCAGACCGGCCAGCGCACCGAGAAATCGATCACGGAGATCGAGAGCCTCGCCGCGGCCACGCAGCGCATCGACGGCGTGCTGACGCTGATCCAGGCGATCGCCGAGCAGACCAACCTGCTGGCGCTGAACGCCACCATCGAGGCCGCGCGCGCCGGCGATGCCGGCCGCGGCTTTGCCGTGGTCGCCCATGAGGTCAAGGCGCTCGCGGGCCAGACGGCGAAGGCGACGGAGGAGATCGGCCAGAATGTCGGCCTGATCCAGAGCTCGACCAGGAATGCCGTCGACGCCGTGCGCGAGATCGGCGGCGCGGTGCGCGAGATCAACGACATCACCTCCACGATCGCGGGCGCCGTCGGCCAGCAGGATGCCGCCACCCGCGAAATCTCCGCCAATGCGCAGTCGGCGGCGCAGGGCAACGAGACGCTGGTCACGAACATCAATTCGCTGAAGGAAGCGATCGGCGAGACCAGCACCGCGGCCGCGTCGGTGCTGGCGACTTCCGACGATCTGGCAACCACGGCCGAAACGCTGTCACGCGAGGTGGAAAAATTCTTC
>Ga0157369_10004581_pt1 | contig 16244 bp, 14 predicted proteins | sample C25metaG_FD_113461 | JGI IMG/M metagenome (GOLD analysis project Ga0157369, IMG submission 113461) | Corn rhizosphere microbial communities from Kellogg Biological Station, Michigan, USA - C2-5 metaG | ecosystem: Host-associated > Plants > Roots > Rhizosphere > Soil | place: USA: Michigan... | reverse complement strand
CGTCTCGGGGATGCCGCGCAGCTTGATGGTGAGCTCGCTGATGATGCCGAGCGTGCCCTCGGCGCCGATGAAGAGATGGGTGAGGTCGTAGCCGGCGGAGGATTTCTTCGCCCGCGTGCCGGTCGTGATGATCTCGCCGTCGCCGCGCACGACTTTGAGCGCCAGCACGTTCTCGCGCATGGTGCCGTAGCGCACCGCATTGGTCCCGGAGGCACGGGTTGAGGCCATGCCGCCGAGCGAAGCATCGGCGCCGGGATCGATCGGGAAGAATACGCCCTGGTCGCGCAGATGCTCGTTCAGCGCCTTGCGGGTGACGCCGGGCTGGATCACGCAATCGAGGTCGTCGGCATGGACTTCCAGCACCTTGTTCATGTCGCGCAGGTCAATGCAGATGCCGCCAGCAGGTGCATTGACGTGCCCTTCCAGCGAGGTGCCGGTGCCGAAGGCGATGATCGGCACGCCGTGTTTGGCGCAGATCCGCACCGTGTCCTGGATGTCGGCCGTCTCCTGCGCCATGACAACGCCATCCGGCGGCTGCATTGGCAGCCAGGTGGTGGTGTGGGCGTGCTGCTCGCGCACGGCCTGCGAGGTGATCAGGCGGTTGCCAAAGCGCGCCGCGAGCTGCTCCAGCGCGCTCGCGAGTGCCTGCGGTTCCACCCGCTTGAGATTTTGGTTCGTCATCGATGCCACGTGAAGATTCCTCCCGGCTCGTCTCCACACTCTCGTCATGCCCGGCCTTGTCCCGGCCATGACGACGCGGAAGACGCGGAAAACGTCTGCGTCTTTGGGCGACGGTGGCAAAGGATATATAAGGGGTCAAGAGACCAAAGGGAGGGAAGATGACGCCAGCTACAGCCTTGAAGGATATGCCGTTGCCGGCGGCGCCGTTCGTAAGCTCGGTGATGCAGCTCGAGCCGCAATGGATCGACTATAATGGCCATCTCAACATGGCGTACTATAACGTGATGATGGACCGCGCCATCGACGAATTGTGGCTCCAGCTCGGCATCGGCCCGACCTATATGAAGGAGCGCCACGGCTCGACCTTCACCGCCGAGGCCCATGTGCGTTACCTACGCGAGATTCACCTCGGCGATCCCGTCCAGGTCTCGGTCTGGCTGCTCGCTGCCGACGAAAAGCGCCTGCACACCTTCGAGGAACTGCGGCATGCGACCGAGGGCTGGCTGTCGGCGACCTCGGAGAACATGACCGTCCATATCGACATGAGCGTGCGCAAGGTCGCCCCGTTTCCCGTCGACATCCGCGCCCGCATCGCCGCCGTCGCCCAAGCCCATGCCGCCCTGCCGCGCCCGGAAGGCACCGGCCGCAAGGTGGCGATGCCGGTGAAGGGCTAAACGGCTGCTCTCCCGCACTTGCGGGAGAGGTCAATCGATCGCGCTAGACTAGGTCACCCACGCGGGCAGTTTTGAAAACCACGGCCGAGCAGTTTCAAGTTGCCGCGCTAGCTGCAGGAGGCGGTCCTCCTCGCCGAAGCGCGCGACGAATTGCACGCCGAGCGGCAGGCCGTCCGTGGTCCAGTGCAGCGGCACGCTCATCGCGGGCGTGCCGGTGAGGTTGGCGAGTTGGGTGAACGGCACATATTGCAGGCTGTCGCGCGCGATCTTGTCGACGGTGGTCGCGAGCAGGCCCGCACGTGCGAGCAGCCGAAGCAAGCCGACGCGATCAAGAATGTTCAGCACCGCCTGCTCCGCGGCGGAGGGATCGCCCTGGCCGTGGCGGATCGGCGGATGCGCCAGGGTCGGCGTCAGCAGCAGATCGTATTTCTGATGGAAGCGCGCCAGCGCGCGGGCAAAGTCGTTCCATTTCTGGAGCTGTGCGGTCAGCGCGCCGGCGGAGACCGCACTACCGAGCGTTGCCGTCACCCGCGACAACAGCTCGAAATCCGAGGTGGAAGCGCCGGACGCGCGCGCTGCCGTCACCATGGCCGGGACCTGCCCGAAGTAGACGTGCAGAAAAGCCTTTGCGAGCGCTGCGCCATCGATCTCGGGCGCAGCTTCCTCGACGTGGTGGCCGAGACTCGCAAGCAGCTTCGCCGCGTCGTTCACGGCCGCGACTGCTTCGCCATGAACTTCCGTTCCGATCGGCGACGCCGCACTGAAGCCGATGCGCAGGCGCAGCGGATCACGCCGCATGGCCGCCGCGTAAGGCTCGCTCGGTTTCGCGATCACGAAGGGATCGCCTGGCTCGCTGCCCGCCGACACATCGAGCGCAACCGCGGTGTCGCGCACGCTGCGCGAGAGCACGCCTTCGCAGGACGCGCCATACCAATATTCGCCAAAGGCCGGTCCCGACGAGACGCGGCCGCGCGAGGGTTTTAGGCCGAACAGGCCGCAACAGGCCGCGGGGATTCGGATCGAGCCGCCACCATCATTGCCGGCGGCCATCGGCACCACCCCGGACGCAACCGCTGCGGCCGCGCCGCCGCTGGAGCCGCCCGGCGTGTGACCAAAATTCCAAGGGTTGTTGGTACGACCAAACAACTGCGAGTCGGACACGCCCTTCAGCGCAAATTCCGGCAAGTTTGTCTTGCCGAAAATCAGGAGCCCTGCCTCGAGATAGCGCCGCACCACATGGGCGTGCTCGGGCGCCGGCGTCCGCATCGACCGGCTGCCATAGGTCGTCGGCAGGCCGGCATAATCCTGCGCGCAATCCTTGATGAGAAAGGGAACGCCGGCGAAGGGACCGGTGAGTTGCTTTGTGAGCTGAGAGCGCGCCTCGCCCTCCATCATCCGGCAGATCGCATTGGTCTTCGGCTGCGCCTTCGCGCTCTGGCCGAGCGCAAGCTCGAGCAATTCGGCAGCGGTGGTCTCGCCGCGCGCGACGAGCTCGGCGAGGCCAACGGCATCGTGTTGCAAATATTCGCTTGATTTCATCGCGCCGCCCCCGTTTTGGGGGCGACGGTATCAGCTTTTTGCGTACACGCTAGGCGGGCAGACCGGCTTCCGAGAGCGCCTCGAGCAGGAGGTCGCTGTGCGCCGGCCGCAGCGGCGGCATGCCAAGCGGGAGCTGGGAGACCGTCAGCTCGGGATAGTGCACCCGGAGCATGCCAAGGCTGCGGCGCGCTTGCGGCCACGCGCCGGCATGCAGATAGGTCGCGCACATCGTGCGATGGACCCAGAACGCCGACGGATGCTGGCTCAGCCCCCTCTCCTGCCAGGCCGCGGCCGCGGCATAATTGCCGGCGAAGAAATGCGCGCAGCCGATGCCGATCTGGCTGTTGAAGGCGAGCGCGTCATGCGGCGCGAGGTCGAGCGCGATGTTGAAGCGCTCGATCGCCGCTTCCGGATCGCCGCGATAGACGTCGATCCAGCCGCTGCGACCCCAGGCCCAGGCCGAGCCACCGTCCACTGCAAGCGCTTTGGCAATCACCAGCGCGGCAATTTCGAGCTCCCCGAGCAGGGTCAGCGCATTGCCGAGCACCGCCAGGGTCGTGGCATCGCCGGACAGCGCCATCGCTCTCTGCGTCAGCTCGACGGCGCGCGCACGGTCGTGCGACGGCTCGGCCGCGAAATGATAGACGACGCGCTGCAGATGCGCCCAGGCCGCGAGCGCGATGGCGAGCGCATGGCTGGGATCGCGCTCCATCGCGAGTCCGAGCCATTCCAGCGCCTGCGCATTGCCCTCGGCATCCAGGGAGAGCACACCGGGCATGGCCCGCAACGCAAGGTCATAGGATTTGAGTTCGCAGCGCGGCTTTTGCATCGCATGATCGATTTCGGCCGAGCGCAGGCAGGGCTGCAACGCTGCGGCGATGCGGGTTGCGAGATTCTCCTCGGCCATGTCATCGCAGCGCAGGCTGTCTGCCCGATGCGCCCAGAGCTGCCGGCCGCTCTCGCGATCGGTGAGCCAGAACAGGAGCCGCAGCCGCGCCCCCTCGCCCCGGATCGCCGCCGTGAGTTGATAACGCGCCAACGAAGGCTCGCGGGTCACCGCAATGCCTGATCGCGAGAGCGCCATCGACAGGTCGGAGGCCATGTCGCGCGCGATCTCGCCAAGATCGGCGCCGGCCTCGATCCCGGCGAAAGCCAGCGTGAGACGATTGCGCGAGGGCATGAACAGCGGCGGCATGGCAGCGAGCGCGGCGGAAAGCACGGCCTGACGCTTCACGGTCTGCGATGGCGTCTCACCATAGCGGCGGCGATATTCGACGGAAAAGCGGCCGACATGCGCAAAGCCGCAGCGCGCCGCGACATCCATGATCTTGCCGCCAGGCAGACCCAGCAGCAATTCGCGCCGTGCCTGCTCGAAGCCGATGTCGCGGAGTACGGCGTGCGGCGTCTTGCCGAGGAAGGCGAGGAACTGCCGCTGCAACGTCCGACCCGACGTGCCGGCGATGGAAGCGAGCTCCTTGATGGTCCAGCGATGGCCGACATGGGCATGCATCGCTTCCAGCGCGCGACGCACGGTGCGCGGCTGTAACGAGCCTGCCGGAACCCGATGTTGAGCTGCATCCAATGCACGCACTCCAACACATAACGATTCCAAACACATAGGTGAGTCCGCGGAGACGGCGAAAAGTTCGGAATCGGGATAGCGCTGTCGCGATCTGGATAGAACCGCCGCTCCCGCCAGCCTACCGCTCCGTCATGACTTCACAATAGGACGTTTTGCCGAACCCGAAGCCCAGAATGGCCATCTTACCCGCCGTGATGCCAGGCAGCGCCCTACGTCTCAGGTGCCGCAAGGCCTGAGCATCAAAACCTTCAATCCACATCGGTCAGGAGAAAATTTCATGGCTACGACCGCCACTGCAACCCAGCAAACGCAACCCGACTTTGAAGCGATGAAGGCCCGCCAGCATGGCGCGTGGTCCTCTGGCGACTATGCGCTCGTCGGCGCCACCTTGCAGATCGTGGGCGAAGAGCTTTGCGAAGCGCTCGACGTCCGTTCCGGCCAGAAGCTGCTCGACGTCGCGGCCGGCAACGGCAATGTCACCCTCGCCGCCGCGCGCCGCTGGTGCGACGTGACGTCAACCGACTATGTGCCGGCCCTGCTGGCGCGCGGCAAGCTGCGGGCCGAAGCCGACGGCATGAACATCACCTTCAGGGAGGCCGATGCGGAGGCTCTGCCGTTCGCCGACGGCAGCTTCGATGTCGTGGTATCGAGCTTCGGCGTGATGTTCACGCCCAATCAGGACCGCGCGGCAGCCGAGCTCGCGCGGGTATGCAAGCGCGGCGGCAAGATCGGTCTCGCCAACTGGACGCCGGAAGGATTCGTCGGCCAGGTGTTCAAGACGCTCGGCAAATATCTGCCGCCGCCGCCTGCCGGCGCCAAGTCGCCCGCGCTGTGGGGTACGGAGGCGCGGCTCAAGGAAATGTTCGGCGCCTCCAGCAGCGCCATCCGCGCCGAGCGGCGAAACTACGTGTTCCGCTACCGCTCGCCGGAGCATTTCCTGGATTTCTTCAGAAGCTATTACGGCCCGATACTGAAGGCTTTTGCCGCGCTCGATCAGGCCAATCAGCAAAAGCTGTATCAGGATCTGATGGCGCTGATCGGTACGGCGAACCGCGCCGACGACGGCACGATGGTCCTTCCGGGCGAGTATCTGGAAGTGGTCATCACCAAGCGCTAACGCTTGCCCAGCGCAAAAAGAGCGCCGGTCCCTGGCCGGCGCTCTTCTTGCTTGGCTACACCCTGTTGCGACCACGCGAGACGCCGATCACGGCCGACACCAGGAACAGCACGACGGCGATGAAGAAGATGATCTTTGCGATTTCGATGGAAGCGCCGGCAAGGCCGCCGAAGCCCAGAATACCTGCGATCAACGCGATGATAAGGAAGGTAACGACCCAGCCTAACATGTCCAAACCTCTTGTTTCCGAGTTGGTCTCAGACGGCGCTCGAAGCGCCGCCGGCTGAGAAAACAATCTGGCGCGGGAATCTTGGTTCCTGCCTTGAAAGCCCGGAAATTTCAGCGGATTGCCGGAACCAAATCCCTTCCCTGTTACCGAAATCGGGCCCGCCGGATCGCCCCGCAATAACTCTGTAAAACCGACCGCTGCGGCCCCATATAGGCTCCAATCCCTGCTAAGAAGGCTCCCCCTTTAGTTCCCGCGGTGCCATCGTGGGAAGTATGATTCGCGCGATGACCGAACCGAGCAAACTTTCGCATTCCGCCGCTCCCAATCACCAGCCGGTGGCCGGCGGTATTGCCGCGCGCGCCCGCGCCGCCGCAACCGGCGGAGCGCGCTATCTCGATGGGCTCAATCCCGAGCAGCGCGAGGCGGTGGAGACGCTGGACGGTCCCGTGCTGGTGCTCGCCGGCGCCGGCACCGGCAAGACGCGCGTGCTCACCACCCGCATCGCGCACATCCTGAGCCAGGGCCGCGCCCGTCCCAACGAAATCCTCTCGGTGACCTTCACCAACAAGGCCGCGCGCGAGATGAAGCTGCGGCTCGGCCAGATGCTGGGCCAGGCGGTCGAAGGCATGCCGTGGCTCGGCACTTTCCACTCCATCGGCGGACGCATCCTGCGCTTCCACGCCGAAATGGCGCAGCTCAAATCCAATTTCACCGTGCTCGATGTCGACGACCAGGTGCGGCTGCTGAAGCAGCTATTGCAGGCCGAGGACATCGACGACAAGCGCTGGCCCGCGCGCATGCTCGCCGGGCTGATCGACGGCTGGAAGAACCGCGGGCTCGGCCCGTCGCAGGTGCCGGCGGGCGAAGCCGCGGTGTTCGCCAACGGCAAGGGCGGCAAGCTCTATGCAAGCTACCAGGAACGGCTGAAGATTCTGAACGCGGCGGATTTCGGCGATCTGCTGCTGGAGAATATTCGCATCTTCCGCGAGCACCCGGATGTGCTCCGGCAATACCAGCACCGCTTCAAGTTCATTCTGGTGGACGAATATCAGGACACCAACGTCGCGCAGTATCTGTGGCTGCGGCTATTATCGCAGGCGCCGTCGTCTTCCACCTCGCCCCGTCCTTCACGGGGAGAGGTCGCGTCGCACAGCGACGCGGGTGAGGGGCTGTCTCCGCAGACCGAGCTCTTGGAGAGAGCCCCTCACCCCAACCCTCTCCCCGTGAAGGACGGGGAGAGGGAGCAGAGCGCGGTCGCGGCGCCCGCTCCGCTGAGCGAGAAAGCTCCCCCCAAAAACATCTGCTGCGTCGGCGACGACGACCAGTCGATCTATGGCTGGCGCGGGGCGGAGGTCGACAACATCCTGCGCTTCGAGCACGATTTTCCCGGCGCCAAGGTCATTCGCCTGGAGCGCAATTACCGCTCGACTGGCCACATCCTCGCGGCCGCCTCCTATCTCATTGCACATAATGAAGGCCGGCTCGGCAAGACCTTGCGCACCGAGGATGTCGATGGCGAGAAGGTCACCGTCACCGGCGCCTGGGATTCGGAAGAGGAAGCGCGCGCCATCGGCGAAGAGATCGAGGATTTGCAGCGCGCCGGCGAGAAACTCAACGAGATCGCGATTCTCGTGCGCGCCTCCTACCAGATGCGTGAGTTGGAAGACCGCTTTGTCACGCTGGGGCTCAACTATCGCGTGATCGGTGGTCCGCGCTTCTATGAACGCGCCGAAATCCGCGATGCGCTGGCTTATTTGCGCGTCATCAACTCGCCGGCCGACGATCTTGCCTTCGAGCGCATCGTCAATGTGCCCAAGCGCGGGCTTGGCGACGCCACCGTGCAGATGCTGCACGATCACGCCCGCAAGCGCCGCATTCCCCTGTTCGAGGCGGCGCGTGCCGTCATTGAAACCGATGAGCTGAAGCCAAAGGCGCGCGGGTCCTTGCGCGACCTCGTCGCACAGTTCGACCGCTGGCGCGGCGCCCGTGAAGTCACCTCGCACACGGAATTGGCCGAGATCGTCCTCGACGAGAGCGGCTATACCGAGATGTGGCAGAAGGACCGCTCCGCCGACGCCGCAGGCAGGCTCGACAACCTGAAAGAGCTGGTGCGCTCGATGGAGGAGTTCGAGAACCTGCAAGGTTTCCTCGAGCACATCGCGCTGGTCATGGACCGCGACGGTGACGCCGACGACGAGGCGGTGTCGCTGATGACCCTGCATTCGGCCAAGGGCCTGGAATTCGACAACGTGTTCCTGCCGGGCTGGGAGGAAGGCCTGTTTCCGAGCCAACGTACGCTGGACGAACAGGGCCGCGCGGGCCTCGAAGAAGAGCGCCGCCTCGCCCATGTCGGCCTGACCCGCGCGCGGCGCCGCGCCAAACTCTATTTCGCCACCAACCGCCGCATCCACGGCACCTGGACGACCACGATTCCCTCGCGCTTCCTCGACGAATTGCCGTCGGCGAGCGTCGAGATCACGGAATCCAAGGGCGGCACCGCCTGGGGCGGCGCGGGCGGCTATGGCCCGTCGCGTTTCGACAATGTCGAATCGTTCGGATCGAGCTACTCCACGCCTGGCTGGCAGCGCGCGCAGGCGCGCCGCGGTGGCCGCAACAGCCAAGGCCAGGGACAAGCGCAGGCCCGCGGCGGATTCGAGGAGCAGCAGTCGCCTTTCTCAGGCTCGCGCAGCGATGCCTCAGGCTCGCGCGGCGATTTCGGCAGCTTCTCCCGCAACAGGCGCGCGCCGATCACCATCGAAGGCGAGCTGGTCGCGAAATCCACCGGCACGGTTTCCGAATTCAATCTCGACGACCGCGTCTTCCATCAGAAATTCGGCTACGGCCATGTCGTCAAGATCGACGGCAACAAGCTCACCATCGCCTTCGACAAGGCCGGCGAGAAGAAGGTGGTGGATAGCTTTGTCGAGCGGGCGTGAGCTGCATTAAATTCGCTGTCGCCACAGTTCACCTCTCCCCGTTGGGGAGGGGTGAAAAAGGTCCCGCGTCATTATGACGGGGTCTGTCGATGGTAGCTCTTGACCATTCTCGATCTGTTCGTATGAGATGCGGTCCATGGTTCGGGGCCGGACAATCCTTTTAACGCTCGCGCTCGCGGCGCCCTCATTGGCGCACGCGGAGAATGTCATGACATTTTCCGAGTCCGCGGCGATGCTCGCCAATATCTGCGGGCCGGAGATCACGGCCAATTGTCGCGGCGTCAATCTCGACTCCGGCCGGCTCAAGGAATGCCTCGCCCGCAACCAGGATGCGATGTCGCCGCAGTGCCGGGCTAACTTCCTGGTGCCTTTTGACGCGATCCAGAAGCGAATCAACGCGCGTGTCACGGTCGCCGGCGCCTGCCGGCTGGAAATCATCAAGCTCTGCCACGGCTCGACCAAGGAGACCTCCAAATCAGTCGCGTGCCTGTTGACCGCCAAGGGCGTCAGCCGGAACTGCACGCAGGCCACGATCGACGCGGGGTATCGCTGATGCGTCCCCTTCGCTTGCGTGACCTCGGCCTGTTGTCGGCGCTGCTGATCGGCTGTGCGGCGCCCGCCTCGCGCGCCCAGACGCCGGCTGCGGCACCGCCGCCCGCCCCCGCACCGGCGACATCCCCCTCCACCGCGCCATCGCGGGACGACATCGTCAATGCGCTGGCCCATTACGACGCCGAAAGCGCCCTTGAGCTCGACCTCCCCGCACTGAAGCAGAAGGCTCTCGAGCAGTCGCGCTCGCGCTCCAAGAAGGAGCCGGAGCCCTCGAAACGGCCGCCGGTCGTGCCCGAGCTCAAGGGCCTGCCGACCTTCAATTTCAACATCCAGTTCGATGTCGACACGCCGATCATCCTGCCCGTTTCCTACGAGACGGTCGGCCGCATTGCCGATGCGATGGTGAACGCGCCGATGCTGCCCTACACGTTCCTGATCGTCGGCCATTCGGACTCGACCGGAAAGCGCGAGGCCAATTTGCTGCTCAGCCAGCGCCGCGCCGATGCCGTCCGCGACGTCCTGATCAACACCTTCAAGATTTCCGCTAAGCGGCTGCAATCGCTCGGGCTTGGCGAAGAGCAGTTCATCGACCAGGTCCACCCGACCTCGCCGGTCAATCTGCAAATCCAGATCGTGACAACAGGCAAGGTACCGGACGAGCCGGCCGCGGCGCCTGCTGCCGCGACAGCTCCCGCCAAAAAGTCGGCGAAGAGAAGGAAATAGCCGATTGTTCGCGGCCCTCTGCGCACACCCAAATCGCTACAGCGAAGACTGCGCCCCTTCCCCCTGAAAGGGGAAGGTCGGGATGGGGGTCAGCCACGAGCGACGACGTATGTGGAGAGAATATCCCCACCCGCTTTGCGCCTTGCGACGCAAAGCGACCTCCCCTTTTCAAGGGGAGGTGACGCAGACAACGGCCTCGCCGTCCCTGACGAAGAAAAAAATAACCTGCCCGACGGGCGATTGCGGAAAGCTATTCCGCTTCCTATTTGAGAACGCCTGCCTTTGATCTGTCTCAAAGCGGACCTATCTGCTGCGTCCGCTTTTGGCCCAACCGTCATCACCCATGCCCCCCATCATCTCCGTCGCCAATCTTTCGAAGACCTATGACTCCGGCTTCAAGGCGCTGAAGAACATCAATCTCGACATCAACAAGGGCGAGATTTTCGCCCTGCTCGGCCCGAACGGCGCCGGCAAGACGACGCTGATCAGCATCATCTGCGGCATCGCCAATTTGAGCGAGGGCAAGATCAGCGTCGGCGGTCACGACATCAATGCCGATTATCGCGCCGCCCGCTCCATGATCGGCCTGGTGCCGCAGGAATTGCACACTGATGCCTTCGAGACGGTGTGGGCCACGACGAGCTTCAGCCGCGGCCTGTTCGGCAAGGCGAAGAACCCGGCCCATATCGAAAAGGTGCTGAAAGACCTGTCGCTGTGGGAGAAGAAGGATTCCGCGATCCGCACATTGTCCGGCGGCATGAAGCGCCGCGTGATGATCGCCAAGGCGCTGTCGCACGAGCCGCAGATCCTGTTCCTGGACGAGCCGACCGCGGGCGTCGACGTCGAATTGCGCAAGGGCATGTGGGAGGTGGTGCGCACGCTTCAGGCCTCTGGCGTCACCATCATTCTCACGACGCATTACATCGAGGAAGCCGAGGAGATGGCCGATCGCATCGGCGTCATCAACAAGGGCGAGATCATCCTGGTCGAGGAAAAGGCCAAGCTGATGCAGAAGCTCGGCAAGAAGCGCCTCACTGTCTATCTGCAAGACAAGATCGACGCCGTGCCTGATGCGCTGGCGCCCTACAAGCTCGAAATCTGCGAGGGCGGCCACGCGCTGATCTACGACTACGACACCAAGGGCGAGCGCACCGGCATCACCAGTCTGCTCGGCGACCTCCGCACCGCCGGCATCCGCTTCTTCGACATCGACACCAGCCAATCGTCGCTGGAGGACATCTTCGTGAGCTTGGTGCACGCGCCATGAATATCCATGCCGTCCGCGCAATCTATAAGTTCGAAATGGCACGCACGGGGCGCACCTTGCTGCAAAGCATCGTCTCACCCGTGGTGTCAACCTCGCTCTATTTCGTGGTGTTCGGCGCGGCAATCGGCTCGCGCATCACCCAGATCGAGGGCATCAGCTATGGCACCTTCATCGTGCCGGGGCTGGTGATGCTGTCGGTGCTGACGCAAAGCATCGCCAACGCCTCCTTCGCCATCTATTTCCCGAAATTCGTCGGCACCATCTATGAAATCTTTTCCGCGCCGGTCTCCTCGTTCGAGATCGTGCTCGGCTATGTCGGGGCGGCTGCGACCAAATCGGTTATCCTGGGACTGATCATCCTCGCCACGGCGGCCCTGTTCGTGCCGCTCCACATCCATCACCCGGTCTGGATGCTGACCTTCCTGGTGCTGACAGCGGTGACCTTCAGCCTGTTCGGCTTCATCATCGGCATCTGGGCCGACGGTTTCGAGAAGCTGCAGATGATCCCGATGCTGGTGGTGACGCCGCTGACCTTCCTCGGCGGCAGCTTCTATTCCGTCAACATGTTGCCGTCGCCCTGGCGCACCATCACGCTGCTCAATCCCGTGGTCTATCTGATCTCCGGTTTCCGCTGGAGCTTCTATGAGATCGCCGACGTCAACGTCGAAGTCAGCATCGCGATGACGGTGGCGTTCCTCGCGATCTGCCTCGTCATCGTGTCCTGGATCTTCAAGACCGGGTATCGGCTGAAGAATTGACCTGACGTCATTCCGGGGCGTGCGAAGCACGAACTATGGTGCGCAATTGCGCACCTGAGAATCTCGAGATTCCGGGTTCGCTCGCTAGATGCGAGCGCCCCGGAATGACGGCGCTAGACTAGTAATACCGATAGCAGTGGAAGTGCCCATAGCCGTCGCGGTAGCCGTGGCAGCGATGGTGCCAGTAATGCGGCTCGGGCAGGCCGAACACACCCTCGACCGCGCCCATGGCGCCGCCGACTCCGGCGCCGATTGCGCCTCCGACCACCCCGCCGACAGGGCCTGCGACCCGGTGGCCCTCATAGGAGCCCTCCTGGGCGCCGCGGACGATGCCCTGGGCGTGGCCGGCATGGGGCATGGCGATCAACGCCAGCGCCAGGGCGAACGCCGCAAACATGAACGGCAACAGCCAGCCGACTGGCCAAGCCGCCGACCTAACCTTGGTTTTCCTCATCTCTATTCCTTAAAATCCGGCGGGACTTATCGACACAGGACTTGCCGGCGCAGGTGGGAATCATGAAACGCCCATGCGGCGGATTGGTTGCCGCCTTACGGCCATTTCGAGTCCCCTGCGGCCATTTTGAGTCCGGCAGCCACACCCCTGCTCGCGAAAAATTCAGGGCCGGCGCCCAACCTCCAGCCCAATTGGCGAGACACATTAAGGATACCCAGCGGGTCCGGATGGAACTGAAGCCGGATTGGGGACATAGTAGATGCCGGGGACGGAGAGCCGCGGCGCCTAAACATAAGGCCAGGAGGCCAGAAAGTAAGATGCGTTCCTTCCTCATCGCAGTCGCCGGCTTGATGCTGTTCGCCGGCCATGCCGCCCAGGCAAAAGTTGATATCCTCGTCGACAAGAACAATCAGATGATGACCGTCTCGGTCGACGGCGTGACGAAATATCACTGGCCGGTCTCGACCGGCATTCCCTCGCGCGAGACGCCGGACGGCACCTTCCGCGCCTTCCGCATGGAAGCGAGCCATTTCTCCAAGGAGTTCGACGACGCGCCGATGCCGCACTCGATCTTCTTCACCAAGGTCGGGCACGCCATCCACGGCACCGAGTCGGAAAGTCGGCTCGGCACGCCCGTCTCCCACGGCTGCGTGCGCCTATCGAGAGCGAACGCTGCAACGCTCTATGCGCTGGTGGAGCAGCAGGGCGTGCTCAACACCACCGTCACCCTGACCGGCTCGGCCGCGATCGCGCTGGCCCGCCACCCGAACAACGCCGTCGCGCGCCGCGCGCCCGCCCCGGCCGAGAACGGCGACGATCAGGATCAATATGCCTCCGCCGTCGGCGAGCCGGTCGTGCTTACGCCACAAGCGCGGCTCTATCCCGGCCAGCAGGCAGCGCCACAGCAGCGGCCGGACGACGGCTACATCTATCCCGCCGACGGCAGCTCGGATCGCCAGATCTATCCGGCGCCGCGTGGTAGCCGCGCCTATGACGCGCAGGCCTATCAGCAGCGGCAGCAAGCTTATCAGCAGCAGCAGGCCTATCAGCAGCGACAGCAGCAATATTACAACAACCCGAGCTATATGCCACCGCCCCCGGGCTATTACACGCAGCAGCCACAGCAATATTCTCAGCCGCGCGGCTATTATCAGTAAGATGCAAGAGCCCGGGAAACCGGGCTCTTTCATTTTGGGGGCGGCTTGCCGCAGGCGCCAGCCCTCACGCCGGCGCGCCGTCCCCACCTGATTTTCGCCTTCCGCTCTGTCTTTTCACGGCTTTTCGACTGATCGTTGCTTCGTGATCGCCTCGAAATACGGCAGTCATCTGATTGTTAAAAAACCCGACAATAAAGGGCCAAAGCTGGGCGAGCTCCTTCTGCCGCCGGGCAGGAGAAATTGAAAAACAGTGATTGAGACATTGCAGTCATTCCGGCGGCCGATCGGTCATGCCGGGCTCGCAGCCAGCCATAAAAGCCAAGTTGATGCTGGAGATCGACAATGAGGCGCGGTTTCATCGTTCTTTCCATCTGCGTGCTGGTCTGCATCGGCTATTTCACGGCGAGCAAATGGGCGATCCATCACAAGACGCTGACCTTCCTCGATCCCCTGCGCAGCGACCGCACCGTCTCTATCGACGTTGCCGTGCGCCGCGACCGCGAGATGGAATCGATGGCCGCCATGGCCGAGCTGCCGGTTGCGATCCTGAGCCACGGCAACACCGTCAAGAACACCGAATACTCCTTCCTCACGAACCTGTTCGCCGCGCGCGGCTACCTCGTGATGAGCATTCAGCATGACCTCGACACCGATCCCCCGATGGTGACCAAAGTCGGCGAGGAATATGTCGGCCGCCGCATGCAGTACAATCGCGGCATCTTCAACATCAAATTCGCGATCGAGGAGATGAAGAAGCAATATCCGAACGCGGACTACGATCACCTCACCCTGATCGGGCACTCCAACGGCGGCGACATCTCGATGTATTTCGCCAAGCTGCATCCCAACCTGGTCAAGAAGGTCGTCACGCTGGACAATCTGCGGGTGCCGTTCGTGACCAACGGCAGGATCAAGATTCTTTCGTTCCGCTCTCACGACCCCGTGTTCAAGACCGATCCCGGCGTCGTCCCCGACGACGAGACTTGCGCCAAGGCGGGCATCACCGTGGTGCGGACCCAATTCCAGCACAACGAGTTCTCCGACCGCGGCCCCGACGATGTGAAGGAATCGATCGAGGCCAAGGTGGAGCAATTCCTGGACCAGGACGACGGCCCCACCACGCCAATGTCGCTGCTCACCGCCGCGGTCCCGCCGCAGCAGCCGCCGCAAAGCCCAGAATTGACCGGCAAGAACTGACCACCTGAAGGCGGTTTTCCACGGCGCGGCACCGAAAAACGATCGGATGCCGATGAATTGGCGATCAAAATCCCTGTTCCCACAGGCCCTTGGCTTGTTGAATTGACAAGCTTGGCCTCGCAATTAGTGTCCCGGCATCTTCATTGAGGCCAGACATGACGCAGCAGGAAATCGCCGATCTTTGCGTGAACTCACTCGCCCACACGCTGCGGGTCGACAAGGCGCGCATCGATCCCAAAGCGAAGTTCAACCGGCTTGGGCTGGATTCGGCAATGGTCGTCTATGTCATGATGGAGCTGGAGGAGAAGCTGGACCTCGAGCTGACCACCGACGATTTCTACGATTATCCGACCGTCGAGGAGCTGTCGGGCCATCTCGCCAAGCTGCGTGCGGCGCGCAGTGCCGCGTGAAGCGCGGCTCGCACCCGCCGACATCCCATGGACTGCTTCTCCTCGCTCGTCGCACTGCTCGCGGAACGCGCGCGGTCGCAAAGAAATCGGCGCGCCTATACCTTCCTCGGCGATCGCGGCATTGAAGAAGCCGCGCTGACCTATGGCGAGTTGCACCAGGCGGCACAGGCCCTCGCCGTGCGGCTCAAAGACTTGGCGCAACGTGACGATCGCGCCGTGCTGGTGTTTCCGCCCGGGCTCGAATTCATGGTGGCGTTTTTCGGCTGCCTGATCGCCGGAATCATCGCCGTGCCGATGATGATGCCACGGCGAAACAGCGCGCGGGATTCCAGCGCGGCTATCCTCGCCAATTGCGAGCCGGTGATTGCGCTCACCACGTCAGCTTTTGCGCTGCGCGGCGACTTGCAGGCGCGTTTCGAGCGCGAGGGCCTGCAATGGCTGGCGGTGGGTCTTGACAAGGATGGCTCTCACGACGCTGGCATGCCGCTTCCCGAGCCCGACGACGTCGCGTTCCTGCAATACACCTCGGGCTCGACCTCGGACCCGAAAGGCGTCGCCGTCAGCCACGCCAATCTGCTCGCCAATCTCGAGATGATCCGCCTCTCGCTCGGCAACACCAGCCGATCGACCTACGTCAATTGGGTGCCGCTCTACCACGACATGGGGCTGATCCTGAATGCGCTGCAGGCGTTCTATGTCGGGGCATCGTGCGTGCTGATGGCGCCGAATGGTTTCATGCAGCGCCCGCTGAACTGGCTGCGCGCGATCCACACCCACAAGGCCGAAGTCGCCTGCAGTCCCAATTTCGGCTACGACCTCTGCGTGAGCCGCTATCGGTCCGAGCAGATGCAGGGCATCGATCTCTCCAACTGGAAGGTCGCGCTGAACGGTGCCGAGCCAGTGCGCGCCGACACGATCCAAAAATTCATCGAGACTTTCGCGGCCCACGGCTTTAAGTCGAGCGCGGT
>Ga0157369_10004577_pt1 | contig 16249 bp, 15 predicted proteins | sample C25metaG_FD_113461 | JGI IMG/M metagenome (GOLD analysis project Ga0157369, IMG submission 113461) | Corn rhizosphere microbial communities from Kellogg Biological Station, Michigan, USA - C2-5 metaG | ecosystem: Host-associated > Plants > Roots > Rhizosphere > Soil | place: USA: Michigan... | reverse complement strand
GCCCGCGCGACCGCGTTCCGTTCACCTGCGCGCGCTAGAGGATGAGCGGCTTGAGCTCGGCATTGATCTCGGCGGCGATGGGAAGAAAATGCACGCAGACCGGCGTCGCAAAGAAATTCCGAATTTGGGGTTTTGGAGTTGCCATATCCTATTCCAGCACGATTTTTGGTGGTGCGCGCAAGGGTGTGGACAACTTTGTCGCGACCGCCTTCGCCAGCATAAAATAAGCGCCCGCTTCCGCACTTTCCGTAGCGACCGCGGCCACCGGTGTGCCTGCATCGGACAATTCGCGAATGCGTCCGACCAGCGGAATCTCGCCCAGAAAATCGATCCCCAAGGTTTTCGCGGTATCATGCGCGCCGCCATGGCCGAAGATATGGCTCGCCTCGCCGCAATGCGGACAGACATACACACTCATATTCTCGACGATTCCGAGAATCGGAACTTTGGTCTTCTCGAACATCGCAATGGCTTTGCGTGCATCGATCAGCGCCAGATCCTGCGGTGTCGATACGATCACCGCGCCCTTGAGCGGCACGCGCTGCGCCATGGTGAGCTGCGCATCGCCGGTCCCCGGCGGCATGTCCACCACCAGCACGTCGAGCGGCGCCCAAAGCACGTCATTCATCATTTGCGTGAGCGCGCTCTGCACCATCGGACCGCGCCAGATCATCGGCGTATCCTCGCCAACCAGAAAACCGATCGACATCGTGCGAAGCCCGAATTTTTCAATCGGCTTCAGCTTGTGGTTTTCGCCCTGCTCAGGCTTGTCGCGAATGCCGAGCAGGCGCGGAACGGAAGGCCCATAGATATCCGCATCGAGCAGACCGGTCTTCAATCCCTGCCGTGCAAGCCCAATCGCGAGATTGACGGCAACCGTCGATTTGCCGACACCGCCCTTGCCACTCGCCACCGCGATGATCGACTGCACACCGGCAATGCCCGAGGGCGACGGCTGAGCCTGCGCTCGCGGAGCCGCATTCGGTTGGCCCTTATGCGCGGTCAGAATCGCGGTCACCGACAACACGCCGGGCAGCGCCGCCACGGCATCTTCACAGCGCTGGCGCAGTGGCTCGGCATCGCGGCCACGGGCGGGATCAACCTCGAGCGCGAAGCCGACATTGCCGTCCTTGACCACCAGCCCTTCGACCATGCCGGACGCCGTGACGCTCTGGCCCGTCGCCGGATCGATGACGCGATCCAGCGCTTTCAAGACGTCGTCTCGCGTCACGGCCGGCATGAATCCTCTATCCTTTGATACGGCGTGGTTTGCGCCCTGCCGGTGTTGCTCATATAAACGCCGCACCTTGGAAAACCAAGGAAACGAGGTTTCCTTTCAATGCCCTGGAATAACCAGAATGGCGGCAACGGCACCGGGCCATCGGGACCGCAAGGACCATGGGGCCGTGGTCCCTCTGGCGGGGGCAGCGGAGGGCGTCCCCCCAATCTGGAAGAATTCCTGCGCCGCGGACAAGACCGACTCAAGAACGTTCTGCCCGGCGGATTTACGTCGGGATCGCTGACCGTCGCAGCCCTTATCGTGCTGACGATCTGGCTGCTCAGCGGAATTTATTTTGTCGGCCCCGACGAGCAGGGCGTGGTGGTGCGCTTCGGCAAGTTCGTCGCGCGCACAGCACCTGGCCCCAATTATCATTTGCCATGGCCGATCGAGACCGCCGAAACGCCCAAGGTGACGCGCGAAAACCAGATCAATATCGGTTACCGCCTCGTCGCCGATAACAGCGGCAACGAATCCAGCGAAGACGTCGAGCAGGAAAGTCTGATCCTCACCGGCGACGAGAACATCGTCGATGTGAACTTCACCGTGTTCTGGCAGATCAAGGACGCTGCTGCCTATCTCTTCAATGTCGAAAATCCCTATAACGCGCCGGACGCCACCATCAAGGCCGTAGCCGAGAGCGCGATGCGCGAAGCAGTCGGCGAGAATCAGATCGATCGTATCCTCACCCAGGACCGTGAGCCCGTGCAGATCCAGGTTCGCGAGCTGATGCAGAAGGCGCTCGATTCCTACGACGCCGGCGTGACCATCACGCGCGTGCAGATGCAGAAGGTCGATCCGCCACCGGAAGTGATCGGCGCCTATCGCGACGTGCAGGCGGCGCGCGCGGACCAGGAGCGTGCCCGCAACGAGGCGGAGGCCTATGCCAACAAAGTCATCCCGGAGGCACGCGGTCAGGCCGCACGAATCGTCCAGCAAGCCGAAGGTTATCGCCAGCAGGCGATCGCCGAAGCGACCGGTCAGGCAAAGCGCTTCTCGTCGGTCTATGCCGAATACCGCAAGGCGCCCGACGTGACCCGAAAACGTATGTATCTCGAGACCTTGAGCCGCGTCTTCGCGCCGATGAACAAAGTCATCGTCGACGACTCCGCCAAGGGCGTGGTGCCGTATTTCCAGCTTCCGCCAATGCTGAAAAGCTCGCAGACGGCGCCGGTGCCGCTGCCATCCAACCCGGTTGAAACCGTCGTGGCGACGCCGAGCGGAGGCAACCCATGAGCCGCGCAGTGCTGGCAGTCGCAGGGATCGCCGCCATCTTCGTGATCGGCGTGCTGCTCTCCTGCGTCTACACGGTGCATCAGACCGAGCAGGCGCTGGTGGTCCAGTTCGGCGCACCGCAGGCTGTGGTGAGCGATCCGGGGCTGCACACCAAGCTCCCCTGGCAAAGCGTGCAGATCTTCGAAAAGCGCCTGCTCAACCTCGATGTGCCGTCGGAAGAGGTGATCGCACAGGACAAGAAGCGGCTGGTGGTGGACGCCTTCGCGCGCTGGCGGATCGTCGATCCACTGCGCTTCTATCAGGCGCTCTATGACCAGAACACGGCGATAACCCGGCTGACCCCGATCGTGAGTTCCAATGTGCGGCGCGTGCTCGGCTCGCAGAATTTCGCCGCGGTGCTGTCGACAAAGCGCGCGCAGCTGATGCGGGACATCCGCGACAACGTGAATTCCGACACACAGAATTTCGGCATCCGCGTCGCCGATGTGCGCATCCGCCATGCCGATCTTCCGGCCGCGAACAGCCAGGCGATCTATACGCGCATGCAGAAGGAGCGCGAGCGCGAGGCCTCGGAGTATCGGGCTGAGGGCGAGGAAGTTTCGCAGCGCATTCGTGCTCGCGCCGAGCGCGAACGCACCGTTCTGGTCGCCGAAGCGACACGCGAATCCGAAATCCTGCGTGGCCAGGGCGAGGGCGAGAAAACCCGCATCCTCGCCGACGCCTTCGGCCAGGACCCCGACTTCTTCGCTTTTTACCGGTCGATGCAGGCCTATGAGGAAGCGCTCCCGGGCGACAACACGACCCTGGTCCTTTCGCCCAACAGCGAGTTCTTCAAATATTTCGGGTCGGGTGGCGCGTCCGCGTCGAAGGGAAAACGCTGAAAATTCCGGCCGGTTCGTGACGAAACCAGCCGGTAACGAACCCCTTAGTATCTTGTGCCGATGGAAAAACACCGCTTCGGGACGCTCGACGGGCTGCGCGGGATAGCGGCCTTTGTCGTCCTGATAGGTCACATGTCCGGGCCATACTACCACGTGGTCCCGCATGGTTATCTGGCGGTTGACCTATTTTTCCTGATGAGCGGCTTCGTCATTGCCGGCGCCTATGAGCAAAAGCTCATGGCAGGATGGGAGATCAGGAGTTTTCTGGCTGCGCGCCTCAAAAGGCTGTGGCCGCTCTACGCGCTCAGTTTCGTGGTCAGCGTCGTGTGCTACCTGATCATGCATTCGCTGAGACCTGCCGGTAATTTTCTCTTCCCTTCGCTGCCTCTCACCAGCGTCGTTGCGATGGGTCTGTTGTTCCTGCCGCAATTTGTCCGCTATGGCGGCGGCGGACTGTTTCCGCTCAACCCGGCGGCATGGTCGCTGTCAGTCGAGATCTGGGGCAATCTCGCCTATGCGTGCGTGGCCCGCTCGCTGAGCAACAACTTCTTCAAGATCGTGATCGCCATCGGAGCGGTGGGACTGGCCATAGCGTCGATCAGGAATGATGGCCTGAACGTCGGCGTCAGCCTGGGCGATGCGGTCTATGGATATATTCGCTACGCGTTCTCCTTCCCTCTGGGCGTGCTGCTATGGCGGCTGCACGTTGCTGGCCGGTTGCCGAGATTTCATGTTCCGCCGCTGCTAATTCTCTCGATCGTCGCCGTGCTGCTGAGCAGCCTGCCGCCGAGATCACCTTTTTTTGATATCATCGCGGTCGTTTTCGCATTTCCGGTGATCCTGATCGCGGCCGTCGCAAACGAACCCGGCAGGAAATGGGCCGGTCTCTTTGCATGGGCTGGTGCGGTCAGCTATCCCCTCTACATCCTGCACGAGCCGATCACCGGCCTCCTGTTCTCGCTGCTGATGGACAAGCCGTGGTACACGCCGCTCGTGCTGTCTCTCCCTCCGGTGTTCGTTCTGATGGCAGCTTTGGCAGATCGCTGGTTCGACCGTCCTCTGCAGAGATTGTTGAGCGGCAGACCGGTTCCGCTTCCTGTTCCGTCCGCTCCCTAGCGTCTTATTGGTTTCCCATTTCGCTGCCATAGGATAAAGCTTGGACTTTCGGTAGAGTTGTGCCCGACATGCTTTTTTCCAGGTTCCGCGCCGCTGCGTTGGCGTCTCTTCTGCTTCCGCCAGCGACCGGCTTGTGTGCTTCGCAAGCACCGGCGGCTCACCCGGTACCGGTTCGAGGCGCACCTGAATCTTTTGCAGACCTCTCGGACAAGCTGTTGCCGACGGTCGTGAACATCGCGACCAGCCAGACGCTGAAGCGGCCCGGCCCGCAGGCCGGTTTGCCGAACATCCCGCCGGGCTCGCCGCTGGCCGATTTGTTCAAGGATTTCCTCGGGCCGCAGCAGAACACGCCGAAGCACGTCACCTCGCTCGGCACCGGTTTCATCGTCGATCCGAGCGGGTTGATCGTGACCAACAACCACGTGATCCAGGACTCCGACGACATCACGGTCCAGCTCAATGACGGCACGACGCTTCCGGCCAAGCTGATCGGCCGCGACGAGAAAACCGATCTGGCGCTCTTGAAGGTCACGCCGAAAAAGCTGCTACCGGCGGCGCATTTCGGCGATTCGGACAAAGCGCGGATCGGAGAATGGGTGATCGCGATCGGCAATCCCTTCGGGCTCGGCAGCACCGTCACTGCCGGCATCGTGTCGGCGCGCAACCGCGACATCAATTCAGGCCCCTATGACGAGTTCATCCAGACCGACGCACCGATCAACCGCGGCAATTCCGGAGGCCCACTGTTCGACATGAACGGCGACGTGATCGGCGTGAACTCGGCGATCTATTCGCCCTCAGGCGGATCGGTCGGTATCGGCTTTTCGATTCCCTCCAATCTCGTGCGCAACGTCGTCGCGCAATTGCGCGCCCACGGCACGCTGGTACGCGGCTGGATCGGAGTACGCATCCAGGCGGTGACCGAAGATATCGCACAGGGACTGGACGCTCCATCGGCCAGCGGCGCGCTCATCACAGACGTGACGCCGAAAGGACCCGCGGCAAAGGCCGGAATTCAGAATGGCGATCTGATCGTCGGATTCGACGGCAAGCCTGTCGGCGATTCGCGTGCCCTGCCGCGCGCCGTTGCCGAGACGCCCCTGGGTAAGACGGTCCCGGTCGACATCCTGCGCAAGGGAAAGAAGCAGACCGTGCGGCTGACCGTCGCCAAGCTCCAGGACGATAAGCCGATGAAAGCGACGCCCAAGCCCGCGGCGCCGCTCCAGCAGCAGCAGAAGAAGCCGAAATCGCGGGTATCGCAGCTCGGCCTTTCACTGGCCGCGCTCGACGGCGACGCCCGCGCGCAGTTCCGGGTACCGGGCAATGTGCAGGGTGTGGTCGTGACCGACGTCTCGCCCGACAGCGCGGCGGCGGAGAAGAATTTCCGCCCGGGCGACGTGATCGTACAGGTGCAGAGCCAGAACGTGCGCACGCCGGACGACGTCGCGCGTCATGTCGACGAACAGGCAAAGGCTGGAAAGAAAATCGCGCTCCTGCTCGTCAACCGCGGCGGCGATCTGGCCTATGTTGCGCTGAAGTTGAATTAGCGGACGATCTCGTCGTCACGATAGCCCTGCAGATAGAGCAGCGCCATCAGGTCGCTATGGATGATGCTGGCGCCGGCCGCTTCGGCCACGACCGGCTTGGCATGATAGGCGACGCCCAAACCGGCGCGCTGGATCATGGCGAGATCGTTGGCGCCATCGCCGACGGCGAGGGCATCTTCAAAACCGATTCCAAGCTTTGCGACTTCGTCTTCCAGTGCGACGAGCTTGGCTTCGCGGCCGAGGATCGGTTCGCGCACCTGCCCCGTCAGCACGCTGCCGTCGTCGAGCAGCACATTCGCCTGCTGATCGTCGAAGCCCGCCTCGCGCGCGACGCGTTCGGTGAAATAGGTGAAGCCGCCGGAGACGAGACAGGTCCGCGCACCATGCGCCTTCATAGTGGCGACCAGTGCCTTCGCACCGGCGTTGAGTTTTACGCGTTCGCGGAAGGTGGTCTCGAGCGCCGCCAGGTCCAGCCCCTTCAGCATCCCTACCCTTTCGCGCAACGCCGCTTCGAACGCGATCTCCCCGCGCATGGCGCGCTCGGTGATCGCCGCGATGCGCGGCTTCAGCCCCGCCTGATCCGCGAGTTCGTCGAGGCACTCGCAGGAGATGATCGTGGAATCCATATCTGCAACGAGCAGTTTCTTGCGGCGGCGCTGGGTGGAGACAATGTTGATGTCGCAAGCCACGTTCTCGACCGCGGCCCTGGCAGATGTCCTGACCGAGGCCAGCTCCCCGAGAAATGGAATATCGAAGGCACGGCCCTGCGAAAGCCAGACGATATCGCCCGCTGAGCCCTGGGCTGCGACAGCGCCACGGATGCGCGGCGCGATGACTTCGCCGCTGCCATCGGGCACACTGACATTCAGAATGTTCGCGAAGATTTCCGGCACCGCACTCATATGACGCGCGTCGACGCCGTGCTTATTGCAGGGCCTACCGCCAGCGGCAAGTCGCGGGCCGCGATCGAACTTGCCGAAGCCATCGGCGGCACGGTCATCAACGCGGATTCGATGCAGGTCTATCGCGAAGCCCGCGTGCTGACGGCGCGTCCGTCGATCGAGGACATGACGCGCGCGCCGCATGCACTCTATGGCCATGTGAGCGTGCGCGAAGCCTATTCGGCGGGGCGCTATCAGGAAGACGCCGCAAAGACACTGGCGCTGGTGCAGGCGATGGCGCGTGTCCCGATTTTTGTGGGCGGCACCGGACTCTATTTCACCGCGCTGACCGAAGGGCTCGCCGAGATTCCACCCATTCCCGCAGCTGTGCGGGAGGCAGCGCGCAAGAAACTCGACGCCATCGGCGTCGCAGCACTGCATGGCGAACTCGCTGCGCGCGATCCGGAAACCGCGTCGCGTCTCAGACCAACCGATCCGCAGCGCGTGCTTCGCGCCTACGAGGTGCTGGAAGCCACAGGCCTTCCGCTCGCACATTGGCAGACGCGCATGGGAAAGCCCGTGCTCGACGGTTTGCGCCTCGCCAAAATCGTTCTCGACCTGCCGCGCCCCGAATTGCGCGAGCGGATCGACACGCGGTTCAAAGCCATGCTGGAAGATGGCGCACAGAAGGAAGCGGCGGCTCTTAAAGGGCTGGATCCCTCCTTGCCCGCCGCGAAGATCCTGGGTCTTCGGGAGCTATGGGGCCTCGCCGCAGGCGAACTCACGGAGGAAGAGGTCGTCCGGTTGGCGGTGACCGCGACCCGCCAGTTTGCAAAGCGGCAGACGACCTGGTTCCGGAACCGGATGGTGGAGTGGAATTGGCTCCCAGCGCAACGGTCTGGCAATATTCTTCCCTCAATACTCGCTGAGGTTCGCTGAAATTGCTTGACCGCGATTTCCGGGAACCCTAAGTTCGCAGGTGCAACAAGGGTTAGGGGCGATGAACCTCGCACTCGTACTTATTGGTGGGCCGCTCTCCAGGCCGGGTTAGACCCGGTTTTCCTGGATGGCGGCGTTTGGACAAAGGGGCGGCGACGCCCCTTTTGCTTTGTTGGCCTCTTAACTGACGAGACGTCCCGATGGACAGAGACACGACCGGACTGAACGATTTGGCCGCCACCACGGAAATGAGCGGCGCAGAGATGGTGATTCGCGCGCTCCGCGATCAAGGGGTCAGCCATATTTTCGGGTACCCGGGCGGCGCGGTGTTGCCGATCTACGACGCGCTGTTCGCGGCCGAGGGGATCGTCCACGTGCTCTGCCGTCATGAGCAGGGCGCGACCCATGCGGCCGAAGGCTATGCGCGCTCGACCGGCAAGCCCGGTGTCGTGCTGGTGACGAGCGGGCCGGGCGCGACCAACGCCGTGACGGGCCTTACCGACGCGCTGATGGATTCGATTCCACTGGTCGTGCTCACTGGACAGGTTGCGACCCATCTCATCGGCAACGATGCGTTCCAGGAATGCGACACGGTCGGCATCACGCGGCCCTGCACCAAGCACAATTGGCTGGTGAAGGATGTGAACGATCTTGCCCGTGTGCTGCACGAGGCGTTCCAGATCGCGACCACCGGCCGCCCCGGCCCGGTCGTCGTCGATATTCCGAAGGACGTGCAGTTCCGCAAAGGCGCCTATGTCGGGCCTGCGTCGGTGCGCCACCGCACCTATCGCCCCAAGACCGAGCCCGATCTCGGCCCGATCGTGAAAGCGGTCGAGATGATGAGCGCGGCCAAGCGGCCGCTGTTCTACACCGGCGGCGGCATCGTCAATTCCGGCCCGGAAGCGAGCCGGTTGCTGCGCGAGTTGGTGAAGCTCACGGGCTTCCCCGTCACCTCCACGCTGATGGGGCTCGGCGCCTACCCGGCGTCGGAACCGGAATGGCTGGGCATGCTCGGCATGCACGGCACCTACGAGGCCAATCATGCGATGCACGATTGCGATCTGATGATCTGTCTCGGCGCGCGCTTCGACGATCGCGTTACCGGCGCGGTCGACAAGTTCTCGCCGGACTCGAAGAAGATCCATCTCGACATCGATCCCTCACAGATCAACAAGAACGTGCGGGTCGATCTGCCCATCGTGGCGGATGCGACGAAGGCGCTAAAGGAGATGCTGCATTTCTGGAAGACCCAGAAGCGCAAATCCGATTTGGGGGCGCTTCAGGAATGGTGGCAGCAGATCGAGCAGTGGCGGGCGCGGAAGTCGTTATCATTCCGAAATTCCAGCACGCTCATCAAGCCGCAGCACGCCATCGACCGGCTCTACGAACTCACAAAGCATCGCGACGTCTACATCACGACCGAAGTCGGCCAGCACCAGATGTGGGCGGCGCAGCGCTTCCACTTCGAGGCGCCGAACCGCTGGATGACGAGCGGCGGACTCGGCACGATGGGTTATGGCCTGCCCGCCTCGCTCGGCGTGCAAATCGCCCATCCTGACGCGCTGGTGATCGATATCGCGGGCGAGGCCAGCGTGCAGATGACGATGCAGGAGATGTCGACCGCCGTGCAGTACGAGTTGCCGGTCAAGATCTTTATCCTCAACAACCAGTACATGGGCATGGTGCGCCAGTGGCAGCAATTGCTGCATGGCGGGCGTTACTCGCATTCCTATTCGGAAGCACTGCCCGATTTCGTGAAGCTCGCCGACGCCTTCGGCTGCGTCGGCCTACGGGCGGAGACGCCGGCCGAACTCGACGCGAAGATCGTGGAGATGATTTCGGTCAGGCGCCCGGTCCTCTTCGACTGCCGCGTCGATCCGAACGAGAATTGCTACCCGATGATCCCCTCGGGCGCCGCGCACAACGAGATGATCCTCTCCGACGCGGAGGAGGAAGAAGCGACCGTGTCCGATGAAGGAAAGATGCTGGTGTGATGATGCGCGTGCGTGGCTATTCCTTTTTCGTCATGGCCGGCCACCGAGCCGGCCATCCATCCGGCGAGCGACAGCGCGCCAATAACCTTCATGCGCTCGCAGGCGCGATGGATGGCCGGGTCAAGCCCGGCCATGACGGATAATGGGTACACCCATCGAACGCCACACCATCGCCGTCCTCGTCGACAATGAGGCGGGTGTGCTCGCGCGCGTCATCGGCCTCTTCTCCGGCCGCGGCTACAACATCGAGAGCCTGACCGTTGCCGAAGTCGATCATGCCGCCCACACCTCGCGCGTGACCATCGTCACCTCCGGCACGCCGGAAGTCATCGAGCAGATCGAGGCGCAGCTACGCCGCCTTGTTGCCGTGCACCGTGTCACCAACTGGACACTCGAAAAACCCGGCATCGAACGCGAGATGGCGCTGGTCAAGGTCGCCGGCACCGGCGACAAGCGCGTCGAGGCAATGCGCATCTCGGAGATCTTCCGCGCCCATATCGTTGACACCACGCATACCAGCTTCGTGTTCGAGATCACCGGCGCGCCGGGCAAGATCGACCAGTTCGTGGACCTTATGCGACTCCTGGGCCTCGTCGACGTGTCCCGCACCGGCGTCGCGGCGATTTCCCGCGGCCCCGAAGCGATGTAATTTCACCACCCGTCAGGAGTACATCATGCGCGTCTATTACGATCGGGATGCCGATCTGAATTTCATCAAGGCGAAGAAGATCGCCGTCATCGGTTTCGGCAGCCAGGGGCATGCGCATGCGCTGAACCTGCGCGATTCCGGCATCAAGGATGTCGCCATCGCAGCGCGTCCCGGCGCGTCGGCGAACAAGGCCGAGGCCGCGGGCTTCAAGGTGATGTCGAACGCAGAGGCCGCGAAATGGGCCGACGTGATGATGATGGTCACACCCGACGAGCTGCAGGCGGACATTTACCGCGACGATCTCGCCGCCAACATGAAGCAGGGCGCGGCGCTCCTGTTCGCGCACGGCTTCAACGTGCATTTCCGCCTGATCGAGCCGCGCAAGGATCTCGACGTGCTGATGGTGGCGCCCAAGGGCCCTGGCCATACCGTGCGCAGCGAGTATCTGCGCGGCGGCGGCGTGCCGGCGCTGATCGCGATCCACCAGGATGCGAGCGGCAACGCGCACGACCTCGGTCTCGCCTATGCGAGCGCCATCGGCGGCGGCCGTGCCGGCGTGATCGAGACCACGTTCCGCGAGGAATGCGAGACCGATCTGTTCGGCGAACAATCCGTGCTGTGCGGTGGATTGATCGAGCTGATCCGCGCTGGCTTCGAGACCTTGGTGGAAGCGGGCTATGCGCCGGAGATGGCGTATTTCGAATGCCTGCACGAGGTGAAGCTGATCGTCGATCTCGTCTATGAGGGCGGCATCGCCAACATGAATTATTCGATCTCCAACACCGCCGAATACGGCGAATACGTCACCGGCCCGCGCATCATCACCGACGAGACCAAGAAGGCGATGAAGCGCGTTCTCGACGATATCCAGTCCGGCCGCTTCGCGCGCGACTGGGTATTGGAGAACAAGGCCGGCCAGCCGTCGTTCAAAGCAACCCGCGCGCGCAACGCCGCCCACCCGATCGAGGAGGTCGGCGCAAAGCTGCGCGCCATGATGCCGTGGATCACAAAGAACAAGCTGGTCGATCAGACGAAGAATTGATGTTTCAATCCTCCCCGTCCGCGGGGAGGATTAGATCACCGTGTCGGTGTAATTTCTAAGATTTCGAAGCGGGCGTGATCGTGCTGGTGCGTGCGCGCACGCTCTTCGGCTTCGGCGTGGGAGTCGCAGGCTGTGATATGCACGATGGCGAGCGTGCCATCCGCGCGGAAGTAGCGAATCTCGAAATCGGCCAAACGGTCCTTTCCTCGTCACGGAAGACGATCCGGGGGTTGCATAGGAACAACGCATCGGATGTGGCGCGTGCGGGAACTATCTGTGGCGAAAAGCGGGCAGGTGTGCTGGAAATGCGGCGTCACAGACCGGCCATATTGGGTTCATGAAAGATCACATCTCCACACAGACCGTCGTCGTGGTCGGCGGCGGATTCAGCGGCAGCGTGTTCGCGCTGAAACACGCACGCGCCCATCCGGACGCGCATGTGATGGTGGTGGAGCGCAGCCGGCGCGTCGGCCGCGGCCTCGCCTATGGGGCCTGTGCGCCCGACCATCTTCTGAACGTGCCCGTCAGCCGCATGGAGCTTGGCCTCACGCCTGCATTCGGCGATTGGCTGCAGGGTCATCGTAAAGAACTCGACGAAGCGCTCCGTGAAAGCGGCGGCGATCTTACCGGCGCATTCGTGCCGCGCGAATTGTTCGGCGCCTATCTCGAAGAGCGCATTGCCGAAGCGACCTCCACCGATCACCGGCGCGGCCTCAACATCGTGCGTGGCGAAGTCGTGCGCCTGCTCGATTTCCCCACGCGTGGTGTGTTGCTCTCCGACGGCCGCGAGATCGAAGCCGATATCGTAGTGCTGGCGACCGGCAATCTGCCGCCGCGGCCCCCGCACGCCAAAGATGCGTGGCTCTACGACACGACGATTTTCGTGCCCGATCCCTGGGCCGACGATGCGTTCGACGGGCTCGACAAACATGCGCCTGTCGTGTTGCTCGGCACGGGACTCACCATGGTCGATGTCGCGCTCAAGCTCGCGGGCCAGGGGCACAGCGGTCCGATGCATGCGATCTCGCGGCGCGGCTATCTTCCGCTTGCGCATCAGGCCGGTGGAAGCTGGCCGAATTTCCTGGGCCCCCACGAACATCCTTCGCCGCGCACGGCGATGCGTCTGCTGCGCGAGGAATCCGAAAAGGCAGAAGTGAAAGGCGTGCCGTGGCAGCGCGTGATGGACACGATGCGTCCCTCGGTCGCGCGCGTGTGGAATGCGTGGAGCGAACGCGAGCGCGCGCAGTTCCTGCGTCACTTAAGGCCGCGCTGGGATATCCATCGTCACCGCATGGCGCCGCGCATTGCGGCGCGTCTCGAGGCCTTGCTGAAAAACGGCCAGCTCACCGCGCAGGGCGGGCGCGTGCAGGCCTATCGCCGCAACAACGGCATGGTCGATGTGGTGCTGCGCCCGCGCGGGTCGCACACTGAGCAGACGCTTAACGCCGCACGCGTGATCAACTGCACAGGACCGCGCAGCGACATGGACCGGCTCGCCTTCCCGATGCTCGCCGATCTGCGCCGCCGCGGCCTGATCGCGCCCGACCGGCTAGGGCTCGGGATCGAGACCCAGGATTGCGCTGCACAGAATTCCGCCGGCCACGTTTCGCCATGGCTATATGCGCTCGGCCCGCTCACACGCCCGACGTGGTGGGAAGTGGTGGCGGTGCCCGAGATCAACGCCCAGATCGATCGGCTGGTGCACGTTCTTTCGGAAGGCAAGACCGTCGAGCCCGGCGTGCACTCGCTGGCCGATGTGTTCTCCGATCTCGGCGCGGGGATTTGATGCTGGACGACCTGCTGGGGAAGGATTTCGGACGCCACGCCACCGACAGCGGGGCTTACGCGGCTGATCTGCAAGCGGCGCGAGACGAGGTCGATGCGAAGCGGCTGGCTCGCTATGTACAGGTGTGCACGCACACACTCGGCGAACATCTGCTGGACTGGGACGCGGCGCGCCGAGCAGCAGAGCTGACGCTGGAGGGCCGTATCCCTGACGCGGAGACAGGGAGAGCGTGGGCATATCTCTCCGTCGCCCGCCTTTTGGCCGGCGATGTGGCAAAGGCGGCGACAGCCGAACTTGCCTGGTGCGGGGCCGCAGACAATTTCAGTAGCGCAGCGCTGGAGCTGAAATTCCTGCTCGTCTCTGCACTCACCGGCGCGAAGCGGGCTGGCGAGGCTATGCCGCTTTATCGCGCCGCGCTCGATCTTGCCCGCCGCATGGGATCGACTGTGCCCCACCACGCCATCGCGCAGGTGAGCGGCGCTCTTGCCACCGATCTTCTGGAAGCGCCCAGCCGCACGGGAGACGAAGCTGCGCTGATGGAGATTGCCGCTGGCGCGGCCCATGAGGCCAGCCTGATCGACGGCGACTGGTACGCGGACCTTACCGGCAATTACCTCAAAGCCCTGGTTGCAAACGTGTCTGGAAAACCGGATCTCGCGATTGAGCACGTCGAACGCGCCCGCGCGATCATTGCCCAACACGAGCCCTGCCCCCTCGATGAGCCGTTCTTGCACCTTACCCTCGCCCATGCGCATGCCCTGCGCGGCGAAGCAGACATCAGCGCGCGCGAACTCGCCGCGTCGGATGCAATTGTCGCCGGTTGGAGCAAGCCGGGCCTGCTGCGTTGGCACGCCGAAGAGCGCGCACGGGTTTTTCCAAACATTCCGGCCCGTACAGCAGAACGCGCCTGAGACAGATTACTTGATGCGCCATTCCAGCCAAGACGCCGTTTCTTCCGGCGTTTTCTTGTCGTCGGCGCGATCGACCATGAGATTGGCCTGTTGCATCGTCTTCAGATCGATGCTGCCGATCAGCGGCTTCAGGGCGGCTAGGAACCGGTCATCGCTCGCATGGCGCGGGGATACCAAGAGCACGGCATCGTAGGGGGGAAGTGCCTGCTTCGGATCGCCAATCAGCTTCAATCCGTATTGCGCGATCCGTCCGTCGCTGGAGAACGCTGCGATCACGTCCACATCGCCGTCCACAAGGGCGCGATACATGAAATTGGCCTGATATTGGCGCTGAAGCGCAAAATGAATTCTGTAGGCCTTCACCACCGCATTCCACTCCGGACGGCTGAAGAATTCGAAATCGCCGCCGATTTTCAGACGCGGCGCATAAGCCGCGAGATCGCCGAGCGTCTCGATCCCAAGCGCCTTCGCGCGGTCGCTGCGCATCGCGAACGCATAGGCGTTCTCGAACCCGAGAGGCCCAAGATCGCGGATGCCGTATTTTTGACCGAGCCACGCAGAAAGCTGGTTCAGCACCGCCTCGCGGCCGGGTGCGTCGGTGCGTTGCATCTGCGTCGTCCAGAGCGTGCCGGAATAGTCGACATAGACATCGGCATCGTTGGCCGCGAGCGCGCGGAAGATGACCGTCGAGCCGAGCCCGTCGCGGTGCGCAGTTTTGAATCCCGCTTTCTCCAGCCTGTCGCCGATCAGAGCACCGAGGATGTATTGCTCCTCGAAGCTCTTGGTGGCGACCGTGACGGTCTGGGCCTCACCACCGAACAGCGGCGACAGGCTGGCACCGACGATGACGACGAGCCCCGCCGCAGCAGCGATCAGGCGCACGCGCGACCGCAAGGCAAAGCCGTCTTCTGCGAGCGCCAGCAGCCGGTCGATCGCAAGCGCGAGCAGTGCTGCCGCGATGCAGCCGAACAGCACGAACACCCAGTTCTCGGTCTGCAGCCCGGTGAAGATGTAATTGCCGAGACTGGTCTGGCCGACTGGCGTGGACAGCGTCGCCGTGCCGATCACCCACACCGCCGCCGTGCGCAATCCGGCCATGATGATGGGCGCGGCCAGCGGGAGTTCGACCAGCACCAGCGATTGCCACGGCGTCATGCCGACACCGCGCGCCGCTGTCTTGATCGCGGGATCGATTCCGGAGAGCGCCGTCACCGTGTTTCGCAGCACCGGCAGCATCGAGTACAGCGTCAGCGCCAGCAGCGCCGGAAGGAAGCCCAGCGCCCGAAAGCCGAAACCGAAGGCCCGCTCTGTGAACACCGAGAGCGCTAAGAGCAGAGGATAGAACAGCGCCAGCAACGCGAGCCCCGGGATCGTCTGTACGATGCTCGCGAGCCCGAGCGCCGCCCCCCGCAGCCAGGAGGTCCGAGCGATCGCGATCGCAAGCGGCAGGCTGATCACAAAGCCGATCGCGATCGCCGATACGCTCAGGAGCACGTGCTGGCCGAGATATTCGGGCAGCTTCGCGAACGCCAGCGCGATCATGCCGTCGCTCATGGCGCGCCCACATGCAGCGCTTCGGCGAGGCGCTGGGCCCGGCGGCGCGGCGTCTCGATCAGGGCGCGGACGAAATCGTCGGCCGGCGCGTCGAGCAGCTCGGACGGCGTTCCGGTCTGCACGATCCCGCCGTCGCGCATCACCGCGATCCGGTCCGCGAGCAGCAGCGCCTCGGTCATGTCGTGCGTCACCAGGACCGTGGTGAGGCCGAGCGAGTCATGGATCGCGCGGTATTCGGCGGAGAGATCGTCGCGGGTTAACGGATCGAGTGCCCCGAACGGCTCATCCATCAGCATGATTGACGGCTTGGCCGCCAGCGCGCGCGCAAGGCCTATCCGCTGGCGCTGGCCGCCGGACAGCGCGGCGGGAAGCCGGTTTCGGTAAGGCCCAGCCGGCAGGCGCACAAGCTCCAGAAGTTCGTCCACCCGGGCGTC
>Ga0157369_10004576_pt1 | contig 16259 bp, 16 predicted proteins | sample C25metaG_FD_113461 | JGI IMG/M metagenome (GOLD analysis project Ga0157369, IMG submission 113461) | Corn rhizosphere microbial communities from Kellogg Biological Station, Michigan, USA - C2-5 metaG | ecosystem: Host-associated > Plants > Roots > Rhizosphere > Soil | place: USA: Michigan... | reverse complement strand
CCGGTCGGCCGGGCGAGGGCAAGGCCGTCGCCGTGCGCGCCTTCCGCACGCCGGATGACAGCCGTCTGCAGTTCCGCTTCAAACTCTATCGTCGCGGCCCCGCCGTTCCTTTGTCCGACGTCCTGCCGATCCTGGCCGATATGGGTCTGAAGACGCTGGAGGAATACGGCTATCCGATCCGGCCCATGGGCGAGGAGGAGATCCACGTCCACGAGTTTCTGATGGAGGATCCGCGCGGCGAGGCGCTGGTCTTCGATGATGTGAAGGGCCCGTTCGAGGACGCCTTCGCCGCCGTCTGGACCGGCCGCAACGAAAGCGACGGCTTCAACCGCCTGGTGATCGAACTGGGCGTGCAATGGCGCGACGCCGCCTTGATCCGCACCCTGGCCCACTATCGCCAGCAGACGGGTCTCGACCCCTCCCAAACGGTGCAGGAAGAGGCCCTGCGCGAATATCCCGATGTGGCGCGCGCCCTGCTGTCGCTGTTCAAGGCCAAGTTCGCGCCCGAAGGGGGCTCGGCCGATGCCCGCGCGCCGGCCGTCGCCGAGCTGGACGCCAAGATCGTCACCCTGCTGCAGGACGTGAAGAGCCTGGATCACGACCGTGCGCTGCGCCGCATCGCCGCCCTGATCGGCGCGGTCAAGCGCACCAACTATTTCCAGCTGGACGCCGACGGTCAGCCCAAGCCGCACATCTCGATCAAGATCGCCTCGCGCGAGCTGGACGACCTGCCCCTGCCCAAACCCTATCGTGAGATCTTCGTCTGGGCGCCGCACGTCGAGGGCGTGCACCTGCGCTTTGGTCCCGTCGCGCGCGGCGGCCTGCGCTGGTCGGACCGTCGCGATGACTTCCGCACGGAGGTCCTGGGCCTGGTCAAGGCGCAGCAGGTCAAGAACGCGGTCATCGTGCCGGTCGGCTCCAAGGGCGGCTTCTATCCCAAGCAGCTGCCGCGCACGACGGACCGCGAGGCCATTCAGGGCGAGGCCATTCGCGCCTATCGCACCTTCCTGTCCGGCCTTCTGGACATCACCGATAACATCGCCGCCGACGGTTCGGTGACCCATCCGGCCAACGTCATCGCCTGGGAAGGCGACGACCCCTATCTGGTCGTGGCCGCCGACAAGGGGACGGCGACCTTCTCCGACATCGCCAATGGCGTCTCGGCCGCCTACGGCTTCTGGCTGGGCGACGCCTTCGCCTCGGGCGGCTCCATCGGCTATGACCACAAGGCCATGGGCATCACCGCCCGCGGCGCCTGGGAGGCGGTCAAGCGCCACTTCCGCGAGATGGGCAAGGACATCCAGACCCAGCCCTTCAGCATGGTCGGCGTCGGCGACATGTCCGGCGACGTCTTCGGCAACGGCGTCCTTCTGTCCAAGGCCACGCGCCTGGTCGCCGCCTTCGATCACCGCGACATCTTCATTGATCCGAACCCGGATCATGTGACCAGCTGGACCGAACGCAAGCGGCTGTTCGACCTGCCGCGCTCGTCCTGGCAGGACTATGACAAGGCGCTGATCTCGGAGGGCGGCGGCGTCTTCTCGCGCTCGGCCAAGTCGATCCAGCTGACGCCCCAGATCAAGGCGGCCCTGGACATCGCCGAGGACGAACTGGACCCGGTCAGCCTGATCCGCGCCATCCTGAAGGCGCCGGTCGAACTGCTCTATCTGGGCGGCATCGGCACCTATGTGAAATCGGCGGCCGAGACCGACGCCCAGGTCGGGGACAAGGGCACCGACGCCTTGCGCATCAACGCCGACGAACTGCGGGTCAAGGTGGTGGGCGAGGGCGCAAACCTCGGCTTCACCCAGGCGGGGCGCATCGCCTTCGGTCAAGGCGGCGGCCGGATCAACAGCGACGCCATCGACAACTCCGCCGGGGTCGACACCTCCGACCACGAGGTCAACATCAAGATCCTGGTCGGCTCGGCCGTGACCAACGGCGTCCTGCCGGCCGAGGAGCGCACGCCGCTTCTGGCCTCCATGACCGACGAGGTGGGCCTGAAGGTGCTGGCCCACAACTACGACCAGACCCTGGCCCTGACCCTGCAACAGGCCGAAGGCGTCGGCGCCCTCGACGCCCAGCAGCGGTTCATGCAGAGCCTGTCGGCGCGTGGAAAGCTGGACCGCAAGGTCGAGGGCCTGCCCAATGACGCCCGCGTCAAGGAGCTGATGACGGCGGGCATTCCGCTGGCCCGGCCCGAGCTGGCCGTCCTGATGGCCTACGCCAAGCTGGAATTGTCGGACGACATCGTCGCCTCGCAGGCGCCCGAGGATCCCTTCTTCGAACAGATCCTGGTCCGCTACTTCCCCGAGGCCCTGGCCCGGTTCGAACCGGAGATGAAGAGCCACCGTCTGCGGCGCGAGATCATCGCCACCGTCATGGCCAACGAAGTCGTCAACATGTGCGGCCCGACCTTCCCCGACCGCCTGCGCGGCTCGGCGGAATGCGACACCACCGCCCTGATCATCGCCTTCGAGGCCGCGCGCCGCGTCTTCCGTCTGGACGAGGCCTGGGACGCCGTTTCGGCCCTGGACCTGAAGATCTCGGCCGAGGCCCAGATCGCTCTCTATCAGGAGATCGCCGTCGTCCTGCGTCGTCAGACCTTCTGGCTGGCCCGCCGCGCCAAGGGCGGTCTGTCGGTCCAGGCCCTGATCGACCGCTATCGTCCGATCGCCGACGCCTTGCAGGCCGAGGGCGCGCCGGTCCTGTCGCGCTTCGAACAGGGGCGTCTGGATGCGCGCGTCAAACGCTTCGCCGACCACGGCGCGCCTGAGGATCTGACCCGCAGCATCGCCATCATGCGCCCCCTCGTCGCCGCCTCCGACATCGGAGATCTGGCGCAGGAAGCGAACTGGCCGGTGGCGGCCATGGCGCGCCTGTATCACCAGGTCGGGGCCGCCTTCGACTTCGACCGTCTGCGCGCCGCCGCGGGCTCCATTCCGTCTGCGGATCATTTCGATCGTCTCGCCGTCCGTCGTCTGATCGAAGATCTGATGAACGAGCAGGCGGCCCTGACCCGCGCCGTCGCCCGCGCCTCCGATCCGTCGGTCGGCGTCAGCGAGGACGCGGCCGAGGCCGCCGTGGACGCCTGGATCGGCTCCAAACAGGCGACGGTCGAGGGCGTGCGCGCCTCGGTGGACGAGATCGAGCAGTCGGGCTCTGGCTGGACCTTCGCCAAACTGACCATCGCCAACGCCACCATCCGCGATCTGGCGACGGCGGCGGTGAATGCTTGAGGTGTGCTATCGGCCTTTCGGCCGACTTGAGCACCCTATGCGGACGCCCTGCTTGACGAAGCCGTCGTCACACGGCCTGTTCAGCCGCTGATCAGGCTGGGGAGGCCGCAATGCCGAGAAAGTTCCTCGTCGTCGTCGACGACAGTCCGGAGTTCGAGGCCGCCCTGCGGTTCGCCTCGCGCCGGGCGAAATCGACGGGCGGGCGCGTTGTCATGCTGCGCGTCCTGCCCACCGACAGCGACGCCCATTGGTCGGGCGTGCGCGAGGAAATCGAACGCCAGCAGCGCCAAGAGGCGGAAATCCTGCTGAACCGCCTGGGTGAGGAGGCGCAGACCCGCTCCGGCGCTGCGCCGGTCTTCCTGATCGAAAAGGGCGAGGCCCAGGCCGCGATCAAGAAGGTCGTCGCTGCCGACCCCGACATCAAGATCCTGGTGCTGGCCGCCGGAACCAGCTCGCGCGGCCCCGGCCCCCTGGTCTCGGCCATCATCAAACACGGCGCGCAGATCGGCGGCCGCAAACTGCCCGTCACCATCGTCCCCGGTGAACTGACCGAAGACGAGATCGAAGACCTGGCCTAGCCCTCGGCCGGCGGCTGGGCGGCCCGCAGCTTATCGCGTAGCGCCGCGAGGCCTTGGCGCAGGTCGGTCAGGGCTTCGGGCGTCATCTCGGTGGCGTCCAGTACCGACTGCGGCAGGCAGGCGGCCTCGACCTCCAACGCCCGTCCTGCCTCGGTCAGGCTGACGCGCACCACCCGCTCATCCGCCTTGTCGCGCGCCCGCGTCACCAGCCCGGCCGCCTCCAGCCGTTTGATCAGCGGGGTCAGGGTGTTGGATTCCAGAAACAGCTGCTCGCCCAGCCGGCCGACGGTCTGTTCGTCCTCACGCCAGAGCAGGGCCATGGCCAGGAATTGTGGATAGGTCAGGCCCATGCGGTCCAGGAGCGGCTTGTAGAACCGGTTGAACGCCAGGTTCGCCGAGTAGGCGGCGAAACACAGCATGTCGTTGACGGCCATGGCGGCGGGGGAGGGGGCGGCTGAGCTCATGGGCTGATAATAATCGCACGCGATACAATCTCAAGCTTGACGCCTCCGACGCACAGCACTAAATCATATCACGCGATTAAATCGCGCACGATATTTATGACTTTACGGAGCTGATCTCGATGTCCATCAACACCCTGTACCGCACCACCGCCGTCGCCACGGGCGGTCGCGACGGCCGCGCCGCCACCACCGACGGCGCCCTGGATGTCGCGCTGGGCACGCCCAAGGAGCTGGGCGGCGCCGGCGTCGGCAACAACCCCGAACAGCTGTTCGCGGCCGGCTATGCCGCCTGCTTCCTCGGCGCCATGAAGTTCGTCGCCTCTCAGGGCGGTCACGCCAAGGTGCCTGCCGACGCCGCCGTCAACGCCACGGTCGGCATCGGTCCGCGCAGCGACAAGGGCTTCGGCCTGGAGGTGGCGCTGGAGGTCAGCCTGCCGGGCGTGAATCGCGCCGAGGCCGAAGCCCTGGTCGCCGAGGCGGATACCGTCTGCCCCTATTCGCACGCCACGCGGGGCAATATCGCGGTGACCCTGACCGTCGCCTAACCCTTCGGGACCAGACGCCACATCCGCAAGGGATGGCGCACGGTCCCGGCCTCGGCCCCCGCTGCATCGCCGCGCCCCATATAGAGGTCGGCGCGCACCGGTCCGCGAATGGCCGATCCGGTGTCCAGCGCCATGGCCAGGCCGCGATAGCTGGCCGTGGCGCCGCGCAGATTGCCGCCGTCGGCCTCCAGCCAGACCAGTTCGCCATAGCGCCAGTGGGCCGGGTCGACCGCGATGGCCCGCCGTTCGGTCAGGGGCACGCCCGCCGCCCCCGCCGGATGGCCGTCATCGTCGGGGTCCAGCCGGAAGAAGATGTAGCGCGGGTTCAGCGCCATGACCGCCTGCGCCTCATAGCCCCGGTGGCTGGCCAGCCAGTCCCGGATCGCATCGCCGGACGTGCCGTTCTGCGGCAACAGTCCCTGCTGCGCCATCGGTCGGGCGATGCCCACGAACGGCTTGCCGTTGTCGGCGGCATAGGCGGCGCGGCCGCGCGTGCCGTCCTCGAACGTTAGATAACCCGACCCCTGGATCTGCAGAAAGAACAGGTCCTCGGCCCGCATCCAGGCCAGGGCCTGTTCAGGCCGAGCGGCGGATTCAATATAGGCCCGGTCGCCGGCCGCGCGTGGATTGGCGGGCTTGGGCAGGACGGGGGCCGAGAATTCGGCGTCCGGCCGTCGCCGCGCCGGATATTCGGGGGCGAAATAGGAGGTCAGCAGGCCCGGTCGCCCGTCCGGCGTCTGGGCCGGGATCGCGCTGAAGCTGGCCTCGAAGAAGGCGCGGGCGTCTGACGGGGTGACGGTGGTGGTCGTCGCCATGGCCTTGGCGCGTCCGCAGACCCGGCGGGCGGCCTCGTCACGCGCCGCGCCGCACCCGTCCACATAGGCCCGGAAGGCGGCCAGATGGTCCTCCTGGCTCCAGCCCGGCAGCACGGCGGGGCTCAGGGCGTCGGACGGCGCGGGAGGCGGAGTCGGATTGGGCGAAGGCGTATAGGGGGTCGGCCCTTTCTGCGGCCCTGTCGTCCCCGTCGCGCCGGTCGGCGTCATCGGGCCGGTGGAACAGGCGGCGACAGCTAAGGCGGCCGTCAGCGTCGCCAGCGCGCCCGACCAGCCGTGAACCGCCATCAGGCGTTGGCCGGCTCGACGCGCGCCAAGACCCAGTTCGGGTCCGTCGCCCCCAGGGTGCGTTCGAAGGTCCAGTGTTCGGCCGTGCGGCGTTCCTCGACCAGCGGCTCGCTCGTCGTCGCGTCCGCTGTTTCACCCGAGGCCTTGGTCACCCGGCTGCGCAGTTCGGCCAGGAAACGCACCTTGGCCACGGCCTTGTCGCCCTCGGCGACCGCGCCTTCCAGATCGGCCCGGGGCGGATACAGGAACTCGACCGCCTCGGTCTCGCCACGCGTCTCGCGCGCTGCGATGCCGGCCTCGAACGAAGCGAAGACGTTGGGCTTCAGCAATGGCTTCAGCGCGGCCCGGTCGCCGGCGGCGTAGCCGCGAACGATGGTCTCATAGGCCTGGCGCGCGCCGTCCAGGAAACGGGCGGGGTCAAACGCCGGATCGCGCGCCTTCAGGCTGGCGATGGAGGCCAGGGTCGCCGGGTCGATCGCCGCGACCTTGGGCGTCTCGGCCTGGGCCGGCCCGGGCGGCGCGATCTTGGCGTCTTCCTGCGGCTGACGGCCCACCCGCTTGCCCAGCACATTGTAGAGCTGGAACAGCACAAAGGCCGCGATGAGGGCGAAAACGACGACCTGGAACTGAACCGGCATGTTCAAGGGGAGATTCCTGTAGCGAACGACGGGTGCGCCAAACACTTAGTCTGGCGTGATTACGGGCTCATATAGGGTGAGGCAAGGCGAAGCGCGCCCCCAATCGCGCGCGCGACGTTGCGGCCAAGCGTCCCGGCATGGTAGTCGCGGCGCCTCATTCCGGCCTCATCGGCCTCAAACTGCGCCAAAGACCGTTTCATGACCGACGCCGCTCCTCCCGCCGAACAGCCCCAGCAAGGCGACGCCCAACAGGGCCAGCCCGCCGGTCCCGGCTTCCGCATCCTGGCGCAATACGTCCGCGACTTCTCGTTCGAGAACCCGCGCGCCCCGGAATCCCTGCGTATCGACGGCAAGCCCGCGATTGACCTGGGCGTCGAAATGGCCGCCCAGGGCCGCCCCGACGGCCTGTTCGAACTGGACCTGAAGCTGTCGATCAAGGCGACCCACGAGAACCAGCCCGTCTTCCACGTCGAACTGGTCTATGGCGGCCTGTTCCAGCTGGCCAATGTCCAGGAGCAGGACATCGAGCCGCTGCTGCTGATCGAATGCCCGCGCTACCTCTTCCCGTTCGCGCGCGAGATCATCTCGGGCGCCACGGCCGACGGCGGCTTCTACCCCCCGTTCCAGCTGGACCCCATCGACTTCGCCGCCATCTATATCGCGCGGCAGCAGCAGATCGCCCAGCAGCCGGTCGAAACCGGCCAGGCCTAAGCTGAACGACGGTTCCCGCGGCCGGGCGCGTCATAGCCCCGGCCGCAACGAAAGGCGCGGATGGCGCAGGACGTGACGGCGACAGGCAAGGCGGGCGAGGATGTCGCGCGCGGCATCGCTTTGCGTATTGCGGCGGCCGGGTGCTTTTCGATCATGGCGGCGGTGCTGAAACTGGCGTCGCTGGACGGCGTCGTCGCGCTCGAGATGCTGTTCTACCGCGCCTTCTTCGGCCTGCCGGTGGTGCTGGCCTGGGTGCTGACCCAGCCGAGCGGTCTTGCGGGCCTGACCACGCGTCGCCCCCTGGCCCATGTCGGCCGCAGCGCCCTGGGCATCGTCTCCATCCTGTGCGTGTTCCAGACCCTGACGCTGCTGCCCCTGGCCGACGCCACGACCCTCAGCTTCACCGCCCCCATCTTCGCCACCCTGTTGTCCTTCCTGATCCTGAAGGAGGCTGTCGGGCCGCGCCGCTGGACCGCCGTCGCCGTGGGTTTCCTCGGCGTGATCATCGTCATGCGGCCGGGCGCAGGCGATCACGCCGTGCCGCTGGAAGGCATGGCCTTCGGCCTTATCGCGGCCCTGCTGACGGCCGGCGTGACCATCACCCTGCGCCAGCTGCGCGACACCGAACATGTCGCGGCTATCGTCTTCTGGTTCTTCGTCGCCTGCTCGGTCGTCGGGGCGATCCTGTTGCCCTTCGTCGGCCATTGGCATTCGCCCCTGACCCTCGCCCTGCTGATCGGATCGGGCATCGCCGGCGGCCTGGCTCAGCTGTTCATGACCGCCTCGCTGCAAAAGGCCCCGGTCGCCGTGGTCGCGCCCTTCGACTATCTCCAGATCGTCGGCGCCATCGTCTTCGGCTGGTGGTTGATGTCCACGACGCCCACCCTCACCACCCTGGCCGGGGCCGCCCTGATCGCCAGCAGCGGCCTCTACACCGCCTGGCGCGAACACATCCGCCGCAAGGCCAGCCTCATCCAGCCGACCGCGCCGTTGGTATGATGAGCGTTTGCATTGACGCGTTTAGCCTTCGTTCGCATTCATAGGGCCTAAACTCGACGTTGTAGGTCGTGCGACTATGATCGGTCCATTGCTGTTCCTCGTCGTTCTGCCGCTGATTCCTGCTGCCTTGCCCCGACGCTGGGCCTATTTTGGCCTCGGGATTGCGGCCTTGGTCGCCGGGCTGTTCTGGCTAGCTATTCACGTAGTTCCTTTTTCTCAAAGCGACGATCACGGATTTTCAAGTCTTTTGCTTGTGTCGTGGTTGGCCGCCGGAACGGTAAGCTTGTCTATCGTGGCCGTGCGATCAGCGCTCGCTCGCTCAGTTGCGCCGCGGCGGCCGGGTTTGTGGCCTCTTCCTGTAGGAATTCTGGGCGGTGTATTCTTCATGCACTGGCTCAGCAACCGGCTCGCCGGCGCCACGCCTGCGGAATGGGTGCACATCCTTGTGGCGCTCTCCGGATTGATTGCGGCCGGAACCTTTGCCTTCTTTCGACCTCTCGATCCTACTTTGCGCGACCTGTCGCATACGGCGGTGGTGCTCGGCGTGATCGTCGCATTTTGGCCGATCAACGCCGCTTATGAGGCTGGCAAATGGGCCCGGCAGGCGGATCTGGAGGCCAAAGGCCAACCTTATTGTATTCTGACCTATGCAGGTCGTGAGCATCCAAGACCTGCGAAGAGCGTCCTAGAACTGTCGCGACTCGTTTCAAGAAGCGGCGGACGCCATGCGGCAGAGGACGCATACTGGCTCGTTATAGAGACGACAGGCGGCGTCATCGAAAAGCGCTGGAACACTCTGGGAGGAGCCATCGCAGTGGTCGAACAAAAGCGTACCCAGCCCCCCGCTTGCACGCCTCTATTTGGAGGTAATCTGGCGAGTGACTAATCTGTCGGAGACAAGTGCTGTCTTATCGTCCTGTCGACCCGAAGCCGCCGGTCCCGCGTGCGGTCTCGTCCAGCCTCTCCACCTCGATCCAGTCGGCGCGTTCGTGCTTGGCGATCACCAGCTGGGCGATGCGTTCGCCGCGGCGGATGACGAAGGGCTCGGCGCCGATATTGGCCAGGATCACGCCGCACTCGCCGCGATAGTCGCTGTCGATCGTGCCCGGCGCATTGGGGCAGATAATTCCGTGTTTCAACGCCAGTCCCGAGCGCGCCCGCACCTGGGCCTCATACCCCAGCGGCAGGGCGATCTTCAGCCCCGTCGGGACCAGGGCTCGCTGACCCGGCGCCAGGGTCATCGGCTGATCCTCGGGCACGGCGGCGCGCAGGTCCATGCCCGCCGAACCGGCCGTCTCATAGGCGGGCAGGGGCAGTCCCTCGGAATGCGGCAGGCGCAGAATCTGGATCGGGGTCTCGGTCATTCGGCAGCCTTGAAATGATCGGCGATGCGGGCGGCCACGGCCCGGGCGATGGCGGTCTTGGACTGGAGCGGCCAGGTTTCGGTCCTGTCGGCGGTGACCAGAAGCACGGCGTTGCCGTCCGATCCGAATACGTCGTCGGACACGTCATTGCCCAGGATCCAGTCGCAGCCCTTCCGCGACAGCTTGGCGCGGGCATTGGCTTCCAGATCCGTCGTCTCGGCGGCGAAGCCGATGACCAGGGCCGGGCGGTTCGGACCGGGCGCGGCGACGCCGGCCAGGATGTCGGGGTTCTCGATCAGGGCCAGGGTCGGCGGGCCGCCCGGCCCCTTCTTGATCTTGCCGCCGGCGATGGTGTCCACGCGCCAGTCGGCGACGGCGGCCGACAGGACGGCGATGTCGGCGGGAAGGGCGCTTTGCGTCGCCGCCTGCATCTCCAGCGCGCTCTCCACGTCGATCCGCGTCACGCCGGTGGGCGCCGCCAGCGCCGTCGGCCCCGACACCAGCGTCACCTCGGCGCCCAGTTCGGCCAGGGCGGCGGCGATGGCGTAGCCCTGTTTGCCGCTGGAGCGATTGGTCAGGCCCCGCACCGGGTCGATCGGTTCGAACGTCGGCCCGGCGGTGACCACGGCCTTGCGTCCCTTCAGCGGCCGTCCGGTCGCGCCGGCCAGCAGGCCCGCGATGGCCTCCAGGATCGCCGCCGGTTCCGCCATCCGACCCGGCCCATATTCGCCGCAGGCCATCTCTCCGTCATCCGGCCCCACAACGGCGACGCCGTGGAAGCCGGGGAAGGCCTTCAGCCGCTCCATATTGGCCCGGACCGCCGGATGCTCCCACATCCGCACATTCATCGCCGGCGCCAGCAGCACCCGCTTGTCCGTGGCGATCAGGGTGGTGGAGGCCAGGTCGTCGGCCAAACCATTCGCCGCCTTGGCGATCAGACCCGCCGTCGCCGGCGCCACCACCACCAGATCGGCCCAGCGCGACAGCTCGATATGACCCATGCTGGTCTCGTCGTCGGGGTGGAACAGGCCCGACCGCACCGGATGGCCGCTCAGCGCCGCCAGCGACAGGGGTGTGACGAACTCGGCCCCGGATTCGGTCAGGATCACCCGCGTCTGCCCGCCCGCCTTGGCGATCAGCCGCACCAGCTCCAGCGCCTTATAGGCCGCGATGCCGCCGCCCACGATCAGCAGGATCTTGCGGTTCGAAAGGGGGCGATTGTCCATGCCCACGGTCTAGCCGCCGCGCGTGACGCCGTCGAGACGAGAACATTGCGCGAACAATAAAGTTGTGCTTTCGTCGCGTTCAGCGGGTATCTGGAGGGAAGAATGAAAACGCTGACGAGGGGAGGGGCCGCGCTGGTCCTGTGCGGACTGCTGGGGCTTGCGGGATGCGACAACAGTTCGGCGGTCGAGACCCGGGACCGGACGGCGAGCGCCGAGCCGGTAGCCCTGACGTCCATGCCAGCGACAGGCGAAGAGGCCGTGACGCCGCAGGAGAAAACGGTCCTGACCGCCAATCGGCGTGAGACCGTGGATGCGAAGATCGCCCGTCTCTACGAACGAAACGGCAAAGACTTCGGCGCCAACTCGGCCGAGGATTATCTGACCAAGGTCACGGTCTTCACGAGCAAGCCGCCCCGCGACGCCGAGACCGTCAAGCGGCCCAATGGCGACACCCTGATCTATCAGGCCTCGACCAACACCTTCGCCGTGGTGGCCCGCAACGGATCGCCGCGCACCATGTTCAAGCCGACGACCGGCGCCGACTACTGGGCCGAGCAGAAGGCGGCCGCGCCGACCTTCGGCCAGCGGCGCCAATCGACGGGCGCGGCGGGTTGATATAGAGGGCGGGGTTCCACCAAGGATCTCGCCCTCATGTCCGAACCCAAGACCCCGCTGCTGAAAACCGCCCTGATCTATGATTTCGACGGCACCCTGGCGCGCGGCAACATGCAGGAGGTGTCCTTCATCCCCTCCGTCGGCATGGGCATCGGCGCCTTCTGGGAGGAGGCGGAGCGGCTGACCAAGGACGCCGACGGCGACGGCATCCTGATGTATATGCAGCTGATGCTGCATCACGCGCGCCAGAACGGCGCGCCCGTCACGCGCGAGACCCTGCGCCAGCACGGCGAGGCGGTGGCCCAGTTCGAGGGACTGAAGGATCTCAGCTGGTTCGACCGGATGAACGCTTTCGGCGCGAAATACGGGCTGGAGATCGAGCATTACATCATCTCCGCCGGGCTGGAGGAGATGATCGACGGTACGCCGATCCGCCCGGCCCTCAACCACGTCTTCGCCTCCCACTACGTCTATGACGACAAGGGCGAGGCCGCCTGGCCGGCGGTCGGCGTCAACTACACAACCAAGACCCAGTATCTGTTCCGCATCAACAAGGGCGTGAAGAACCACTGGGAGCACGAACGCATCAACCACTTCATCCCCGACGACGAGCGCGCCGTGCCTTTCGATCGGATGATCTTCATCGGCGACGGCGACACCGACGTGCCGACCATGAAGATGATGCACACCAAGGGCGGCTTCTCGATCGCCGTCTATGATCCGCGCTCGAACGAGAAGGACCAGAAGAAGGTCTATTCCCTGATTTCGGAGGACCGGGTGAACTTCGTCGCGGAAGCCGATTACCGCGAGGGCACGGCGCTGGACCTGATCGTCAAGGGTCTGGTGGGGCGGATCGCCATCAACGCCGGCTCCATGCCCGCCGGGCTCTAGCGCCCCCCGGCCCTCAGCCAGGCCTCGCGCGCGCCGACCAGCCGGGCGGGCGCCAGGCCGCGCAGGGATTTGGCGCCGGTCTGTCTCAGCCCCGCCTCGTTCGTCCTCTGCCACACGACGGTGGCGGGATAGGCCACGGCTTCGGCGACATCGACCACCACCACCTCGCGCGGCAAGGCGGCTCCCCGGTCCAGCCGCACCTTCATGCCGCCATCCGAAAGATCGACGATCAGACACGCCGTCTCGACGCCGGGCGCACAGACGACGCCGCGCGCACTGGCCGGCCGACGGGCCGCCGACCGTCTGTCTTCCGTGGCGGCGGGCTTGGATCCAAACAGGCTCATTGTGCGATAACGCGCGAGGCCGGTTCCGGCGCCACGCCTCCTCACGCCGCCAGGAAATCCGCGCCCTCCAGGCCCACGACCCGCCGATCCCGATCCAGTGCGACGACAAGGTCGGCGGCGACGCCCCCGTCGATCATGTGACGGGTCAGCCGCTCATAGTGCTGAACGAAGACCGCCAGAGCCGCGCGCCGCTCCGGCGGCACGGCGTCGCGCTTCATCAGCCCCGCCTCCTGCTCGCAGCGCCAGTCCAGCACGACATCGAACGACGGCGCCTTCAGGACGATCAGGGCGTCTAGCCGCGCGCGCAACGGCGCATAATCCCGCGCCAAGGCGTCGTTGATCGTGCGGCGCCAGAGGCCATCCCTGTCCCGCTCGCGTTCCAAGGGGTTGATCGGCGGGGCCAGGACTGTTTCCGCCTGCGCGGTCGCTCCCAGGCACCACCCCTCCAGAACGATGACCCTGGGTCGCCCCTCAACGACCGGCCAGTCCGCCTCGGGCGCGCGGTCGTCGGCCAGCTTGTCGAACCGGGGCAGCGGCGTCAGATCGTCCGGTTTCGCGCCCTTAAGCTGGTCCAGAAGTCGATGCAGCAAGCCAAGATCGTGCGTCCCCGGCGGCCCACGCGTGGCGAACAGCGGATGGACGCGCACCGCCAGATCCGTCCGTTCCGCCTTCGTCAGATAAACATCGTCCAGCGACAGGGTCGCCCCGCCGAACCGTTCGGCGACATCGTGCGCCAGGGTCGATTTCCCAGACCCCTGCGATCCCGCGATCCCTAGGATCGGCGGTCCGGCCGGGTCGGCCTGTTGGATCCAGCGGCCGATCCTGTCGATCAGCCGCGCGTCGATCATGTCAGTGCTGGTTTTCCGGCAACCGCACGATCAGGCCATTCAGCGCGTCCGACACCCGGATCTGGCACGACAGGCGGCTGTTCGGCTCGACCTCTTCGGCGAAGTCCAACATCGACTCTTCCATGGCCGACGGCTTGCCCGTCGCCTCGCGCCAGGCTTCGTCGACATAGACATGGCAGGTCGCGCAGGCGCAGGCCCCGCCGCAGTCCGCGTCGATGCCCGGCACATTGTTGCGGATCGCGCCTTCCATGACGCTCAGCCCCGGCTTCACGTCGACGACGTGCTCGGTTCCGTCATGCTCGATATAGGTGATGCTGGCCATGCGCCGCTCTTAAACGAGGCGGCGCCGGAGGCAAGGCCCCCGGCGCCGGATACTCAGGCCGCCTTCTTGCGGCTCGGCGCGACCATCAGCTTCTTGGTCTCGGCGATGGCCTTGGCCGGGTTCAGACCCTTGGGGCAGACCTGGGCGCAGTTCATGATCGTGTGGCAGCGATACAGTTTGAACGGGTCTTCCAGGTCGTCCAGGCGCTTCTGGGTCGCGTCGTCGCGGCTGTCGGAAATCCAGCGATAGGATTGCAGCAGCGCCGCCGGGCCCAGGTACTCTTCCTGGTTCCACCAGTAGCTGGGGCACGAGGTCGAGCAGCAGGCGCACAGGATGCACTCGTACAGGCCGTCCAGCTTCTCGCGCTCGGCCGGGGTCTGTAGACGTTCCTTCTCGGGGTCCGGCTCGTCCGACTGCAGATACGGCTGGATCGAGTCGTACTGGGCGTAGAACAGGCTCAGGTCCGTCACCAGGTCCTTGACCACCGGCTGGTGGGGCAGGGGGGAGATGGTGATGTTGTTGGACGCGCATTCATCCCAGCCCTTGGTGCAGGCCAGGGCGTTGCGCCCGTCGATGTTCATCGAGCACGAGCCGCAGATGCCCTCGCGGCAAGAGCGCCGGAACGACAGGGTCGGATCGATGGTGTTCTTGATGTGGATCAGCGCGTCCAGCAGCATCGGGCCGTGGTCGCCGGTCGGCACCTCATAGGTGTCCCAGCGCGGATCGGCGTCGGTTTCCGGATCGTACCGATAGACCTTGTAGGTCTTCACGTCCTTGGAGCCCGGCGCGGCCTTGTGGACCTTGCCGGTCGTCGGCTTGGAGCCTCTGGGGAGAGTAAGCTGGACCATCTTAGTAAACCCGCGCCTTCGGTTCGATATACGCGATGTCGTCGGACATGGTGTAGTTGTGGACCGGACGATAATCGATCTGGACCTGCTCGCCCGGACGCTTCCACGCCAGGGTGTGCTTCATCCAGTTGACGTCGTCGCGATCGGGATAGTCTTCGCGGGCGTGGGCGCCGCGCGATTCCGTGCGGTTCAGGCCGCCCTCGATCGTCACCATCGCCTGGGCGATCAGGTTGTCATACTCCAGCGTCTCGACCAGGTCCGTATTCCAGATCAGGCCGCGATCGGTGGTCTTGATGTCGGCGCCGGCCGCCTCGATGGCGCGCAGCTTGTCGGTGCCCTGCTGCAAGGTCTCGCCGGTGCGGAACACCGCCGCATCGGCCTGCATCGCGCGCTGCATCGACAGACGCAGCTCGGCGGTCGGGGTCGAGCCATCGGCGTAGCGAAAGCGGTCCAGGCGGGCCAGGTGCTGGTCGGTTTGCGACTTGGAGGCCGACGGCACGGCCGAGGCCTTGTCGACGACTTCACCGCAGCGCAGGCCGACGGCGCGGCCGAACACCACCAGGTCGGTCAGGGAGTTGGAGCCCAGGCGGTTGGCGCCGTGCACCGAAACGCACGCCGCCTCGCCCACGGCCATCAGGCCCGGAACCACGCTATCGGGGTTGCCGTCGCGCAGCGTCAGGACTTCGCCGTGATAGTTCGTAGGGATGCCGCCCATATTGTAGTGGACGGTCGGCAGGACCGGGATCGGCTCCTTGGTCACATCCACGCCGGCGAAAATTTTGGCCGACTCCGAGATGCCCGGCAGGCGCTGGTGCAGGATCTTCGGATCCAGATGGTCCAGGTGCAGGAAGATATGGTCCTTGTTCGGACCCACGCCGCGACCTTCGCGGATTTCGATGGTCATGGAGCGCGAAACCATGTCGCGCGGGGCCAGGTCCTTCACGGTCGGCGCATAGCGTTCCATGAACCGCTCGCCTTCCGAGTTGGTCAGATAGCCGCCCTCGCCGCGTGCGCCCTCGGTGATCAGGCAGCCGGCGCCATAGATGCCGGTCGGGTGGAATTGCACGAACTCCATGTCCTGCAACGGCAGGCCGGCGCGCAGCACCATCGCATTGCCGTCGCCGGTGCAGGTGTGGGCTGAAGTGGCGCTGAAATAGGCGCGGCCGTATCCGCCGGTCGCCAGAACCACCATCTTGGCGCGGAACTGGTGAAGTTGACCGTTATCCAGTTGCAGGGCCGTCACGCCGGTGCAGGCGCCGTCCTGCATGATCAGGTCCAGCGCGAAATATTCGACGAAGAACTTCACTTCGCGGCGCACCGACTGGCCGTACAGGGTGTGCAGGATGGCGTGGCCGGTGCGGTCGGCGGCGGCGCAGGTGCGCTGCACCGGGCCTTCGCCGAAGTTGCGGGTCATGCCGCCGAAGGCGCGCTGATAGATCTTGCCTTCTTCGGTGCGGCTGAAGGGCACGCCCCAGTGTTCCAGCTCATAGACGGCCTTGGGCGCGT
>Ga0157369_10004575_pt1 | contig 16260 bp, 15 predicted proteins | sample C25metaG_FD_113461 | JGI IMG/M metagenome (GOLD analysis project Ga0157369, IMG submission 113461) | Corn rhizosphere microbial communities from Kellogg Biological Station, Michigan, USA - C2-5 metaG | ecosystem: Host-associated > Plants > Roots > Rhizosphere > Soil | place: USA: Michigan... | reverse complement strand
TCACGTTCGAAGACGTGCTCGAAGTCGTGGCCAGCGAGCAACGTTCTGCGGCTGCGGGTGGCGGCTCCGTCGCGGGCGTCGTCGTGCAGCTCGGCGGCCAGACTCCGCTCGCGCTCGCGCAACGGCTGAAGGACGCCGGCGTGCCGATCGTCGGCACCCCGCCCGAGGCGATCCACCTTGCCGAAGAGCGCGGCGCGTTCGGCCGCGTGTTGCACGACGCCGGGCTGCTCGCGCCCAAGCACGGCACCGCGCGGTCCTACGACGAAGCCCGCGCGATCGCGCACGAGATCGGCTATCCGGTCCTGGTCCGGCCGTCGTACGTTCTCGGCGGCCGCGGCATGGAAATCGTCTACGACGACGACCACCTCGCCGGTTACATCGACCGCGCCACCGAGGTGAGCCCCGAGCATCCGGTGCTCGTCGACCGCTTCCTCGACGACGCGATCGAGGTCGACGTCGACGCGCTCTACGACGGCGCCGAGCTGTTCCTCGGCGGGGTCATGGAACACATCGAGGAGGCCGGCATCCACTCCGGCGACTCGGCCTGCGCGCTGCCGCCGATCACCCTCGGCCGCAGTGACATCGCGCGCATCCGCGCGGCGACCGAAGCGATCGCGCGCGGCGTCGGCGTGCGCGGCCTGCTCAACGTGCAGTTCGCGATCGCCGGCGACGTGCTCTACGTCCTCGAAGCGAACCCGCGCGCGTCTCGCACCGTGCCGTTCGTCAGCAAGGCGACCGACGTGCCGCTGGCCAAGGCGGCCGCTCGGGTGATGCTCGGCACGACGATCGCGCAACTGCGCGCCGAAGGACTGTTGCCGCAAGGCGACGGCGCCGACCTGCCGTTCGACGCGCCGATCTGCGTGAAGGAAGCCGTGCTGCCGTGGTCGCGGTTCCGCGGCGTCGACATCGTGCTCGGCCCGGAGATGCGCTCGACCGGCGAGGTCATGGGCATCGACCACAGCTTCGGCACCGCGTTCGCGAAGTCGCAAGAGGCGGCGTACGGCGCGCTGCCGACGAAGGGCCGCGTGTTCGTGTCGGTGGCCAACCGCGACAAGCGGCACCTGGTGTTCCCGGTCAAGCGGCTGGCCGACCTCGGCTTCGAGGTGCTCGCGACCGACGGCACCGCGGAAGTGTTACGCCGCAACGGCGTCAACGCGACTGTCGTGCGCAAGAACAGCGAGGGCCGCGGCCCCAACGGCGAGCCGACCGTCGTGGATCGCATTCACGCCGGCGAGGTCGATCTCATCGTGAACACCCCGTTCGGCAACTCCGGTCCGCGCCTCGACGGCTACGAGATCCGGACGGCCGCCGTGCTCCGCGGCGTACCGTGCCTGACGACGGTGCAAGCTCTCGCCGCGGCAGTCCAGGGCATCGAAGCCCTGCGCGGTGGCGAGATCGGGGTCGCGCCGTTGCAGGAGCATCACGTCCGGATTCGCACAGCTCGGATTTCGCAGAGTGCGGGAGGCGGGTGACACGTGACGCCGGTGCAAGTGCAAGGCGAGGTGTTGACGGTCAAGCAGATCGGCGCCTACCTCTCGATGACCGTCGTCGCGTCGGGCATCGCCGAGCAGGCCCGCCCGGGCCAGTTCGTCGCGGTCGCGGTCGGCGGCGACGACGGCGCGATGCTCTTGCGCCGCGCGTTCTCGATCTACCAAGTCGCGCAACGCGGCGTCTACGGCGGCACCGTCGAGTTCGTGTTCGCGGTCGCGGGCAAGGGCACTGCCTGGCTCGCCGGCCGGCGTCCGCACGACGTCCTCGACATCGTCGGCCCGCTCGGCCGGCCGTTCGCGCTGCCGAAGGATCCGGCGCGATGCGTGCTGGTCGGCGGCGGTTACGGATCGGCGCCGTTGTTCAGCCTGGCCGACGCGTTGCGCAAGGTCGGCTGCCGGGTCGACTTCGTGCTCGGCGCCGCGACGTCCGACCGGTTGTTCGGCGCGCTCGACGCGAAGCGGATGGCGGCGAGCGTCGCGTTCACGACCGATGACGGCTCGTACGGCGAGCAGGGCCGCGTCTCCGACGTGTTGCCGGAAGTGATCGAGCGCGTTCGCGCCGAGGTCGTGTACGCCTGCGGCCCGATGGCGATGCTGGAGGCCGTCACGAGAGTCGCCTCCGAGGCATATGGCGGGGCCGGTATTCCGGCAAGAGTTGCCGTCGAAGAGTCGATGGCCTGCGGCGTCGGCGTCTGCATGACCTGCGTGCTGCCGGTGATCGGCGACGACGGACGCACCCGGATGGTGCGGTCGTGCATCGACGGCCCCGTGTTCGCCGGCGACAGGATCCGGTGGGACTCCCTCGGCGCCGTTCCCGCGGACGCGATCGGCGCGGCGGCCCAACTCTCGGTGGCCCAACTCTCGGCGGCACAGCGATGAGCGACGTCGTAGTCCGGACGACGGCCGAGGCGCCGCTGCCCGCCGACGTGGACATGTCCACGACACTCGGCCGGCTGGAGGTGCCGGATCCGGTGTTCACGGCGTCCGGTTGCGCGGCGGCCGGGCGCGAGCTCGCGCCGTTCAACGACCTCGCCGCGATCGGCGGCGTCGTCACCAAGTCGATCCAGATGGAGCCGCGCAGCGGGCGGCCGACGCCGCGGATGGCGGAGACGCCGAGCGGGATGCTCAACTCGATCGGCTTGCAAGGGCCGGGCATCGACGCGTTCCTCGACAAAGACCTGCGCTGGCTGGCCGACAACGACGTGCGCGCCGCGGTCTCCATCGCCGGCGGCAGCGTCGACGAGTTCGCCCGGCTGGCCGGGCGGCTGCGTGGCCAGCCGGTCGCGCTGATCGAGGTCAACATCTCGTGCCCGAACGTCGAGGATCGCGGCCAGGTGTTCGCCTGCGATCCCAACGCCGCGGCCGCCGTCATCGCGGCGGTGAAACGCAACGCGCCGACCGGAGTGCCGGTGTTCGCGAAGCTCTCGCCCGACGTCACCGACATCGTCGCGATCGCGCGGGCGTGCGTCGACGCCGGCGCCGACGGACTGTCGCTGATCAACACCACGCTCGGCCTCGCCATCGATCCGAAGACGATGCGGCCGACACTGGCCGGCATCACCGGCGGCCTGTCCGGCCCGGCGATCCGGCCGCTCGCGTTGCGCTGCGTCTGGCAGGTGCACGCCGCGCTGCCCGACGTGCCGGTGATGGGCATCGGCGGCATCCGCACCGGCGTCGACGCGCTGGAGTTCATCCTCGCCGGCGCCAGCGCCGTGCAGGTCGGCACGGTCATCTTCAACGACCCGTCCGCGCCGTCGCGGATCTCCGCCGAGTTGCGCACGGCGCTCGCGACCGCGGGCTTCGCCGCGCTGCGCGACGCGATCGGGCTCGCCCACCGGCCGCCGGCGCTGCGGGTGCCGGAAGACGCCGACCCGCCCGGCGACGACGCGGTCGAGCCGGAGCCGATGCCCCGCGAGGTCACCTTCGAAGACGCCCAGTCGTGACTCCAGTCAACGATTACGAGGAGGGCCCGCGTTCATGAGATCGCCGATTGCCGTCGCGCTCGACACCGCCGACGTCGCGGTCGCGACCCGGTGGGCCGCGGCGGTCGCGCCGTACGTCAGCACGGTGAAAGTCGGGCTCGAGCTCTTCGCCGCGGAAGGGCCGGCGGCGGTCGAGAAGGTGCGCGCGGCTGCCGACGTCGAGTTGTTCCTCGACCTGAAGCTGCATGACATCCCGGCGACGGTGGCCGGCGCGGCCCGGGCCTTGCGGCCGCTCGCGCCAAAGTTGCTGACCGTGCACGCGGGCGGCGGGCCGGCGATGGTCGCCGCGGCGGCCGACGCGATGCCTGACACGTTGATCGCGGCGGTGACCATCCTCACGTCGCTGGCGGCCGACGATCTCGACCGGCTCGGCATCGCCGGGCCGCCGGACGAGGCGGTCGCCCGGCTCGCGAAGCTCGCCGTCGACGCCGGCGCGCGGGCGCTCGTCTGCTCGCCGCGCGAGGTCGCGCTCGTGCGGGCCGCGGTGGGGCCCGGCGTCGTACTCGTCACTCCCGGCGTCCGGCCCGCCGGCGCCGACGCTAACGATCAGGCGCGGGTCGCGACTCCCGAGCAAGCGCTCGCCGACGGCGCCGACCTGCTGGTGATCGGCCGGCCGATCACGGGCGCGCCCGACCCGGCCGAAGCCGCCCGCGCAATCGCCGCCTCACTGGCCTAGAAGCCAGCCGGACGGCGGTTGGCCGTTGCTGCTAGGTTGCCGCCGTGCCACTTCCGCCCCTCACTCCGGAGCAGCGGGCGGCTGCTCTCGAGAAGGCGGCCGCGGCCCGCAAGGCGCGCGCCGAACTCCGCGACAAGCTCAAGCACTCCGGCGCCTCGCTCGACGACGTGCTCGCGAGCGGCGAGACCGACGACGTCATCGGCAAGATGCGCGTGTCCGCCGTCCTCGAATCGATGCCAGGCGTGGGCAAGGTGCGCGCGCAGCGGATCATGGAGAAGCTCGGCATTTCGCCGAGCCGCCGGGTTCGCGGGCTCGGCGCTCACCAACGCGCCGCACTGCAGCGGGAGTTCGCCAGCCCCAGTGACGGCTAACAGAGTGACAGCTGACCGGCTGACAGTGCTCTCGGGCCCGGCGGGGGTGGGCAAGAGCACGATCGTCAGCTACTTGCGCGAGCACCACCCCGACATCTGGCACTCGGTCAGCGTCACCACCCGGCCGCGGCGGGAGGGCGAAACAGACGGCGTCGACCGGTGGTTCGTCGACGGGCATCGGTTCGCCGAGATGGTCGAGGCCGACGAGCTGCTCGAACACGCGCAGTACGCCGGCCACTGGTACGGCACGCCGCGCGCGCCGGTCGAGGAGCGGCTGGCCAGTGGCATCCCGGTGCTGCTCGAGATCGAGGTCCAAGGGGCCCGCCTGGTCCGCCAGCAACTTCCCGACGCGCTGCTCGTCTTCCTGAAGCCTCCCTCTTGGGACGAGCTCGAACGGCGGCTGCGCGGCCGCGGCACCGAGGCCCCCGAGGTCATCGCGGCGCGCCTCGCGACGGCGCAGATCGAGCTGGCGGCCGAAGAGGAGTTCGACACGACGATCGTCAACACGTCCGTCGCCGAGGCGGCCGAGGCGCTCGTCGCGCTGATCCGAGGTACCCTGGACAGTCGTTCCCCGCAGTCCCCGTAGACCCCGTAGGCAGAGAAGGGCTCGTTCGTGGCCGGCACCGCAGCAGCACCCGAAGGCATCACCAACCCGCCGATCGACGAGTTGCTGGAGAAGGTCGAGAGCAAGTACGCGCTCGTCATCTACGCGGCCAAGCGGGCCCGCCAGGTCAACGCCTACTACTCGCAGCTCGGCGAGGGCCTGCTCGAGTACGTCGGCCCCCTCGTCCCGACGCACGTGCAGGAGAAGGCGCTGTCCGTCGCCCTGCGCGAGGTCAACGAAAGCATGCTGACCTTCGAGCAGCTCGAGGTCTGACCTGATCGTCCTCGGTGTTGCCGGCGGCATCGCGGCGTACAAAGCCTGCGAGCTGCTCCGGCTGTTCACCGAATCCGGTTACGACGTCCGTGTCGTGCCGACCGCTTCCGCCTTGCGCTTCGTCGGCGCGCCGACCTGGGCCGCGCTGTCCGGCCACCCCGTGCAGACCGACGTGTGGTCCGACGTGCACGAGGTGCCGCACGTGCGGCTCGGCCAGTCCGCCGACCTCCTCGTCGTCGCGCCGGCCACGGCCGACCTGCTCGCCCGGGCCGCGGTCGGCCGATCCGACGACCTGCTCACTGCCACGCTGCTGACCGCTCGCTGCCCGGTGCTGTTCGCGCCGGCGATGCACACCGAGATGTGGGAGCACCCGGCGACGCAGGCCAATGTCGCGACGCTGCGCGCTCGCGGCAGCGTCGTCATCGATCCTGCTGTCGGCCGGCTGACCGGCGCCGACAGCGGGCCGGGTCGGCTGCCCGAACCGGCGGAGATTTTCGCGGTCGCGCGGACGCTGCTTGACCGCGGCGCGCTGCCGCCTGACCTCGCCGGCCGGCACGTCGTCGTCTCGGCCGGCGGCACCCGCGAGCCGCTCGATCCGGTCCGCTTCCTGGGCAACCGGTCGAGCGGGCGCCAGGGCTACGCGCTGGCGCGCGCGGCGATCGCTCGCGGCGCCGAAGTCACCGTGATCTCGGCGAACGTCGCGCTGCCCGATCCGGCCGGGGCGAAAGTCGTCCGGGTCGGCACGGCGACCGAGATGCGTGACGCCGTACGGGAAGCGGCGACGAGCGCCGACGCGGTCGTGATGGTCGCCGCGGTGGCCGACTTCCGGCCGGCGGCGCCGTCGACGACGAAGATCAAGAAGACGGCTGCCGAGCCGGAGCCCTTGGCACTCGTGCGCAACCCGGACATCCTCGCCGAACTCGCGCACGACCGGCCGCGGGCCGGCCAAGTCGTCGTCGGGTTCGCCGCGGAGACCGACAACGTGCTCGACAACGGGCGGGCCAAGCTCGCCGCGAAGGGCGCCGACCTGCTTGTCGTCAACGAGGTGGGCGAGGGCCGGGCGTTCGGCACGACCGACAACGCGGCGACGCTGCTCGGCGCCGACGGCTCGGTCGTCGACGTCCCCCTGGGCAGCAAGGACCGGCTCGCCGACGCGATCTGGGATGCGGTCGTCGCCCGGCTGCCGCATTAGACTGCAACGACATTCCGCGACCGTGGGGAGTTCCGTGTCCCGTCGTCTGTTCACGTCCGAATCGGTGACCGAAGGCCACCCGGACAAAATCGCCGACCAGATCAGCGACGCCGTTCTCGACGCGATGCTCAAAGACGATCCGCAGAGCCGGGTCGCAGTCGAGACGATGCTGACGACGGGTCAGGTGCACGTCGCCGGCGAGGTCACCACGAGCACCTACGTCGACATCGCCTCGATCGTGCGCGAAAAGATCCTCGAGATCGGCTACGACTCGTCGCGCAAGGGCTTCGACGGCGCGTCGTGCGGCGTGTCGGTGTCGATCGGCGCGCAGTCGCCGGACATCGCGCAGGGCGTCGACGACGCCTATGAAGAGCGCCACGACGGCTCCGATGATCCGCTCGACCGGCAGGGCGCGGGCGACCAAGGCTTGATGTTCGGCTACGCGTGCACCGACACTCCCGAGCTGATGCCGTTGCCGATCGCGCTTGCGCACCGGCTCGCCCGCCGGCTCGCCGCGGTGCGCAAGGACGGCACCGTTCCCTACCTGCGGCCCGACGGCAAGACGCAGGTCACGATCGAGTACGACGGACACCGGCCGGCCCGCCTCGACACGGTCGTCGTGTCGAGCCAGCACGCCGCCGACATCGACATCGACACCTTGCTCGCGCCGGATGTGATCGAGCACGTCGTCGAGCCCGAGCTCATCGGCCTCGACCTCGACATCTCGTCGTACCGGGTGCTGGTGAACCCGACCGGGCGGTTCGAGATCGGCGGTCCGATGGGCGACGCCGGGTTGACCGGACGCAAGATCATCGTCGACTCCTACGGCGGCATGGCCCGCCACGGTGGCGGCGCGTTCTCCGGCAAGGACCCGTCGAAGGTCGATCGGTCCGCGGCGTATGCGATGCGCTGGGTGGCGAAGAACGTCGTCGCCGCGGGGCTCGCGCAGCGGTGCGAGGCGCAGGTCGCGTACGCGATCGGCAAGGCTCGGCCGGTCGGCATGTTCATCGACACGTTCGGCACCGGCGTCGTGCCGGACGATGCGATTCAAGAGGCGGTGCTGCGGGTGTTCGACCTGCGGCCGGCCGCGATCATTCGCGACCTCGACCTGCTCCGGCCGATCTACACGCAGACCGCCGCCTACGGCCACTTCGGCCGCCCGGAGCTCGACTTCACCTGGGAAGGCATCGACCGCGCCGAAGCCCTCAAGGCTGCGGCACGCTAAGACCCGCTGCTGGCCGCCACTTCGGAGACCTGGTGACCAGATCCACGCCCGGTTGTCGGCGTGTCGTGGTCACCAGCCCTCCGAAGTGCGTGGGTCAGACCTGTGCATGACCCGCGAGCGGCGTCGGCATCGGGTGCTAGAGATCGTGTGTGCGTACAGCCAAGCGGACTGCCGCGCGAGAGCCGGCGGCTCACTTGCCGGTCGCGCAGGTTGCCGTGGACTTGCCGCTCGCGCATCTTGACCGTCCGTTCGACTACCTGCTGACCGAGGAGCAGGCCGCTCTCGCGTCGCCCGGCTGCCGGGTCCGGGTGCGGTTCTCCGGCCAGCTCGTTTCCGGTTACGTCCTTGCGCGGGCCGAGGCGAGCGAGCACGGCGGACGGCTCGCCTACGTCGAGCGGGTCGTCTCGGCGGAGCCGGTGCTCGCGCCGGAGATCGCCACCCTTGCCCGCGCGGTCGCCGACCGCTGGGCCGGCACGTTCGCCGACGTGGCCCGGCTGGCGGTGCCGCCGCGGCACGGTGCTGCCGAGGCAGCAATGCTGCGCGCCGCCGGGGCAGCGGAAACCCCGGTGCCGACGGCGGCGCCGGCAACGCCCGATACCGGCGCGTTCGACGACTACGACGGCGGGCCCGGGTTCATCCGCGCCCTCGCCGACGGCGAGTCGCCGCGGGCCGCCATGACGGTGCTGCCGGGCGAGTGGCCGGCCACGATCGCGGCCGCCGCTGCCGCGACGGTCGCGTCAGAGCGCGGCGTGGTCGTCGTCGTGCCGGACCATCGCGACGTCGCCCGAGTCGAGCGCGCGCTCGGCGCCGGCAACGCGGTCGCGCTGACCGCCGATCTCGGCCCGGCCGAGCGCTACCGCCGCTTTCTCGCGATCCGGCGCGGCGCGGTCCGCTGCGTCGTCGGCACGAGGGCCGCGGTGTGGGCGCCGGTCGCCGACCTCGGGCTGATCGTCGTCTGGGACGACGGCGACGACCTGCTTGCCGAGCCGCGCGCGCCCTACTGTCACGCCCGCGACGTCGCCGTGTTGCGGGCGCACCACGCGAGCGCCGGCCTGTTGCTGGCCGGGTTCGGCCGCAGCGTGGAGGCGACCGTCCTCACCGACAGCGGATGGCTGCAATCAGTCGAGCCGACCACGGCCGCGCGGGCACGACGGCTGCCCGCCGTTCGGGCGAGCGGCGACGACGACGATCTCGCCCGCGACCCTGCAGCCCGGGCCGCCCGGCTGCCGTCGCTCGCGTGGCAGACGGCGCGTGCGGCGCTCGCCGATGGCGCGCCGGTGCTGGTGCAAGTCCCGCGCCGCGGTTACGTCGTCAGCCTGTCCTGCGCGGGCTGCCGGGCGCCGGCCCGCTGCGGCCGATGTGCGGGCCCGTTGACGCGGCCGGCCGCCGGCGCAATCCCGATCTGCCGCTGGTGCGGCCACCCCGCGGCCGACTGGATCTGCCCGCACTGCGCGGCGACGGCAACCCGAGCTACCGTCGTCGGCGCGGCCCGGACGGCCGAGGAGCTGGGCCGCGCGTTCCCCGGCGTCGCGGTGCGGACGTCGGGCGGCGACGCCGTGCTCGCCGATGTGCCCCAGAAACCCGCGCTCGTCGTCGCCACGCCCGGCGCGGAGCCGGTCGCGGCCGGCGGCTACGGCGCGGCGCTGCTGCTCGACGGCTGGGTGCTGCTGGCGCGACCCGACCTGCGGGCCGCCGAAGAGGCGTTACGGCGATGGCTCGCCGCGGCCGCGCTGGTGCGACCGGCGAGCGACGGCGGCCGCGTCGTCGTCGTCGCGCCGGGGGAGTTGCGCGCGGTCCAAGCGCTCGTCCGCTGGCGGCCGGAATGGCTGGCGGCGCGCGAACTCGAAGAACGTACGGCGCTTCGCCTGCCGCCCGCCGTCCGGATGGCGGCCTTGACCGGGTCGCCCGCCGGGTTGGCCGACCTGATAGCGACCGCGCAGTTGCCGGACATCGCCGAGACCCTCGGACCGGTGCCGGCGCCGGCGCCGCCTGGGTCATCGTCGGCTGGGTCGTCGCCGGATCAGGAGCGGATGTTGGTGCGGGTGCCGCGACGCGACGGCGCCGCGTTGGCGGCTGGGCTCAAGGCCGCCCTCGCGGTCCGCAGCGCGCGCAAGGCCGACGAGCCGGTCAAGGTCGAACTCGATCCCGCCGTCGTCCTCTAGCCTTGACGCGTGGCAGTCCAACCGATCCGCTTCTTCGGCGACCCCGTGCTGACGATGGCCGCCGATGACGTGACGACCTTCGACAAGGAGCTGCGCGTCCTCGTCAAGGACCTCACCGAGACGATGCTCGACGCGCCCGGCGCCGGCCTCGCCGCGCCGCAGATCGGCGTCAGCTTGCGGGTCTTCACTTACGACGTCGACGACGTCATCGGGCATCTCGTCAACCCCGTCATCGGCGTGATGAGCGACGAGATCCAAGACGGTGACGAAGGCTGCCTGTCGTTTCCCGGGCTGAACTTCCCGACCAAGCGACGGCAACGCGTCGTCGCGTCCGGGTTCAACATGCACGGCGATCCGGTGACGATCGAAGGCAGCGCGTTGCTTGCCCGCTGCATCCAGCATGAGGTCGATCACCTCGACGGCGTGCTGTTCATCGACCGAATGGATCCCGAGCAACGCAAGCTCGCGATGAAGGCGATTCGCGAGGCGGAGTGGTCCGGCCTCGGCGCGCCGACGGTCAAGGCGTCGCCGCACGCGACCCGCGGCCTCGCCGTCTGACGGTGCGGCTGGTCTTCGCCGGCACCCCAGCGGCCGCGCTCCCGTCGCTCGACGCGATCGCTGCGTCGTCGCACGAATTGCTCGCCGTCGTCACTCGCCCGGACGCGCCCGCCGGCCGTGGCCGCCCCGTTGATGGTCGCGACGTACGGCGCAGTGCGGTCGGCGAATGGGCCGACGCGCGCGGCGTCGATGTCGTCACGCCCGCGCGACCGGCCGACCCGGATTTCCTGGCGTGGCTGCGCAATCTCGCCCCGGACTGCTGCCCCGTGGTCGCCTACGGCGCGCTCGTGCCGCCGGCCGCCTTGGAGATTCCGGCGTACGGCTGGGTGAACCTCCACTTCTCGATCCTGCCGGCGTGGCGTGGCGCGGCCCCGGTGCAGCACTCGATCCTCCACGGCGACGAGATCACCGGCGCGACGACGTTCCAGCTCAAAGCCGGGCTCGACACCGGGCCGGTGTACGGCGTCGTCACGACCGAGATCGGCCGGACTGAGACTGCCGGCTCGTTGATGGGCCGGCTCGCCGCCCCCGGCGCGGGATTGTTGGTCGCGACGCTGGACGGCATCGAAAGCGGCGAGCTGCAACCGAAACCACAGCCGAACGACGGCGTCAGCCTCGCGCCGAAGCTCACCGTCGCCGCCGCGCGGATCGATTGGTCGGCGCCGGCGTTGCGGGTCGATCGATTGGTGCGGGCGTGCACCCCGGCGCCCGGCGCGTGGACGACGCTGCGCGGCCGGCGGGTGAAGCTCGGCCCGGTCGATCCGACCGACGGGCAGCTGGATCCCGGCGCGATTTCGGTCGACGACCAACGCGTCATCGTCGGCACCGGCGGGGGAGCGGTCGCGCTCGGCGTCGTGCAGCCGGAGGGCCGCGGGCCGATGGACGCGATCGCATGGGTTCGCGGGTTGCGGCTCACCGCCGATGACCGGTTCGCCTGAATGAAAGACGTCGCGCGCCGGACTGCATACGAGGTCGTCCTCGCAGTTGAGCGCGACGACGCCTACGCCAACTTGTTGTTGCCGCGGTTGCTGCGTGAGCGCAATGTCGATCGACGGGATGCGGCCTTCGCCGCCGAGTTGAGCTACGGCACGTTGCGTTGGCAAGGCAGCCTCGACGAGGTCGTCGCGACGGCTGCGCGGCGCGACATCGCGGCCCTCGATCCACCGGTGCGCGCCGTGCTCCGGATCGGCGCCTATCAACTGCTGCATCTGCGCACGCCGGCGCACGCGGCGGTGCATGCGACCGTCGAGCTCGCCCGCGCGGTCGCCGGGCCGAAGCCGGTCGGGTTCGTCAACGCCGTGTTGCGCAAGGTTTCGCAGGCCGATTGGGACGGTTGGGTCCGCCGGCTCGCGCCCGACGATCCTCGTGGCGAGTTGGCGTTCCGCCATGGCTATCCGCGCTGGATCGTCGAGGTCTTCGCGGCCGCTCTGGGTGACGACGACGAGCTGCCCGCGGCGCTCGCGGCGGACCGTCCGACGACGCACCTCGTCGCGCGTCCCGGCCGGGTTTCCCGCGACGAGTTGCTGGCCGAGGCGGGCGCGGGTGCGCAGCCCGGGCCGTGGTCGCCGTATGCGGTGCGGCTGAGCGAAGGCGGCGATCCCACGCGCTGGCGTCGGTGCGGAGCGGCGCCGCGGCGGTGCAAGACGAGGGCAGCCAACTCGTCGCCCTCACTCTCGCCAACGCCGGTACGGCGAACCCCGGCGAGCGTTGGCTCGACCTGTGCGCCGGCCCCGGCGGGAAGGCGGCGCTGCTGCACGGCCTGCTGCCGGCCGGCGGCCGGTTGCTCGCGGTCGACGTGCATCCGCATCGAGCGCGCCTCGTCGCGTCGGCGGGGCTGTCGGAGGTGATCGTGGCGGACGGGACCGTGCCGGCGTGGCCCGCCGCCGCGTTCGACCGGGTGCTCGTCGACGCGCCGTGCACGGGGCTCGGCGCGCTGCGCCGCCGGCCCGAGGCACGGTGGCGCCGGCAGCCGGAAGACCTCGATCGGCTGCGCCCGCTGCAGGAGGCGCTGCTGGCCGCCGCGCTCGACGCGGTGAAGCCGGGCGGTGTGGTCGCGTACGTCACGTGCTCGCCGGCGCCGGCGGAGACGACCGCCGTCGTCGCCGCGGTGACGACGCGCCGGCCCGATGTCGTGCCGATCGATCCGCGACTAGTGTTGCCGGACGTGCCGAACGCCGGCACGGCGACGCATCTGCAGCTGTGGCCGCACCGGCACGGCACCGACGCGATGTTCCTCGCGCTGCTGCGCCGCCAGCCTTGACGGCCGGGTCATTTGGCCAGGTGCGAGGCTTTAGACTCGCCGCCGTACCCGGGCGATAGGTCACAGCGGACCGAGGGGAGAACGGGGTGTCGGTGCAGATCTCGCCCAGCCTGCTCTCCGCCGACTTCGCCCGCCTCGCCGACGCCGCCGACGCGGTCGCGAGCGACGCCGACTGGCTGCATGTCGACGTCATGGACAACCACTTCGTGCCCAACCTCACCCTCGGCCGGCCGGTGGTCGAGTCGCTGCGGGCCGCCACCGAGATGCCGATCGACTGCCACCTGATGATCGAGGACCCGGACCGCTGGGCGCTCGGCTACGCCGAAGCCGGCGCGGCCAGCGTGACGTTCCACGTCGAAGCCGCGCACGCGCCTATCCGGCTCGCCCGCGCGCTGCGGGCCGCCGGCGCCCGGGCCGGCATGGCGTTGAAGCCGGCGACGCCGATCGAACCGTACGCCGACATGCTGCGTGAACTCGACATGCTGTTGCTGATGACGGTCGAGCCGGGCTTCGGCGGCCAGCGGTTCCTCGACGTGGTGCTGCCGAAGATCCGTCGCGCGCGCGAGTTGCTGCGTGACGGCGAGCACAACGTGTGGCTGCAGGTCGACGGCGGCGTCGACGAGGACACGATCGAGCGGTGCGCCGACGCCGGCGCCGACGTGTTCGTGGCCGGCAACGCGGTGTACGCCGCCGCCGATCCCGGCGCCGCCGTACAGCGACTGCGGACAGCTGCGGAGAAGGCGACGGCCGACGCATGGTGGTCGGCGCCATGAGCACGGTCCTCGTCGTCGACGACGACCTCGACATCGCGCGGTTCATCGAAATCAATCTGCGGCTCGAAGGCTTCGACATCCTGCTCGCGCACGACGGCGAGGAAGCGCTCGCGGTCATCGCCGACCAGATGCCCGACCTCGCGTTGCTCGACGTGATGATGCCGCGCATCGACGGCGTCGAGTTGTGCCGCCGGTTGCGATCCGATCCTTTGACCGCGAGCTTGCCAATCATCATGTTGACCGCGAAGAGCTTGTCCGCCGACAAGGTCGTGGGCCTGACCGCGGGCGCCGACGACTACATCATCAAGCCGTTCGACACGCTCGAACTCGTCGCGCGGGTGCGTTCGACGTTGCGGCGTAACGCGGAGATGCGCGCGGTCTCGCCGCTGACCGGATTGCCGGGCAACCATCGGATCAACGAAGAGATCGCGGCTCGCGCGGCGAGCGATCAGCCGTTCGCGGTGTGCCACGTCGACCTCGACAACTTCAAGGCGTTCAACGACCGCTACGGGTGGCTGCGCGGCGACGACGTCATCACGCTGCTGGCCGCGGCGTTGAAGCAAGCGGGCGCCGAAGTGCGTGGCGGCGTGCCGTTCATCGGTCACGTCGGCGGCGACGACTTCGTCGTGATCTGCACCCCCGACGAGGTCGAGCAGTTCGCCGGCCGGACGCTCGAGCTGTTCGACACCGGCGTGCGTGGTCTGCACGACCCGAACGACGTCGACAACGGCTACATCGCCATCGTCGACCGCCAAGGCAACGAACGCCGGTTCCCGCTGGTGTCGGTGTCGATCGGCGTCGCGATGACCGGCCGCCGCACCTTCCGCGACCATCGCGAGATCGTCGCGGTCGCGACCGAGATGAAGGGCGTCGCCAAGGGCACGATCGGTTCGGCGGTCGCGATCGACCGTCGCACCGACGCGAGCGTCGCCGCCGCGGCCGCTGCCGCCGCGGAGGTTGCGTCCGCTGAGGGTTAGCCACGGCATGGCCGTGTGACACAATTGCGATGAACGCCTAGCGCGCTCCGGGATCGGTGCAACTCCGAACCGGCGGTGAAAGTCCGCGACCCGACCGCAGCCAGCGGCCGGTGGACCCGGTGAAATTCCGGGACCGACGGTGAAAGTCCGGATGGGAGGACGCGCGCGTGCGGTCGCGTGTCCGTACGCGCGCCCGCCGCCGCTTCGTCGTCTCGTCATTCCTCGATCCCGGTCGCCTCGGCGCCGCGGTGCGTACGACGAGGAGACAGACGGGCGATGGCAACCACCGGCGAGGTCGCGGCGATGCGACGCGCGGTCGCGCTGGCGCGGGCCGCGCTCGGGAGCACCAACCCCAACCCCGCGGTCGGGGCCGTCGTCCTCGACCGGACCGGAGAGATCGTCGGCGAGGGCCAGACCCAGCCGGCCGGCGGCGACCACGCCGAGATCGACGCGCTCATCGCCGCCGGCGACCGCGCGCAGGGCGGCGTCCTGGTCACCACTCTCGAGCCGTGCCGGCACCACGGCCGCACCGGACCGTGCACCGGCGCGATCGTGCGCGCCGGGATCAAGCGAGTCGTCTACGCCGTCGGCGATCCACACGACGAGGCCGGTGGCGGCGCGGAGGTCATGCGCGCCGCTGGCGTTGAGGTTGAAGCCGACGTCCTCGTCGACGACGCCCTCGTCGACCTCGAGCCGTGGCTGCTCGCGACGAGACGCCGGCGGCCGCACGTGACCTGGAAGTACGCCGCGACGCTCGACGGCAGGACGGCGGCGGCGGACGGCACGAGTCGCTGGATCACCGGACCCGAGTCGCGCCGTGACGTGCATCGGCTGCGCCTGCAGAGCGACGCGGTTCTCGTCGGCATCGGCACGGTGCTCGCCGACGACTCGTCGCTGACCGTGCGCGACTGGCCGACCCCCAATGTGCCAACAGAGCGTCAGCCGCTGCGCGTGGTCGTCGACGGCAAGGCGCGCACTCCGCTGTCGTCGCACATCCTCGACGACAGCGCGCCGACGATGATCGCGGTCGGCGCGACCGCTGACGAGCGCCGGTTGAAGGCGCTCGCCGCGGCGGGCGCCGAGATCGTCGAGGCGCCTGGCGCCGACGGCCGGGTCGACCTGGGCGCTCTGCTGACGAGGTTGTTCGACCGGTCCGCGCGGCTGTTGCTCGTCGAAGGCGGGGCCCGCCTCGCCGGGTCGTTCATCCGCGAACGGCTCGTCGACCGGGTGGTCGGGTATTACGCGCCGGCGCTGCTGGGCGCCGGCCCGCCGGTGCTTGCCGACGCCGGCATTCCCACGATCGGCGCGGCTGTGCGACTCGAGATCTGCGACGTCACCGAAATCGGCGGCGATGTGCGGATCACCACCGACATCCGAGCGAACGGGCGCTGACATGTTCACCGGCATCGTTGCGGACCTCGGTCACGTCGTCGACGTGGCGCCGATTGACGGCGCGGCGCGGCTCGTCGTTTCGGCCGCGTTGCTCACGGACTGCGCGCTCGGCGACTCGGTCGCGGTCAATGGCGTCTGCCTCACCGTCGCCGCGCGCGACGGTGACAGCGTGACGATGGACGTGATGGGGGAGACGTTGCGCCGTACCGCTCTCGGTTCGGTGTCCGCAGGAGACGCGGTCAACCTCGAACTCGCCGTCACTCCGGACACCCGGCTCGGCGGGCATCTCGTGCAAGGTCACGTCGACGGTGTGGGCACGTTGATT
>Ga0157369_10004574_pt1 | contig 16260 bp, 15 predicted proteins | sample C25metaG_FD_113461 | JGI IMG/M metagenome (GOLD analysis project Ga0157369, IMG submission 113461) | Corn rhizosphere microbial communities from Kellogg Biological Station, Michigan, USA - C2-5 metaG | ecosystem: Host-associated > Plants > Roots > Rhizosphere > Soil | place: USA: Michigan... | reverse complement strand
CTCGCGTGGTTCGTCGCCTCGCGCGTGTCGCGCCCGTTGCGCCGGCTCGCGGCCGATGCCCGGGCTATCCAGTCGCTCGACTTTTCGCCCGCCGCACCGGTGCGCTCCATCGTGCGCGAGATCGATCGCCTCGGCAGCGCGCTGCGTTCCAGCCGGGACAGCCTGCGTCGCTTCGTGGACATCAGCGACGCGCTCGCGGCCGAACGCGACATCGACCGCCTGATCGCACGCGTGCTCGACGAGACGATGCAGCTCGGCGGCGCGGACGCTGCCGCGTTGCACCTGGTCGATCACAAGCGGCGCGCGCTCGACGCCGCGCAGGCGGTTCGTGCGAAGGCTGCCGACGCGCCCACGCAGCTCGCATCGCTGTCGCTCACCGACGAGGCGGACGCCGGATCGCCGATCGTGCGTGCGGCCGTCGACGCCGTGACGGTTCTCGTCGACCTTCCGCGCGACGAGGCGACGCTTCGCCAGTGGCTCGGCCACGATGGCGACGCAACTGTGGCGCTGCTGGCGACGCCGTTGCGCGATCGTGCCGGCGAGGTGATCGGCGTGCTGAGCCTCCAAAGCAGCACGGTGCGCGCCGCGGCCGTGCGCCCGCAGGTCGTCGCCTTCATCGAAAAGCTGTCCGGTGTCGCGGCGATCGCCATCGAGACGCAGCGGCTGCTCGCCGAGCAGAAGGCGCTCCTCGATGCGTTCATAAGGCTCGTCGCCGCCGCGATCGACGCCAAGTCGCCGTACACGGCCGGGCACTGCCAGCGCGTCCCGGCGCTCGCGAAGATGCTCGCCCAGGCCGCGTGCGACGCGCGCGAGGGGCCGTTTCGCGACTTCGGCCTCAGCGACGACGCGTGGGAGGCGCTGCACATCGCGAGCTGGCTGCACGATTGCGGCAAGGTCACGACGCCCGAGTACGTCGTCGACAAGGCGACGAAGCTCTCGACGATCCACGACCGCATCCACGAGGTGCGCACGCGCTTCGAGGTGCTGAAGCGCGATGCGGAGATCGCGTTCTGGAAGGAGCGGCATGCCGGCGGCGACGAGGCGGCGCTCGCGCAGCGGCTCGCTTCGCAATGGCGCGCGCTCGACGACGACTTCGCCTTCATCGCGGCGTGCAACCAGGGCGGCGAAGCGATGGACGATGCGGCGATCGAGCGCATCCGGCGCATCGCGCAGCGCACGTGGCAGCGCACGCTCGACGATCGCATCGGCATCTCGTGGGAGGAGCGCGCGCGCAAGGACCGCCGCCCTGCCCCGCCGCTGCCGACCACCGAATCGCTGCTATCCGATGCGCCCGAGCACGTGATCGAGCGGCAGTCCGGCGAGCGCGTGCCCGAGGACAACCGGTGGGGCTTCAGGCTCACCGTTCCGCAGCACCGCTACGACCTCGGCGAAGTGCACAACCTGACCGTGCGTCGCGGCACGCTGACCGCCGAGGAGCGCTACAAGATCAACGACCACATCGTGCAGACGATCGTCATGCTCGAAAACCTGCCGTTTCCGCGACACCTTGCCGACGTTCCGGAAATCGCCGGCGGCCATCACGAGACGATGGATGGACGCGGTTATCCGCGTCGCCTCGTCGGCGGTCAGATGAGCACGCTCGCGCGAATGATGGCGATCGCCGACATCTTCGAGGCGCTGACGGCGGCGGACCGCCCCTACAAGAAGGGAAAGACGCTGTCCGAGTCGCTTTCGATCATGGCGCGAATGCGCGACGAGCGGCACATCGACGCGGACCTGTTCGACCTCTTCCTGATCTCAGGCGTGTATCGGGGCTACGCCGAGCGCTACCTCGCCGCCGATCAGGTCGACGACGTCGACGTCACGCAGCTGCGCGGCGACGGCGCACCGGTGCGGGATCGTCCGGTCCCTGCCTGATGCAGCTTGCGGCCTAGGGACGAAACCATGCGTTGCCGACGATGAAGTAGACCGCCGTCGTGTCCCGGCTGCAGGCGACGTCGATGCCGACGTGCATGCCGAACTTGCGTGCGAGCTCGTAGCGGAACCCGGCGCCGCCCGCGCCGATGCCCTGGGTGAGCGAAGATGTCGCGCCGCGCGACCACGCCCGCCCGGCGCCGCCGAACGCGACGACGCTCCAGCGACCATGAAACTGCCAGCGGCCCTCGACCTCGAGGGAGACGACCTCGTCGCCCTGGTAACGCACGTCGGGCACCCCGCGCAGCGCGACATAGGGCCGCAGGAAAAACGGCGTGCCGCCCGACGCGCGCGCGTAGTTGACCCGCGCCCCGAGCGTCACGTCGTGCGGCAACGCGTGCCAGCCCATGAGGACCTGGTCGAAGCGCTCGAAGTCCACGGTCGCGCCCAGGCCTTCCCGGGCGACGAGATACGCCGACTCGGCATAAACGCCTTTCGTCGGCGTGAAGACGTTGTCGCGCGTGTCGTATTCCAGGATCGCGGTGGGCGCTGAGACCGTGACGCGAGCGCGATCGGCAAGCCCGGGAAAGATCGGCTCCTCGCGCAGCCTCGGATCGACGTTGGCATAGACGTAGCGAACCCCGACGGCCCACGGCGAGCCGGCTTGCAGTTGCCAGTTCGCCTGCGCGACGGCGCCGGTGAACTGCAGCGAATACGGCACGGCGCGGTTTGCATCGGCCCGGCCGGCACCGAATCCGAAAAAGTCGAGGTTGACGGTGCCGGTGCCCCCGCCGGCCAGCGTGCGCAGCCGCCCGTCGAGCCAGCGGCTCGAGTCGCCGCCGAACGCCGCCCATGTGCCGTTCCTGGTGGCGAGTCCGCCGATGGCGGAAATGTCCGGACGCGCCCAGCCTTCGCTGCCCGCCTCCCGCCGCGGTCGCAGGAACATGGCGACGCCTCCTCCGCCGTAACCGACGGCGGGCTCGGTGACCACGATCGGCACCGGCAGGAATCCGCGAGGGTCCTCGAGGAACGACGACACGTCGAACATGCCGTCCTCCGGATCGAGGAAGCGGCTCGCCGGGCTACCCTCGGCGTTTCGCGCTTCGGGACGCGCTCGCGCCTGGAGCGGCCCTGCGCGCTCGGTCCACGCGTCCGGCGCAGCGGTCGCCGGTGCGTGCGCGTCCGCCGACTGCGCCCACGCGGTCTGGTTGACGAAGGCCAATGCGCATGCGGCGGCGACGATGCACGGCCGTCGCGATGCGGCGCGGGCGCCCGGCGCGCTGCCTTTCCGTCGCGTCACATCACGAGCTTCAGCAGGCGTCGCGCCAATTCCTCGGCGGGAATCACGGTGAGCAGCAGCGGTGCGAGCGGGATCAGGGTGGCGACGACGAGCGTCATGACGGCCTGGCGCGTGATCGGGACGAGACGCGTGCTACGCACCGTTTCGAGGCTGTTCGACAGGTCGGCGAGCGACTGGATGTCGCCGCTGCCGAGCGGGGACGCTTCGGCGGGAAGGCCGCCCGGCAGCCAGGTGCGCTCGAAGTCGGTCACGTACCGTTGCGCGAGCCGCCCGTAGACCCGCAACGCGGTGCGCTTTGCCCGCGACGCCTGCTGCGCGAACACCGTCAGCGGGCCGAACACGAGCAGCAGCAGGAACGCGACGACGAGGGCGACTTCCACCTTCGAGTCGGTCAGTGCCGCGCCGACGTAGAACACGCGGTTGGCGATCACGCCCGCGAGGAGCGCGCCGTGCGCCATCGCCAGCGGCACGAACGCGAACGCGGTTCCGGCGAGAAAGCCGAAACCCGCCATGCGATCGGCGTGCATCGACGAGACGTCGAGCGGAATGCGCGATACCTGCCACAGAAAGCGCATCCACACGACCAGCCGGAAATACCAGCGCAGCAGCAGAAACTGGAACAGCGGCACGCTGACATAGACGAACCATAAGCCGGCGGCGGTGAGCCCGGCGCTTCCCGAGGACGGGTCGGCATACCAGGTGGCGACGTCGAGGGCAGCGACTTCGCGCCAGAGCACGGGAATGCCGAGCGCGTAGACGATCACCACCATCGCAACCTCCGCGGCCACCGAATTGCGAAGCCGGACGGCGGCGCGAACCGCGTCGCGAAACCGCTCGAGCGCTCCCGGCGCGACGAGACCGCGAACGACGAACTCGCTCGCGATCGTGCGCATGCGCACGTGCACGACGAACTCGGCGACGATCAGCAGCGGCAACGCCACGAGGAAGCGTGCGTGCACCTCCACGTCCTTGAGGAACGGCACCGCGACGGCGTCCCCGAACGCACGGCCACCGGCGAGCGCAAGCACCAGCAGCGGCAGCCAGGCGAGCGCCGCGATGACCGCCATGCGCCGGCGCACGAGCTCGAGCGCATTGCCGCTGACGTGCGCGCGCCGCAACAGCTGGAACAGCGGTCCGCCGAGCACGATGGAGAAATCGGCGGCGTCGCCCGACTCGCCGGTGATATCGCGCGCGACGTTCGTCGCGAGTCCTTCCAGCATGGGTGCCTCCCGGGTGGCGCGGCGCAAAGCGAAGGCGGCGCGTGCTTCGCCGGGTGGCGGGCTAACGCGTGTCGCCTGGCGCATCTCCTCCCAGCCGATCGCCGATCTGCTTCCTGAGCCGCTCGACGATGACTGCGATGAGTTCCCGCGTTTGCGCTTCACCGAGGGCGCCGGTCGACTTGTCGCGGACGTGATAATGCATCATCAATGCATTGCGCAGCTTGGTGAACGCGGCGGGGTTGCGCGTACCGCAAACCGAGTCGTCGTTCTTCAGCACGCGCTCGATGATTCCGGGGTCGAGAATGCGCACGTTGCACGCGATGGCGAGTCGCGCGACTTCCCGGGCCATCTCGTCGAGGTTCTTGCCCCACCACGCACCGCCCAATTCAGTCTTCTGCTTGCTCATCGCGTCGCTCCATCGGTGCCCGCGACCGCCATATCGGGCAGCTTGTGCGCGATCCCCTTGTGGCAGTCGATGCACGTCTTTTCCCCGCTCGCGAGCATCGTCGAGTGCATGTTCTGCGCGCGCACGCTCTGTCGGGTCAGGTCCATGTACTGGAAGTCGTGACAATTGCGGCACTCGAGCGAATCGTTCGCCTTGAACCGCGCCCATTCGTGGCGCGCGAGCTCAAGCCGCTTCGCGACGAACTTCTCGCGCGTGTCGATCGAGCCGAAGATCTTCCCCCAGACCTCCTTCGACGCCTGCATCTTGCGTGCGATCTTGTCGGTCCAGTCGTGCGGCACATGGCAATCGGAGCACTTCGCGCGCACGCCCGAGCGATTGGTGAAGTGGATCGTGCCCTTGAGCTCGGCGAACACGTTGTCGCGCATCTCGTGGCACCCGGTGCAGAACGCCTCGGTGTTCGTGACCTCGAGCGCCGTGTTGAACGCGCCCCAGAACATGACGCCCGCGACGAAGCCGCCCAGCGTCAGGAACCCGAGCGAGAAATAGACGCTCGGCCGGCGGATCGTGCGCCAGTAGCGCTTGAAGCGGTCGACCATGCGCTACTTCTTCCCGGGCGCGGTTTTGGTTTTGGGCGACGCGTCCTGGAGCATCGCGTCGACGTCCCGGAACGTGTTGCCCACGAGCGGCTTCATCTCCATCTGCGCGACGTGGCACTCGTCGCAGAAATAGCGCCGCGGCGACACTTCGGCGAGAACGTTGCCGTCACGGTCCATGTAATGCGTGACGCCGATCGGCACCGCCTGCGCCTCCTCCGCCTTCGTGCGCGCGTGGCACATCAGGCAGCGGTTCGCCTGACGATCGATCTGATAGCCGTCGACCTTGTGCGGAATCGTCGGCGGCTGCATCGAATATGCGCGCGTGCGCCGGACGTCCTTGTTCTCGGCGCTCCCGGGCAGAAGCGGAGGCTTCGTCTCGTCGGCGATCGGCGTGGACCCGCGCATGGCGTCAACGAGCCCTTGGGACGCGGCACCCGCGGCGAGCGTGCAAGCGACGAGCGCGATCGCGATTCGAATGGCAGTTTTCACGGCCTGGCTCCTACACCTTGACGATTTTCACCGCGCACTTCTTGAAGTCGGTCTGCAGCGAGATCGGATCCGTGGCGTCGAGCGTGACCTTGTTGATGAGCTGGCTCGCGTCGAACCACGGCACGAAGACGAGTCCTCGCGGCGGCTTGTCGCGGCCGCGCGTCTCGACGCGCGAGCGCATGCGGCCGCGGCGCGACACGAGCTCGACGTCGCTGCCGCGACGCACGCCGAGCGCTGTCGCATCGTCGGGATGCATGAAGCACACGGCGTTCGGGAACGCTCGATAGAGCTCGGGCACGCGCCGGGTCATCGACCCCGAGTGCCAATGCTCGAGCACGCGGCCGGTCGACAGCCAGAACGGGTACTCCTTGTCGGGCGCTTCGGCCGGCGGCTCGTAGGGCAGCGCGAAGATGACGGCCTTCCCGTCGGCGTTGCCGTAGAACTCGAATCCCGTTCCAGCCTTCACATACGGGTCGTTGCCTTCACTGTAGCGCCAGCGCGTCTCCTTGCCGTCGACCACCGGCCAGCGCAGTCCCCGCACCTCGTGATACCGGTCGAACGGCGCGAGATCGTGGCCGTGACCGCGGCCGAACGCCGCATACTCCTCGAACAATCCCTTCTGCACGTAGAAGTCGAACGCCTTCGCTTCGGCGTTCTCGTAGCCGTCCTCGACATCGCTCGCCGGGAACTTGTCGACCTGGCCGTTGCGGAACAAGACCTGGTAGAGCGTCTTGCCCTTGTATTCGGGCTTCTTGTCGAGCAGGTCGGCCGGCCACACCTCTTCCATGCGGAATCGCTTGGAGAATTCGACGAGCTGCCACAAATCGGAGCGCGCCTGCCCGGGAGCATCGACGAGCTGGTGCCAGAACTGCGTGCGCCGCTCGGCGTTCCCGTACGCGCCTTCCTTCTCCACCCACATCGCCGTCGGGAGCACGAGGTCGGCGGCGAGCGTCGTCACCGTCGGATACGCGTCGGACACGACGATGAAGTTCTGCGGATTGCGATAACCGGGCAGCCCTTCCTGCATCAGGTTCGCCGCCGCCTGCATGTTGTTGTTGACCTGCACCCAGTACGCGTTGAGCTTGCCGTCCTTCAGCATGCGGTTCTGTAGCACCGCGTGATAGCCGGGTTTGTCCGGAATGGTGCCTTCCGGAAGCTTCCAGATCCGCTCCGCTTCGGCGCGATGCTTGGGATTGGTCACCACCATGTCCGCCGGAAGGCGGTGCGAGAACGTGCCTACTTCGCGTGCGGTGCCGCACGCCGACGGCTGCCCGGTCAGCGAGAACGGGCTGTTGCCCGGCGTGGAGATCTTGCCGGTCAGCAGGTGGAGGTTGTAGACCATGTTGTTGCACCAGACGCCGCGCGTGTGCTGGTTGAACCCCATGGTCCAGAACGACATCACCTTGACCTTGGGATCGGCGTAGATCTCGGCGAGCTTCTCCAGCCGGTCCTTCGGCACGCCCGACAGCTTCGCCGTGTAGGCGAGGTCGTACTTCGAGACGAACTTCGCGAACTCCTCGAACGTCATCGGCTTCGAGCCGCCGGCGTCGCCGGCGTTCTTCGCCGCCTTCTGCAGCGGGTTTTCGGGGCGCAGGCCGTAGCCGATGTCGTCGTTGCCGAGCTTGAACGTGACGTGGCGATCGAGGAACTGGCGATTGACCCGATTGGTGCGAATGATGTGATTCGCGACGTAGTTCAGGATCGCGAGATCGGTCTGCGGCGTGAACGTGAGCGTGAGATCCGCCAGGTCGTAGGAGCGATGCTCGAACACCGACAGCACCGCGACGCGCGTCTTCGGCGCCGACAGCCGCCGGTCCGTCACGCGCGTCCACAGCATCGGGTGCATCTCGGCCATGTTCGAGCCCCACAGCACGAACGCGTCGGCCGCCTCGATGTCGTCGTAACAGCCCATCGGCTCGTCCATGCCGAACGTGCGCATGAAGCCCTGCACCGCGGAGGCCATGCAGTGACGCGCGTTCGGGTCGAGGTTGTTCGACCGGAAGCCGGCCTTCATCAGCTTCAGGGCCGCATAGCCTTCCCAGATGGTCCACTGCCCGGAACCGAACATGCCGACGGCCGTCGGGCCTTTCTCCTTCAGCACGCGCTTCCACTGCTCGGCCATCACGTCGAAGGCCCTGTCCCAGCTGACCGGCGCGAATTCGCCGTTCTTGTCGTACTTGCCGTCCTTCATCCGCAAAAGCGGCGTCGTCAGCCGGTCCTGTCCGTACATGATCTTCGACAGGAAATAGCCCTTGACGCAGTTGATGCCGCGATTGACCTCGCTCTTGATGTCGCCGTGCGTCGCGACGACGCGCCCGTCCTTCACCGCGACGTTCACGCCGCAGCCGACGCCGCAGAAGCGGCACGGCGCCTTCGACCACTTGAGTTTCGTGCGTTCCGCGTCGGTGACGAGGTTCTGGGCCTCGGCCGGCAGCGTGATGCCGGCGGCGACCGCTGTCGTGGCCGCTGCCGTGCATTTCACGAATTCACGTCGCGACACCTTCATCGATGACCTCTTCGTTCATGGATTGCGCGCTTTCCGCGTGCTGGTAGACCAGCAGCGCCGACAGCACGCCGTCGATTCGCTGTATCGTATCCAGGCGCGCGAGGATCGCTGCGCCGCTGTCCGCCTCGACGACGACGACCAGTTTGCCCCGGGGGTCGGTTGCGCGAATTTCGACGTCTGCCACCTGCGCGATCGCCGCTATCGCCTGCGCCATCCGTTTCGGCGCGACATGCACGATGGCCCCGGCGATGTGGATCTCCGCGGTGTTCATGTGCTCGTCAGCCTCAACTCGTCGGCGGTCCCGCAAGGATCTGGTACATCCAGACCAGAAAACCGTAACCGCCGACGATGATCACCGAAAGCAGCGGCATCATCACGATCGACAGGAAGAGGAAGCTGCGCAGTTCCACGCCCCTGTCGCTCGACGTCGCGTCGCTCCCGGCACGTTGGCTTTCCGCTTCGTTGCGCATTCGTTTTGCTGGTTTTTCGCGATCCTGGTCACGATCCGCCGCGCGCGGGCCGATTGCGATCCGGCGTGCGACAGTGACGATGCTGGGGCGTCATTGCGCGGCCGTCTTCACTTTTCTGGACAGGTCGAATGCGCGCGAACCACGTACCGAAATGCGCGGAGTCGAAGTACCATCACGACATGAACGACGCTACGCATACGACGGTGGTGACGCGCGACCTCACGCGCAGCGTGCTCGCGATCCTGCTGATGGCCGTGCTCATCGGCACGTCGTTCTGGGTGCTGAGCCCGTTCCTGCTGTCGCTCGTCTGGGCGATGATGATCGTCGTCGCGACGTGGCCACTGATGCTGAAGGTCCAGGCGGCGTTGCGCCGGCGCGTACTGGCGGTGATCCTGATGTCGGCCGCGATGCTGCTCGTATTCCTCGTGCCGCTGCTGCTCGCGGTGCACACGGTCGTTGGCAACATCGATACGATCACGCGGTGGATGCGCTCGCTTGCGACCGCTTCGATCCCGCCGGCGCCCGAATGGGTGCTGAAGATTCCGCTGGTCGGCACCCGGCTTGCCGAGCAATGGACCGCCATTGCAGCAGCCGGCAGGGAGGATCTCGCCACGCGCATCGCACCGTATGCGTCCGCGGCGGCACACTGGCTCGCGGGAGCCCTCGGCAGCGTCGGCCTGCTGACGGTCCAGTTCCTGCTCACCGTGCTGATCGCCGTGATCATCTATTCGCGCGGCGAGGCCGCGCGCGACGCCCTCGTTCGCTTCGGCCGCCGCCTCGCCGGCGATCGCGGCGAGCGCGTCGTGCTGCTGGCCGGTCAGGCGATTCGTGCCGTCGCGCTCGGCGTCGTGGTGACGGCGCTCGTGCAGACGCTGCTCGCCGGCATCGGCCTCGCGCTTGCGGGCGTGCCGTTCGCAGGCCTCCTGACCGGCGTCATCCTGCTGCTCTGCATCGCGCAGATCGGCCCGCTCGTCGTGCTCGTTCCATCGGTGATCTGGCTGTTCTGGAGCGATGCGAATGCATGGGGCACCGCGCTTCTCGTGTGGACGATTGCGGTGGGTGCGCTCGACAACATCCTGCGCCCGCTGCTGATCCGAAAAGGCGCCGATTTGCCGCTGCTGCTGATTTTCGCCGGCGTCATCGGCGGCCTGCTCGCGTTCGGCATCATCGGCCTGTTCGTCGGGCCGGTCGTGCTGGCGGTCGGCTACACGCTGCTGAACGAATGGATGGCCGAGCGCGCGTGAGCGCTCGCGCGGCAAGGCGCCGCGGCGACGCAGGCGACCGCATCGCTAGGAATCGACGAGCTCGAGCTGCGTGCCGAGCACCCGGACGCGATCGCCTTCGCGCAGCAACGGCTCGTAGCGTTGCGGGATGACGCGCGTCTCGCCGCTGTCCATTTTCACTTTCACGTCCCAGCGCTGCTTCTGATAGCCGGTGGGACGCTTCGCGTACACGGCGCCGCCCGCCGCGCCGATCATCACGAGGTCGCGGCTGCCGTCGGCGCCGAATGCGATGGCCGAGCGTCCCTGCATGCCGCCGGGATTGGTCAACGACGACGCCGACGATATGCCGCCGAGCGGTGTCCACTGCTCTTCCTGAGTCGATATCTGGATCGACAGGATGACCGCACAGTTGTTGCAGCGGGTCGCGTCGGTGGTCGCCTGCCCGGCGACGACCCCGGCCGCGAGCAACGCCACCAGTGCGCCGGCGAGGCGCGCCTCAATCGGGAAGCGCATTGAGATAGAACATCGCGTTGAGAAGCGGGCTCGGCTTGCCGAGGGGCGCGAGCCAATGCTGGAACACGGTGTCGATGTCGCCCTGCTTGTACATCGCCACGAGCGCGCGATTGACGGCGAGACGAAAGTCCGGATCGTTGCGCCGAACCATGATCGCGTACGGCTCGAGCGAGAAATCGTCGGGCAGCAGCGCGAGCGCCTCGCCCGAGCGCAGCATCATCTGCGTGAGCACGATCCGATCGCCTGCATAGGCGTCCACGCGTCCTTCGCGCAGCGCGGCCGCGCCTTCCTCGGGCTTCGACACGTTCACGACGCTGGGCTTGGCGTCGGCCACGCCGAGCGCCGCCTTCAACGCGTGCTCGGTCGTCGTGCCGGGGATGACGGCAACGCGCCGGCCGTCGAGATCCGCGAGGCGCTTCACCGGAGACTGCGCGCGGACGGCGAGCGCACCGCCGTCGACGAAAATCGGAATGCTGAAATCGACGCGCTCCATCCTCGACAGCGTTATCGTCGTCGTACCGCATTCGGCATCGGCGCGCCCGCTCGCGATCGCCTCGATGCGATCCGCCGCGTCGACCGCCACCCATTTGACGTCGAGCGCCGGGAGTCGCAGGTCGCGCTGGATTGCCTGTGCGACGCGCGTGCACAGATCGACGGTGTACCCGCTCACGCGGCCGTCGCGATCCTTGAACGAGAACGGCGCCGCGCCGTCGCGATACGCGAAGACGATCGCCCCCCGGTCGCGAATGCGCTCGAGCGTCGACGCGGCGAGCGCGTTGGTCGCGATGAGGGCCAGAAGAACGGGCGCCACCCGCAAACCGAGCCGTCGAAGCTGCATGGAAACCACTGCGTGACTCCGTGATACCGACGCCGGCGAGTGTAGCACCCCGCGTCGCATCGACGCACGCCGGCGCAGGTGTCGACGCGCAACGTGGCCGCGCCTCTACTTCGACGCCGAATTGACCTCGTCGAGCGCCTTGCGCCGCGCGGCCTGCGCCTCGAGGCTCAGCCGGTACGATACGTAGTACTTGTAGATGTTGCGCACGTACGTCGTCGTCTCCAGCCCGATCTTCTCGGCGACGACGATCTCGACGTTGTTGAACCATCGGTCGGGATCGAGGCCGCGCCTCGCCGCCTCCTTGCGCATCCGCGCGATGTTGCCGGCGCCGGCGTTGTAGCTCGCGAACGCGAAGAGCGGCCGATTGCCTTCGCTGAAGCTGGCCTCCGGAAAATATTTGGTCATCAGCATGTCCATGTACTTCGCGCCGGCGTGGATGTTCGGCTCGATCACGTGGACGTCGCCGACGTTCATCGCGGCGCCGGTGGCGGGCATGAGCTGCATGACGCCGATCGCGCCAGCGTGGCTGCGCGCGTCCTGCTGCAACTGCGACTCCTGATAGCCCTGCGCGGCGAGCATCAGCGGGTCGAAACCGTAGCGATCGCCGTAACGGCCAAAGAGCGCGATCGTCTGCTCGAAGCGCTTCCAGTCGCCGGTTTTCGTCGGGTCCTGCAGCTCGCGGACCCGGCGCATCGACTGCTTCAGCCGATACTCGTAAGTGCCCTGCTTCCGCGCGACGTTGCGGTCGAAGTCGGCAATGGCGTCGGCGAGCCTGGGACGCTCCTTGTGGATGGCCCAGCCGACGCGACCGGCGTCGCGCACGCGCAGATTCCCGTCGACGGTGATCTTCGGCAGCACCTGGGCCCACAGCTTCGCCTTCCAGTCGTCGACGATCATCACGTCGATCAGCCCGGCGTTGGCCATTTCCAACATGTCCTCGTCCTCGAGCGCGTCGGGAACCGGTTGCAGCCTGATCTCGGCCTTGCCCTCGCTCCTGAACCGGGCATTGAGCGCCTCGAGACTCTCGTGATAGCTCGACGTGCTTCGTACGTGGACGGTACGCCCGGCAAGATCGTCGACCGACGCGATGGCGGGCGCCGTTGCGCCGAGCACGACGATCTCGTTGACGCCCGGCCGGTCGGTCTGCAACACGAAATCGACGCGCTGGAGCCGTTCCTCGGTTTGCGTCAGGTTGCCCGCCGCGATGTCGCCGAGACCTGCGACGAGCGCCGGCAGCAGCCTGTCGCGCGTCGTCGGAATCAGGTAGATCGTCACCGGGCGCTTGCCGCTGCGGTACTTGCGGTTGACGTATTGCTCGAAGTCGCGCACCAGCTCGGCGGTCAGCCCGCGCTCGCGACCCTTGTCCACGTAATACAGCGAGCGGCTGTACGGAACGAGCACGCGGATCATCCGGCGCTCGAGCAGCTTGTCGAAGTCGCCGAACCACGGCTTGTTGGCGACGTGCAACTCGCGCAGGCGTCGTTCATCGGCGCCCGCCGTGGGTGCCGTCCCGGCTTCGCCCGGCGTGGCCGGCTGCGCCGCTGCCGACGCATGATCGGCCGGGTGCGCGTCGGCGCCGTACGCCGCCGGCGCGAGCGCGGTCGCGATGGCGATGGCGATCAGCGCAAGCGCCTGCATCGTGCCCAGCAAATGCGTTCGCATGCGACGTCACGAGCCCGGCGCAGCGACGTGTGCAACGTCGCTGCGCGTTGGCGCGTCGTCGTTTCCCCGCCGGTGGTCGACTCAGCGAGCCGCGTTCGCGACTTCCTGCAACAACGGCGCTGCATTGGGATTGGTCACCGACTTTCTGATCAGGATGTCGGGGGCCAGCACGCTGCGGCCGTAATACGCGCTGTTCCAGCCGTTGTTCGTGTTCACGACCGTGCCGTCCAGATTGAGCCCGCCGTAGACGCCTTTCGCACGCGTGAACGCGATCAGGTCCGCGGTGACGTCCGCCCTCGCGCCTGCGCCGACCGGGCCCGCCGCAATGCTCGCATCGCCGCCGATCTTGAACGATGGCGACAGCAGCGAGTTGAGGCCTTTCTCGGTCATGACGACGATCACGACTTCGGATACGTCGACGCCCGCCTGGAATCCGACGCTCGCGGTCGCGAGATCGTAGAACGCCGGGCCCGCCCACGTGCGGCCGTCACGCGCGACGAGAACGCCTCGACCGCCCGATCCGCCGAAGATGAAGCCCGCCCGCACGATCTGCGGCGCGATCAACACACCCCTGGCGCGGCTCAGGTTCTGCTGGATCCACGTCTGGTCCGGATCGCGGAGGAAGTTGCTCAAGGTCGTGCGCGCATCCGCAACGAGCTTCTCGGGCTCCGCGGGCGACGATGGTTGCGTGGCGCATGCGGTGATACCCGCGGCAACGACCGCGGCCATTGCCACCATCATCACGCGTTGCAAGGAGCGCGGCAATTTCATGAACGATTCCATGTTGGTTTCTCCATTCGGTTTGGGTTGCCGGCGAAACGGCGTCGGGGCGCTTATTGCTTTTATCCAGTCGCTGCGTCGGACGTTGACGCGCAGGGGCGAATCGGGGCCGGCGCCTGCCCGCGCGAAGCGCCCGCTCGTTTCGCCTCGACGATGCGTCGACTAGAAACGAAAGTCGAGACCGCCGACGACGCTGTCGACCCGGATCCGGTCGTTCTTGAACCACTCGACGAACACGGAAACGCTCGGCGAGAAGTTCCAGCGTCCGCCGAGACCGTAGGTCGCTTCGTCCTGTCGCTGGTTCTCGTTCGCGACGCCGCCGAGCGGGCCGTTCGCATTGAACTTGAGCTCCGAATGCGCGTAGCCGATGCGCCCGTAGAGGTCGAACTGATAGATCGGAAGGATTCCGACGAGCGAGATGGCCACCGAATGCGCCTTGGCCGATCCGTCGATGGGCACGAAGTTGCCGACCGCCGTGCCATGGAAGCTGTAGCGGCCGAAGTCGTAATAGCCGAGTTCGACGGCGCCGAACGGGCTGAAACGCCAGCCGCCGCGAATCGTCCATGCGGTGTCGTTGTCGTCGAGCGTCGCGTTGTTGAGCCCGGTGAGGTCGTTCCCGCTCCGCGCCAGATGGCCGGTGCCTGCACCACCACCGATGTACCACGGTGGCTGCGGGTATGTGCCGAGCGGCGGAAACGCGGGCGTCTGTGCGCACGCCAGCGATGACGCGCAGGCCATCGCGAGGGGGGCGAGGATGTTTAAGTGCTTCTTCATGAAACCTCCGGTGGTTTTGCGTTCCTTGGATGCGGCGGCTGCTATTTCGCCGGTATCACCGACATCGCGGCAGCCTCCGTGTACGTCGCCTGCACCTGATCTCCCTTGGCGATCATCTTGAGCTGCTCGGGATCCTCGACGTCGAGGACCACGGTGCGCTTCGGCCCCTTGACCGTTACCTTTTTCCCGGCAGTGTCGACATCGACGACGTTGCCGACGACGGTGACGCGCCGGCCGCCGGCGGCAGCCGGCGTCTCACCCGGCTTCGCCGATGTCATGGCGTGCTCCTCGGTGCGCTCGACCGGCATGCCACCGCCCTTCTTCAGCTCGAGGACGAGCGACTCCACGTATTGCACGTCGACCGCGTCGCCGACCTTGAGCTGCGCAAAATTCTTGACCTCGGGACCCGCGGTGAGCGTGAGCTCGTTGCCTTGCGGCCCGGTCAACGTGATCTCGCGCGTCTTGTGGTCGATCTTCGTGATCTTCGCCTCGACGTTGGCCGTATGCGCGATGCCCGCCATGCCCGGTGCCTTGCCTGCGACGACCGCGCCCTGCTGTGCGAACGAAGGCGCCGCGAGCGCCGTGGCGACGATGCATGCAGCGAGGTAGGTCAGCTTCTTCATCGTATGCTCCTGACTCCTGGGAAAGAAGGTCGAATCATTCGGTCGATGCGGGCGTCCACCCGGGACCGGGGTCGAAACGGGTGATCGCGCGCGCCTTCGCAGCGGTTTCCGGTCCGAGATCACGCTGATAGACCACGCCGTCGTGGTTGACGATGAAGGTCATCACGCCCGAGTTGTCGTATCGCGCGGGATAGGCGATCGCCGCGAAGCCGCCGATCATGTGGCCCTTGACGATGTAGTCGAACGCGCCGCCCTTCGCGTGCGATCCCTGACCGGTCAGCAGGCGGAAGTGGTAGCCGTGATAGGCGCGCGGCGCATCGCCGCCCTTCGTCCCATAACCCGCCCCGGCCGCCTGCGAGACGAGCGGGCCCAGGGGACTGGGCGCCGCGCCGTCTGCGGTCGGCCAGTACAGTCCGTCCTGCTTGCCCGGTGCGCTCTTGAACTTGCTCGTGTATTCGCGCACGCCGTTCTCGTTCCGGTCGGCGGACGCGTACTCGCGCTCGGCGTCGACGATCGCGAGCATGACGTTGATCACCGCGAGCTCGTTTTGCCCGATGCGTCGCGCGAGCATCTCGGTCTTGCCCGCTTGCGTATCGAAGCGCCAGCGCTGGCCGATGCGAACGAGCGGGAACGCGAACGGCCAGTCGTCGGCGCCGAGGGTGAGCGTCGCGCGCGTGTCGCCGTTCGGCGAGATCGCATGCTTCTCGTCGAACCGGCTCACGAAATGCTCGGCGGCCGCGCGGTCGGCATCCGCATCGCCCGACGTGATCCACTGGCTCGATCCCGGTCCCAGGATGGCGACGAGCGCTGCCTTGTCGCGCGCGCGCACGGCCTGCACGAGCGTCGTCGCCGCCTCGTCGGGCGAGGCGAACGAGCGCTGCGCCGGAGCGCTTTTGGACTCGGCCGCGCCCACTGCCGACGCGAGGAGCATCCCGCACACGAGCAGGCAGAGTGCGGCTGCAAACGGGATCAGTGCCCGCCAATG
>Ga0157369_10004573_pt1 | contig 16261 bp, 18 predicted proteins | sample C25metaG_FD_113461 | JGI IMG/M metagenome (GOLD analysis project Ga0157369, IMG submission 113461) | Corn rhizosphere microbial communities from Kellogg Biological Station, Michigan, USA - C2-5 metaG | ecosystem: Host-associated > Plants > Roots > Rhizosphere > Soil | place: USA: Michigan... | reverse complement strand
CATTTGCGGATAGGAAAGTTGGCGGGCATGGCGATCACCCCTTACGCGAACCCAAAAAAACTAACACAGAGGGCACGGAGGGCACAGAGGTTTTGATTCGTTGTCGCGAGCCGGAGTTTGGCCCGCACGCGACCCAAAAAAAGACGCAGAAGATTGAAAATCCTCTGCGTCCTCTGTGTACGAAGTAGGGATCCTTCGACTCGCCCCTCGCCGTGCTCGGGACTCGCTCAGGAAGACGGCTGACGCCGCGCGCTGGGCGGACGAGACGTCCGCCCCTACGCAATCCGCCTAGATATCCAGATTCTTCACGTCGAGCGCGTTTTCTTCGATGAACTTGCGGCGAGCTTCGACGTCTTCGCCCATGAGCGTGGTGAAGATGACTTCGCAAGCCTCGATGTCCTCGGCCTTGACCGAGAGCAACGTGCGCTTTTCGGGGTCCATGGTGGTTTGCCAGAGCTGTTCGGCGGTCATTTCGCCCAGACCTTTGTAGCGCTGGACCGAATACTCCTTCTTGCCTTCGCCGAGCACGTACTCGAAGAGGTCGCGCGCGTTGTCTTTCTCCACGACCTCGGTTTCGGCCTTGCCGCGCTTGGCGGCCTTGGGAGCCTTCTTGGCGGCTTTCTCGAGCTCTTCGCGCTCCGCGTCGCTGAGTTCTTCGTCGACGTTCTTGTCGGCGGCGGCCGCGGCTTTCGGCGCGACCTCGACGATGAACGGCGGCTCCATGAACTCTTCGATCTGCTTGAACTTCGAGATCATCTGGCGATACTCGGGCGCAGAGGCCAGCTCCCAGTTGATCTTGCGATGCGCGCCCTGGGAGTCGACGAACAGAGCTTCCCAGAGATTGTGTTCGTCGTCGAACTGGAGCTCGACTTGCTTGAATTCGTTTTCCTTCGCGAGCGACTTAAGTTGCTTTTCGAGCTTGGTGAGCTTGGCCGGCGCGTTCTTCTTGTCGCCCTCAAAGTCGGCGCGCTTGGACAGGTCGAGCTTGGGCAGCAGCGCGGTAACGTGCTGATTGCGCATGCGCTTGTCGACCTTGTCGAAGAAGCCGATGTACTCGTTCAGCGTGGTCATGAATTTTGCCAGCTGCGCGCCTTCCATCTTGGCGGCGCCTTCGCCGTAGCGAACCACCAGTCCTTCGGCGGCGCGCTTGACCATGACGCGGACGAACTCGCGGTCGTCCTTGATGTACTGCACGGACTTGCCCTTCTTGATGGAGTACAGCGGCGGCTGCGCGATGAAGACGTTGCCGCGCTTGATGAGCTCGCCCATATGGCGGAAGAAGAAAGTGAGGAGCAGCGTGCGGATGTGCGAACCGTCGACGTCGGCGTCCGTCATGAGGATGACCTTGCCGTAGCGGAGCTTGGCGGGATCGAAGTCGTCCTTGCCGATGCCGGTGCCGAGCGCGGTGATCATGGCGCGAATTTCTTCGTGCCCGAGCATCTTGTCGTAGCGCGCCTTCTCGACGTTGAGGATTTTGCCCTTTAGCGGCAGGATGGCCTGGAAGCGGCGGTCGCGTCCCTGCTTGGCGGTGCCGCCTGCGGACTCGCCCTCGACCAGGAACAGCTCGCAGCGTTCAGGCTGGCGCTCGGAGCAGTCCGCGAGCTTGCCGGGCAGGCCGCCGGAATCGAGCGCGCCCTTACGGCGAGTGAGATCGCGGGCCTTGCGGGCGGCTTCGCGCGCGCGGGCCGCGTCGATGGCCTTGTTGATGATCTTGCGGGCGACGGGAGCGTTCTGCTCGAAAAAGGCGCCCAGGCGCTCGTTGACGAATGCCTGCACCACGCCGGCGATGTCGGAGTTCAGCTTGCCCTTGGTCTGTCCTTCGAACTGCGGCTGCGGAAGTTTGACGCTGACGACGGCAACCAGGCCTTCGCGCACGTCGTCACCCTGCAGATTTTCCTTCACGTCCTTGAAGAGGCCGAGTTGCTGTCCCGCGTAGTTGATGGTGCGGGTGAGCGAGGTGCGGAAGCCGGAGAGGTGCGAGCCGCCGTCGATGGTGTTGATGTTGTTGGCGAAGCTGAAGACGTTGTCGCTGTAGCCGTCGTTGTACTGCAGCGCGATTTCCATGGCGACGCCTTCGCGCTCTTCTTCCATGTAGATAGGACGGTCGTGCAGCACCGTCTTGCCACGATTGAGGTGCTTGATGAACTCGGCGATGCCGCCGGTGTACTTGAACTCGGACTTCTTCATCTCGCCGGTCTTGGCGTCGGTGGCGCGCTCGTCGGTGAGCGTGATGGTGAGGCCCTTGTTGAGGAAGGCGAGCTCGCGCAAGCGGTTGGCCAGCGTGTCGTAGTTGTACTCGGTGACGGTGAAGATCTCTTTATCGGGGACGAAGTGGACCTTGGTGCCGCGCTTCTGCGTCTTGCCGGTCTTCTTGAGCTTGCTGGTGGGCTCACCTTTGGAGTAGGTCTGCTCCCAGACGGTGCCGTCGCGCCAAATCTCGAGCTCGAGCTGGTAGCTGAGCGCGTTGACGCAGGAGACGCCGACGCCGTGCAGTCCACCGGAAACCTTGTAGGTGGACGAGTCGAACTTGCCGCCGGCATGCAGCGTGGTCATGACGACCTGGGCGGCGGGAATTTTTTCGCCGTCGATGTTCATGTCGTCGACGGGAATGCCGCGGCCGTTGTCGACGACGGTGATCGAGTTGTCGAGATGGATGGTGACTTCGATCTTGTCGGCGTGACCGGCGAGCGCTTCGTCGACGGAGTTGTCGACGACCTCGTAGACGAGATGGTGCAGACCGAGATCGCCCGTCGAGCCGATGTACATGGCCGGGCGCTTGCGCACCGCTTCCATGCCGCCGAGAACTTTAATGGAATCGGCTGTGTAGTCGGCATTACCGTTACCGACGTCCGCGTTCTTCTTTTTTTCTTTTTCCGGCTTGGGAGCTTCCGCCACGGCTGTACCTGTCGAAGAATTTTTTGCTGCCATTTGACCCCGAATGTGACCCCTGAATGGACGCGAATCGAGCGCCAGCGCGGGCCGGTCGGCCAACGCTCAAATCGAAACTAAACTATTGATATTTAAGTCACTTAGTGGACTCACGCCTGATCCTTATTCTAGCACATTGTGGACCGGTTTTCGGGGCTGCGGAGGCGGTGGAAATCGTGCCGAATCAGGGGGTTGGAGAGGGGGAAATTCACAGGGCGGAGAGGGCTGTGGATTTGTGATTTGCGAGTTGTGATTTGCGATTGAAACGCGCTCTGAGTGAACGGAATCGCAGCTCACAAATCACAACTCGAAAATGGATTCATTCACCCCGGAAGCGATGAATGAGTCTGCGGTCGCGCTTCGAGGGACGCGTCGGCGGGGCGGGTGTGAACATGCGATTCATGCGGCGCTGCTCGGCTTCGCGAAGGCGCGCGGTTTTGCTCTCTTCCGTTTCGCGATAGAGCGTTTGCGCGACGGCGGCCGATCCGCGCGTGTCGCTCAGCGCGAGCACTTCGATTTCGAACTTACCGCCGGGCGTCTCGACCTGGAGCATGTCACCGATGTGGAGGTCGCGCGCCGGCTTGACCGGCTGTCCGTGCGAGGTGACGCGGCTCAGGTCGCAAGCCTTGGCCGCCATGCTGCGCGTCTTGAAGAAGCGCGCCGCCCAGAGCCATTTGTCGATGCGAGTGCCGGTCATTCTCAGCGAGAACTCGACTTACGGCCTCGTGCCTTCACTGCCGAAGCGGAAGACTTCTTACCCAACGAGCGAATCATTTCGCGTCGGAGCAGCGCATTCGCCTTAGTTTGATAGCCACGGCCCTGTCGCTTGAGCCATTCGATTATGTCGACATCCAGCCGAATCGTGACCGGCTTCTTCACCGGACGGTAGAAGAGGCCGCGGACGCCGGTGCGAAACTGCTCGGCCGTGACTTCCGGGATATCCGACAGGTCAATCTTGTCGTCGGGAATGGCGGCGATTCTGTCGAGGGCTCGTTGCCGTTCGCGTTCACTGAGCTTCTTCATATAGTTTTCTCTCATGTGGAGTCGCCTTTCGAGCCGATATGATCCGAGCAGTCTCCGCGCCAGATGTCTCGGTAATCGTATGGACAACGGCAAGGAGCGAGAGATTCTGCAATCGGCCGAAAGTTACGAACCGCTCCTCAGTTTCGGATGCATCGTCGCGAACTGTGACGCAAAAAGGATCCGAGAATACCTCGATCGCGACGGCGAATGGAATATCGTGTTTTCGCTCATTGAGTCTGTTCTTCCTCCGATCCCATTCGAAGCGCATGTCGTTCTTTGCCCAGCGTAAGAGAGCGCCGACAGGATGTCAATACACTATTGTATGTACACGGGAGGGCCCGTATTATTCTGAAAATGTGAGTGCAACGCCAGCAGGAGCGCCGGTGGCCAGGACAAGAAGGGCAATCGCCTGGTCGATTGTCCGATGGGTGCTCATCGGAGTGGCGGCGCTTTGGTCGCTCGCGGCGCTGTTGATTGTCGCCGCGCGTTGGATCGATCCGCCGACCACCGTGCTCCAAATGCAGCGCCGCGTCCAAGCGTGGATTCATCGCACGCCGTATCAGAAGCAATACCGGTTCGTTCCGCTGGGCCAGATCTCGCCCGATCTGCAGCACGCGGTGATTGCGGCCGAGGACGGGCGGTTCTACCTACATCATGGGTTCGATTGGGACGCAATCCAGAAGGCCGCTGAGCAGGACATGGAAGGCGGCCGCACGCGTGGCGGCTCCACGCTCACGCAGCAACTGGTAAAGAACCTCTTCTTCGGAACCAACCGGACGTTCCTTCGTAAAGGCGCAGAAGCGTCGCTCGTGCCCGTCGCCGAGTTCGTGCTGGGCAAGCAGCGCATTCTCGAGCTCTACCTCAACGTGGTGGAATGGGGGCCGGGCGTGTATGGCGCGGAATCGGCGTGCCGGTATCACTATCGGACTTCAGCGCGATCCATCGGACGCGAACCGTCGGCGCGCCTGGCGGCGATTTTGCCGTCTCCTTTGCGGCGGCGTCCCGCGCGCATGAACAACTACAGCGCGATCATTCTGGCGAGGATGCGGCAGGCGGGGTGGTAAGACAATTCAAAATTCAAAAGGCAAAATTCAAAAGGCAGGAGCATTGCCATCGGCCAATTTTGAACTTTGATTTGTGAATTCTCTGTGCCTCTGCACGTCTCTGGTGGGTTCTTATTTCCCGATACAGAAGGTGCTGAAGATGCGGTTGAGGATGTCGTCGGCGGTGGTGGCGCCGGTGATCTCGTCGAGCTGGCGGAGCGAGCTGTAGAGGTCGAGCAGGATCATCTCGTGTGGCGTCTTGGTGCGAACGGCTTCGGCAGCGGCGTCGAGCGACTTCAGCGATTCGCGGACGAGGCCCTGGTGACGGGCGTTTGTGAGGAAGCCGGATTCGTACTGGCCGGCGCCGTCGCCGATAAGCGAGAGGATGCGCTGACGAAGATTTTCTATTCCCAGACCTTCCGTGGCGGACGTGAAAACGATTTGATCGGGCGCGGAGGTCGTGGCGAAGCCAGGATGTAGGTCGAGCTTGTTAATCACAAGCAGGTGTTTACGTTGGTCGACCTTTTCGGCGATCTCAGCTTCCTCACGTCGTGGCTTTTCCTTGAATGCCGTTATATCGCGGACCAGCAGCACCACGTCCGCATCCGCGATCGCCTCCATCGTCTTCTTCACGCCAATGCTTTCGGCTTCGTCGGTGGCGGCGCGGATGCCGGCGGTATCGACAAGGCGCACAGGAATTCCACCGATGGCGACGGTTTCGGTGACGAGATCGCGCGTGGTGCCGGGCGTGGCAGTCACGATGGCGCGCTCGCGCTCGACGAGGCGGTTGAACAAGCTCGATTTGCCGACGTTGGGGCGGCCGACGATGGCGAGCGTCAGGCCTTCGTGCACGACCTTGCCGTAGGCGAACGACGCAGCGAGTTCGTCGAGCGGCTTACGGACGGCGGCGATGCGCTCCAGTACTTGGTTTGAAGGAAGGACCGACACGTCGTCTTCGGCGAAGTCCACGCCGGCTTCAAGAATGGCGATGAGGTTGACGAGGCGGTCCTTGATCGGACGGATGCGGTTGGCGAGCGCGCCTTCGAGTTGCTGGGCCGCGACCTTGGCCTGGTAGAGCGTTTGCGAGTCAATGAGGTCACGCACGGCTTCGGCCTGGGTGAGGTCGAGACGGCCGTTGAGAAAGGCGCGCATGGTGAACTCGCCGGGTTCGGCGAGACGCGCGCCGCGCTCGATCGCCAGCTCGACGATGTGGCGCAGCAGCACAGGCGAACCGTGAGCGGAGATCTCGACAATGTCGTCGGTGGTGTAGGAGTGCGGCTTGGCGAAGTAGAGGACGACAACTTCGTCCAATTTCTCGCCAGGGAGAAACGTCGCCGCTTCGCGGCGAATGACCGGACGGGACGTCCGGTCCCACGTGACTTCGGGCGGTTCGATCAGGTCGCCGAAGAGGGCTCGGCCGGGTTCGAGTTCATGCTTGAGGCGGAGCATGGGCGCGGCGATGGCGCGGGCGTCGGGACCGGCGAGGCGCACAACGCCGATGCCGCCGCGTCCGGGCGGTGTGGCGATGGCGACGATGGTGTCGTCAAGATTCACAGTCAAAATGAAAACAGAAGGACACAGCGGACGCAGAGGAAAATGAATTCTGAACCTCTGTGTCCTCCGCGTCCTTCTGTTTTCATTTGTCTTTCTTCTCTTCCAGCTTGAGGCTGGCCGAGTTGATGCAGTAGCGGATGCCGGTGGGGCGAGGGCCGTCGGGGAAGACGTGGCCGAGGTGAGCGCCACATTTGGCGCAGGTGACCTCGGTGCGACGCATGCCGAAGGTGGTGTCGCTGTGCTCGTCGATTTTTTCGTCGGCGAGCGGCGCGTAGAACGCAGGCCAGCCGCAGCCGGAGTGGTACTTGGTGTCGGAGGTGAAGAGCGGCTCGCCGCAGACGACACACTTGTACATGCCGGGCGTTTCGGTGTCGGTGTACTCGCCGGTGAACGGATGCTCGGTGCCCTTCTCCTGGGTGACGCGGTACTGCTCGGGCGTGAGCCGCTTCTTCAGCTCGTCTTGCGAGAATTTGACCTTGTCCACGCTGGTTTCCCCTCACCCGAATTGTACTGACGGAACGTCGGACCGCACCAGCCAGTGAGGATGTTGCTCGCAATCGCCGTAATCGCGCGCAACCGCCGAAATCGCCGTAACCGGAAGTCAAGAATTTCGGCGATTCCGGCGATTTTGGCAGTTACGGCGATGGATTATTTTCCCGACTTTGCCGCGTAGGTGCCGAGGCTTTCGGCGAGGCGGTCGATCTTGCGGTGGAGCTGCGCGATCTCCAGCTCGGCTTTCATGTTGACTTCGTAATCGAGGTCGGCCTTGAGGCGGTCTTTGCTGGCCTGGCGGTTCTGGCTCATCATGATGACCGGCGCCTGCAAGGCGGCGAGCATGGAGAGGAACAGGTTCAGCAGGATGTACGGATAGGGGTCGAAGGCCTTCGACAGCAGGATGACGCTGTTGATCACCACCCAGATGAAGAGGAAGACGCCAAAGGTGATGATGAAGGTCCACGAACCGCCGAAGGAAGCGACCTTGTCGGCGATCCGTTCCCCGAAGGTCAGGCGCTCTTCCTCTTCCTGGTTGGGGTTGCGGGTGACGTGCGAGCGGAGAAGTTCGTCGGTGGAGCGCAAGCGGCGTCCCATGACGGTGAGCAGGTCGATGGCGACGTGCGGATGCCGCTGAACCAGCTCGTGCAGCTTATCGCGATCGATGGTCAGCGTCTGGGTGGGTTCCACGGCGACGGCGCCGGCAGTGCGCGGTCCGCCGTCGAGCAGCGAGATCTCGCCAAAGACGTCGCCCTTCTCGTTCTCGCCGAGAACGATCCTCTCGCCTGAATCGCTGTGGCAGTAGACCTGAACGCGGCCGGTGCAAACGAGGTAGAGCGAGTCGCCGGGCTGTCCTTCCTCGAAAATGGGCGCGCCGGCCGGGAAATCTCGACTGGTCATGAGTTCGGCCAGCGTTTCGCGCTCCTCGTCGTCGATCAGCTGGAACAAAGGCACATCGGCCAGCATGGTCACGTTTGTAGACATTCCACCCCTCGCGCGCGGTAGCGCCGCACCGTTAAGCGGGGATTATGGGGCGACTCGCGCTATCCGCAAAGAGGAAAAGCGATCCGCTATGGGCAATCAGGCATGGGCAGCCGGGCGGAGACGGCGCGGCGAGCGCGCGAGTAGGGGAAGCATGGGGATCCTTCGGCCAAAAGCGGGCCCCAGGATGACAACGGTGAAGAGTTAGGTAGCTGGCGACAAGCGAGGGCTAACGCTTTATCTAGGCGGATGGACGGGACCCTTGGCCTGGCGCGGGCGGTAGTCCTTGGGAACGACGACGACGTGCCGGCGGGCGGCCTCGCCTTCGCTCTCGGTACGGAGGTCGGCTTCGTCACGCAGCGCGAGATGGAGGATTCGCCGCTCGCGGGACGACATGGGACTGAAGGCGTAAGGCATCTGCGTCTTGCGCACGCGTTCGGCGGCGACGGTGGCAGCTTCGCGGAGCTCGTTCAGCCGCATGGCGCGGAAGTTCATGCAGTCGAAGGCGACTTTTTCGTGCTCGTCAGGACCGAGGCGCAGCATCTGCTGCGCGAGATGCTCGATGGCGCGCAGAGCCTCGCCACCACGATCCAGCAGCTCGGGCGCATCCGGGCCGGCGAGCTGAACCAGGATCTCCGGACGCTCCCAGTCGCGATCCTCGGGAAGCGGCGGATCGACCGTGATGCGGTACTTAAGCCGCATGGCGCCGTGCGTGATCACCAGCTTGAGCAGGCTCTCAATCTTCTTCGCGGCGGCGATTTTGTCGGGGAGAGGCATTCTGGGCGTTAAAAATCTACCACAGAGGCACAGAGAGACAGAGGAATGCAAAATTAAAAGTGCAAAATGCAAAAAAGAAAGCCGGCTTCTCTAGGAGGCTGCCAAGTCCTAGTCTTTCTTGCGACTTCGTTTTTCCATGGCCGCGCGCATTTCCTGGCCGAACTCGGTCTGGTTGATCCAGTACTGCTGAGCGATGGAGAGCAACTGGCTGAACAGCCAGTAAACGCTGAGTCCGGCGGCCAGGCTCCAACTCATGACGCCGAGCATGACGGGCATCATGAACGACATCATCTTCTGCTGCATCGGGTCCATGCCGCCCTGCGGCGTCATCTTCTGCAACCAGAACATGCTGACGATGATGAGGATGGGCAGCAGATGCCAGGGGTCTGAGCCGGACAGATCCTTAATCCAAAGCCAGGGGGCGTGCCGCAGCTCAATGGCGACGCCGAGCATGCTGTAGAAGGCGACCAGGAACGGCATCTGGAGGAGCAGCGGAATGCATCCGCCGGCCGGGTTAATGCCCTCGCGCTTATAAAGCTCGCCCATTTCCTTATTCATGTCCTGGCGGCGCGGGTCGCTCATCTTGTACTTCTTGTACTTCTCCTGGATGGCCTTGAGCTGTGGCTGAACGCGCTGCATCTTGAGCGCCGACTTCATGCTGGTTACGCGCAGCGGCGCCACGGCCACGGTGATGATGACGGTGAGAGTGAGGATGGACCATCCCCAACCGCCGCTCGATTTGGCGAGCCAGTGATCGTGCGTCCATTCCAGCCACTTGAAGAGCGGGCGCGCGATCCAGCCGAAGACGCGGCCGAAGTCGACCAGCTTTTCCAGGTCGGGCGCGTTGCCGCTTACCGGGATGGAGTGAATCTCGTCGAGAATCTTCAGCGCCTTCGGTCCAACGAAGAACCGGCCGGAGGTGATCGGCCGCAGGCTGCCGGCGGCCATGCCGACGGCGGGCACATCGACGGTCTGGGTGAGATCGGGCTTCTCCAGATCCTTGGGAATCTTGATGGTGTTGGCCAACGTGACCAGCGTCGCCGACTCGGGATCGTCGGGCAGGAAAACAGCGGCGAAATACTGGTCGGTGGCGCCGGCCCATTGGATGGGGCCCTTGATGGTGTTGCCGCTGCTGATCTTGCGGACGTTGATGCGCTCGACCGAGTCGCCGAACTGATGGTCGACCGAAGCGTTGGCGAAGGTCGGGGGGATGGTCTGGTCGCCAAAGCTGCACGGCCACGCCACCAGCGCTGCGGTGCCTTTGCCATTCTGCTCGACGCTGGTTTCCACGCGGACGACGTAAGTGTCGTCGAAGCTGAAGGTCTTATGGACGACGAGCGCGCCGTCGCTGAAGTCGAAGGTCAGGCGCGAGGGCGCGTGCTGCGTGCCTTGCTGGCTCGATACGTAAAGAGCGGAGTTGAGCTGGTTGCGAAGGCCGGCGTCCCACGTCCACAGCGAGAGCGGATATCCGTATTGCTTGGCGGCGTCCTGGTTGACGAGCTCGAGCGGCTTACCGCTGCCGACGTCGTGGTTGTACTTCTTCAGGATCCAGGACTTTACCTGCGCGCCGCGGTTGGTGAAGGTGATGCGGTAGAGGTCCGTGTCGACGACGGTTTCGGACTCGGCGGAGGCCTGCTTCAACGCGGCTGCGGTGGAGGCGGACGACTCGCCCGCAGTCTTCTTAGCGGACGTCTTCGGCGCACTGGCGACGGCCGGCGACTGCGCCGGAGGCTGGGTCGTGGCGGCAGAAGACGGCGCCGGCTGCGGCGCTGTCTCGGTCTGCGCTTGCTTGGGCTGCTCCGGAGGCTTGGCGTACTTGGAGATCATCGGCTGCATCACCGCGATCACCACGAACGTCAGGACGAAGGCCAGCAGGATGCGTTTCTCGCTGCCCGGCTCCGGAGGCGGTCCTGGTTGCTGCGTTGGGTCCATAAGGAAGTGGCCAGTGGCTAGTGATCAGTGGCCAGAAGCTCCTGAAATTTCCTGATTCTTACCGGCCACTGGCCACCGGCCATTAGCCACTTTGTTTAGTACCGGGTCGTATCCGCCCTTCACGAACGGATGGCAGCGGAGGAGGCGCCAGGCGGCGAGCAGGGCGCCGCGAAGAACGCCGTGGCGCGCGACGGCTTCAGCAGCGTACTCCGAGCAGCTCGGCACGTAGCGGCAAGCCGGGAGAAAGAGCGGCGAGATCCAGCGCTTGTACTGCCGCAAGGTCCAGTCCGCGACTTGTGCCGACATCTTCATTTCGTCTGTGCCTGCTGCTTCTCGATGGCGCCGAAGGCCGCGCTGACTTCGTGTTTCAGTTTCGGCATCTCTGCCGTCAGGGCCGACTTCTTCGGATTGATGACCACATCCACCGGACTGGAAAAACCAGCGAGGTTCATGCGAACAGCCTCGCGCAGGCGACGCTTGATGCGGTTTCGAACCACCGCGCCTCCGAGCGCCTTACCAACGGTGAAGCCGATGCGCGGCTGGTTGGCCGCCGGTGCTTCCGCCCTGATCCAGAATACGGTCAAGTTGGCTGAAAAGTGCCGCTTGCCCTGGCGATAAACGCGGTCGAAGTCGGCATGCTTGAGCAGTCGCGAGGACTTGCCGAACCTGACACTTCGGGTTGAGCCGTCCGACGAAGTTGCTGTCATGGCGCGAGTCGCCAGTTGGCCGTTGGCAACCGGCAACTTCTTTAGTCGCGGAATCCGGGCTTGACCGAGACGCGCTTGCGTCCCTTGGCGCGGCGGCGCGAGAGCACGGCCTGTCCGCTCTTGGTTTTCATGCGCTTACGGAATCCGTGCGTCTTTGAGCGATGACGCCGGTTGGGTTGGAACGTGCGCTTGGGCATGCGAAAACTGCGCTCCTACTGGTCTGAAAAGGTATGGGGAACCAAAAAAGTAGTATATCAAAGGGCTCGCGGCAGATGCCGGTCGTAGCTGTCAGCCGTCAGCTTTCAGCCATCAGCCAGGAGAGTCCGAAGCGGCGTCCGCTTTAAGCTTAAGGCTGAAGGCTTGTGGCTTTGCTTGTTTTGTATCGCTGCACGATACCTCTCTCGATTCTGCCGCGCCAATTCTGTACAATCCCAATATGGCACGCGGATGGGAATCCAAATCCGTCGAAGCCCAACAGGAGGAAGCCTTGGCCCGCAAAGCCGACTCCGGCCAGCCGCCGTCCCCGGAGGAAATCCAGCGCCGTCAGCAGAAGGAAACACTTCGCCTCGCCCGCGCCCGGGTGCTGCAACTGATGAAAGCCTCGCAGGACACTCGTTATACCGAGATGTTGCAGAAGAGCCTGGCCGATCTCGACCGTCAGATCGGCGGCAGTTAACAGCCGCTCGTCCCGCTTTCGCCGCCCAGAATTTCTTCGCTGCATCACTGCGCCCGTTTCTGTTCTCGCATAGGCTGAAGACTTTTCGCGACGCTCTCCCGCTCGTACATGTCCTGTTTCTCGTTGATGCCCCATTCACGCGACATTACTTTTTTGTGACTTGACACTTCGCGCGCGAAAGTTTCTCTTGTCGCATCACAAATTAATTTCGTCGTCGAAGATTTCCTGTCGTCAAAAATTTTTCGTGCTAGTATCGCGGAAGTTCAGTCGAAACAGTTTGCTCAGCGTTCGGTGCATGACCTGCGGCACCATTTTTCAGGTTCACCAGCCTACCCGTGACGCGCGCTGTTAGATAGAAAAGCTGGAACCGTGGAACTTCACAGATAACAGATTTTCAGAAGGCTGCCCGCGTTCACGAGGCGGCCGATTTTTGGCCTGATCATGTCCTTATCCACAACTGCTACTGCCGCTGCTGCACCGAACCCCTGGGTCCGGATCCTCGACGCACTCGAGAAGAAGATCAATCGTCACTCCTACGAGACCTGGCTCAAGCCCACGCGCTTCAGCCACTCGAAGGATGGGATCCTTTTCGTGCGCGTCCCCAATGTTGAGTTCCGCCATATCGGCGAGAAGTACGCGGACCTGATCCACGAGGCGATCGAGAACCTTTCGATGGAATTCAACGACGTGGCTTTCGTCACGCCGGAAGAAGACCCGACGACGCCTCCGGCCCCGCGTCCCGCGGAGACGGCGATGCGCCACGATGGCGGGTTCACCGCCGCGGCCGCAGCGCCGGCGCGCGCTCCCGGGCAACAGCGCTTTGACTGGGACACCGCCGCCCAACTGAATCCGCGCTACACCTTCGACGCGTTCGTGATCGGCTCCGGCAACCAGTTTGCCCACGCCGCCGCGCAAGCCGTCGCCGCCGCGCCGTCCAAGGCCTACAACCCGCTGTTCCTGTACGGCGGTGTCGGCATGGGCAAGACGCACCTGATGCAGGCGATCGGCGCCGAGATCAAGAAGCGCGACCCGCAGAAGGCCATCTGCTACGTCTCCAGCGAGAAGTTCACCAACGAGATGATCAACTCGCTGCGCTACGACAAGATGACCAGCTTCCGCGACAAGTTCCGCAACGTGGACGTGCTGCTGGTGGACGACATCCAGTTCCTGGTGCACAAAGAGCGCACCCAGGAGGAGTTCTTCCACACCTTCAACGCGCTGCACGAGTCGATGAAGCAGATCGTGATCGCCTCCGACCGCCCGCCGAAGGAGCTGGCGGAGATCGAAGACCGGTTGCGCAACCGCTTCGAGTGGGGCCTGATCGCCGACATCCAGCCGCCCGACCTCGAAACCAAGGTCGCGATTCTCCAGAAGAAGGCCGAATCCGAACGCGTGGCGATTCCGACCGACGTGGCGCTGTTCATCGCGTCGAACATCCGGTCGAACGTGCGCGAGCTGGAAGGCGCGCTCATCCGGCTGATCGCCTACGCGTCGCTCACCGGCGTGCAACTGAACCTGCCGACGGCGCAGCAGGTTCTAAAGAACTTCATCGAGTCGCAGACGCGCAAGGTCACGATCGAGAGCATCCAGAAGACGGTGTCCGAGCAGTTCGGCCTGCGGGTGGTGGAGATCAAGGCGAAGAACAACTCGCGCGCCATCGTCTACCCGCGCCAGATCGCCATGTACCTGTGCAAGGCCCTGACCGAGCACTCACTGCCCGAGATCGGACGCCAGTTCGGCGGCAAACACCACACCACGGTCCTGCACTCGGTGGAGAAGATCACCGAACAGCGCAAGTCCGACAAGGACCTCAACCGGGTGTTGAATAAGCTGACCGAGACGCTGACGGGGTAAGAGGGTTCACAACGGAGTCACGGAGCCACAGAGAGATCTGTGGCTTTTCTCATTTTGAAACCAAACTCAAGAAGCGTCCGAAGACCATCCTTGACACGACTACCGACTTTCTACTACATTGCAGTTGTTATGGAACTGGACCGGATGCTTGGCGGATTCGAACACCTGCTCCTGCTGACGGTGCTGCGCCTGGATGAACGCGCCTACGGCGTCAGCATTCGCAAGGAGATCCTGGAACGAGCGGGGAAGGACGTTGCCATCGGCGCGATTTACACCGCGCTTGATCGGCTCGGAAAGAAGGGCTTTGTCGAGTCGTGGCTGGGCGAGCCGACGACTGAGCGCGGCGGGCGCGCCAAGCGCTTCTATCGCGTCACCTCCGCCGGACGCGCCGCGCTGGTGGAGACCGACCGCGCCATCAAGAACGTTTCCAAGGGCCTCAAGTTAGCCGAAGGAGGTTCCCGTGCCTGACGAACTCAAGCCGCCGTCCGCGGCGTCCCAACTGCTTTCGTGGATTCGCGATCCGCATCTGCCTCAGATCCTGGGCGATATGAGCGAGGAGTACGGCGAACGTGCTCGCTCGCTCGGCGCCGCTGCCGCGCGACGCTGGTATTGGCGCGAAGCCATCCGCAACGCCGGCGTGCTGGTATGGCGCAAGGGAATCGCAGGCTCAGCCTTCATTGCCTTCCTAGCGGTTCTCACCACCAACATTCTGTTCGCCATCATGGCCGAGATCGTCTGGCACATGTGGACGGAAGCGATGATGTGGAAGAGCCAGTATCGTCCGCTGCTCTATCGGCAGAGCTGGGGCATGGGATGGCCGATGGGCTTCGTGTTCGAGATTCTGTGCGCGCCGCTGGTTGGCCTCGCGGTTGGACACGTATTTGGCATTGCCGCTCCCGAACGCGCGAAGCATGTGCGGATCGCCGCCGGCGTGATTTGGATGGTCAGCATCGCATGCTTCACCCTGTGGCTCTTCGGCGGGCTCCAATCGCTCAGCCAGCTGCAGATTCCTGCCTTCGCGTTACACGTCAAGCGACTCCTCTGGCTTGAGTTCGTCTCGCGCGAATTGGTGTCGGCGGGCGCATTCTTTATCGGGGCAGGCGTGGCCTTGCGGCGGCGCAAAGAGGCGAGCCCTCTGTCTGCTTCATGACGTGTTCCAAACGGAGGCGTCCGTGCGTGATGAACTTAAGCCACCCACTGTGGCATCCCGACTGCTCTCGTGGATCCGCGACCCGGACGGCCCGCAGATCCTCGGCGACCTAAGCGAGGAATACGGCGAGCGAGCACGTTCCCTCGGCGCAGCCGCGGCGCGACGCTGGTATTGGCGCGAAACCATCCGCAACGCCGGTGTCCTGTTGTGGCGCAAGCGCATCGTGGGCACGACGGTCATCGCATGGATGGCGTTCCTCACGGTCGCCTTCCTTCGTTACACGTTGTCGAAGATTCTTGGCGAGATGTGGGTCTCACGGCAGATCGGGTTTCCGGCGGTCTATCTTGTACAGGAACTGTGCTTCCCGATAGTCGGCGTCGTGGTCGGCTACGTGTTTGCGGTGACACTACCTGATCGGGCCAAGCACATGCGGATTACGTACGCGCTGCTGTGCTTACTCAACAGCATCTGGTTTGCCCTGTGGCTCTTCGCATTCCCCAACATCCACCGCTTTGTACTGGTCCAACCAGCCATGAAGGAACGCCTTCTGTTTCAATTCCTGGGACATCAAGCGGTGGCGGCAGGCCTCTTCTTTATCGGGGCAGGCGCCGGAATGCGGCGGCGCAAAGTGGCTGTCACTCAATAATCCGGGCTTTGCCGGCGAACTTGCGGCAATTCACGAAGTTGCGCTCGATCTCCACGCAGCCGGGCTCGTAGCGGCCGCAGCTCCTGACGGCGGAATGCACCGGAAGCGGGTACTCGCCCAAGTCACCGATTTTGACCACGGCAAAGTCGGTGGTGACGATGCTGGACAAGGTTGGGACGACCTTGTCGATGTCGTCGGCCACCAGGCTGACATGCGTCAGCAGTCCGGTCGCGCGATCGATCTTGAGCACGCCGTGAAAACCGGGACGGTACTGGTACGGCGGGATGGTCCACACCCATGCCTGGTTATTGGCTTTGGCAATGGCGTAATCGAAAACTAGCAGGACCGCGGCGCCGGTAGTGCTCTCCTCGCCTCGGAAGGTGAATTGGGGAAGGCTGTGACCGTCGAGCACGCTCAAGCCCGGCGGGGAGAACTCGCCGCGCGAGACCACGCCGGTATTCACAAAGGTTTTGGCGTCGACCGGCTGGCCGTTGACCT
>Ga0157369_10004569_pt1 | contig 16272 bp, 17 predicted proteins | sample C25metaG_FD_113461 | JGI IMG/M metagenome (GOLD analysis project Ga0157369, IMG submission 113461) | Corn rhizosphere microbial communities from Kellogg Biological Station, Michigan, USA - C2-5 metaG | ecosystem: Host-associated > Plants > Roots > Rhizosphere > Soil | place: USA: Michigan... | reverse complement strand
TGGACACGTGACCTGTCGCGCGCGCACCGCCTGGCCGGGCAACTCGAATTCGGCATCGTGTGGATCAACTGCTGGATGCTGCGCGATCTGCGCACGCCGTTCGGCGGCGTGAAGCACTCGGGCCTCGGCCGCGAAGGCGGCACCGAAGCGCTGCGCTTCTTCACCGAGCCCAAGAATGTCTGCATCCGTTATTGAAGGAACCACGATGAACTCGTTGAAGGATCTGCTGGCCAACAACCGGCGCTGGGCCGAGCACGTCGTCGCGCAGGAACCGGACTACTTCGAGAAGCTAGTGCACCAGCAGGCGCCGAAATACCTGTGGATCGGCTGCTCCGACTCGCGCGTTCCGGCCACCCAGATCGTCGACCTGCCGCCGGGCGAGATATTCGTCCACCGCAACGTCGCCAACGTGGTGGTGCACACCGACCTCAACGCGCTCAGCACGATCCAGTTCGCAGTGGACGTGCTCAAGGTGAAGCACGTCCTGGTGGTCGGCCATTACGGCTGCGGCGGTGTGGGTGCCGTGCTGAAGCAGTCGCGACTGGGCCTGATCGACAACTGGCTTCGCCATATCGGCGACGTCGCGCTCAAGCACCCGGACAAGCTCGACCCGGCCATCGCATTTGCGGTACGCCATGCGCGCCTGTGCGAGCTCAATGCAATCGAGCAGGCGGTGAACGTGTGCCACAGCACGGTGGTGCGCGAAGCCTGGGAGCGTGGCCAGCCGCTGGCGGTGCATGCATGGATCTACGGCCTGGACAACGGCCACATCACCGACCTTGGCCTGGACGTGCGCGGCCACGAGCACCTGCCCGCCGCCTACGAGGACGTACTGGCCAGGCTCGCCGAGCGTTGGAGCTCGCAATGAGCGACGTCGTTCGCACCAAGACAGCACCGGCCCCGGTGGGGTCCTATCCGCACGCGCGGCGCGTGGGCAACCTGCTGCTTCTGTCCGGCGTCGGGCCGCGCCAGCCTGGCGACGACGCGATTCCCGGCAACGTGCACGATGCCGACGGCAAGCTGGTGGCCTACGATATCGAGGCGCAGTGCCGCCAGGTATTCGCCAACGTGCGCGCAGTGCTGGAAGCCAGCGGTTCGCGCTGGGAAGACCTGGTCGACGTCACCGTCTTCCTCACCGACATGGCGCGCGACTTCGCCGCCTACAATCGGCTGTACTCCGAGTGCTTCGCCGGCGTGGACGCCTGCCGCACCACGGTGGGCATCACCGCGCTGCCCACGCCGATCGCGATCGAGCTGAAGTGCGTGGCCGTGATTGCATAAAAAAACCCGCCGGCGCACCGGCGGGTCTTCGGGATGCGGGACCGTCGGCAATCAGCCAGTCGTGGAGGCCGAGGCGGCCTCGGACTTCTTGGCAGCCTTCTTGTGGCTCTTGTGGTGCTTGCTGGACTTGTGGTGGCTGGCGGTCTTGTGCTCGGGGGTCATGGCGTTCTGGGCAGCAGGTTCCGCGGTCTGCGGAGCGGCAGCCGGGGCGCTCTGCTGGGGGGCCGCTGGAGCGGCCTGCTGAGCCAGCACGGACCCGGAAAGGGCCACACCCGCGACGAGCAGAGAAGCAATGGCAAACTTGCGAATCATGATGGTGAGCCTCGATGTAATTGTGTATCGCGAACCCGGCCGGAACCCGGCGCCACGGGTGGCGCGACAGCTCCACCATAGCAGCACCACCGGGGTAAAAAGTGTGGATTTCCCCGAATGCATCGATCGCGGATATCCAAGCTTCAGCTTGGTGACGATGCGCATAACAAACCGCTCTGCGCGGCGCCGTCCTTCATCGCCTCGCGAGTCGCGCGAGCGACACCGGCAGATTGCCGGCGCCAAGGCCGACGCGCGTCAACAACCTCGTCAGAGATCAAAGCGCGCCGGTGCGTAAGGCAGCGGATCGAGCGCCGGCGTGGCACCGCCGAGCTGCGCAGCGACCAGTTCGCCGGTGGCCGCCGACATGCTCACCCCCAGCATGCCGTGCGCGGTGGCCAGGTGCAGGTTGGTCCAACGCGCGCTGGGGCCGATGATCGGCACCTCGTCCACGCTCATCGGCCGCCAGCCCCACCATTCCTCCAGTTGCTGCTGCCCTTCCGGTTCGCGCAGTCCTCCTGCTGCGCCTCGGCGCAGGGCATTGAGGCGGGCTCGGTTGAGGCCTTCGGCGTAGCCCGAAAACTCCATCGTGCTGCCCAGCCGGTAACCGCTGGCCCAGGTGGTGACACAGACCTGGACTTCGCGCAGCACCAGCGCATGGCGCGGAGCGTGGGCGGGACGCGTGTAGGTGATCGAATAACCCTTGCCCGGCTGCATCGGCAGGCGCAGGCCCAGCGTGCGGGCCAGCAGCGGCGACCAGGCGCCCAATGCCAACAGCACGCGCTCGCCCGCCCAGGCGCCGCGCGAAGTGCGCACCCGCGCAATGCGCCGACCGTCAACGTCGAAACCCTCGATGCGGGCGCCGCTCTCGATCACGCCGCCCAGCTCGCGCACGCGTCGCGCCAGTTCGTCGACGTAGCGGTCCGGCCGCAGCCGCGCATCGCCGGGATGGAACAGGCCGCCGACCACGCCGGGCCTCAGCGCCGGCTCCATCGCCTCCACCGCGTCGCCGCGCAGGCGCTGCACCTCGACACCGAGGCGGTCGAGCACGGCGGCATGATGCCGCTCGTCGGCCGCCATCGCCGGCACGCTGCGGTAGACGTAGAGCTCGCCCTCCTCGGCGAATTCGCAGTCCAGCGCCTCGTCGCGCACCAGTTCGCCCAGCAGCCGGCGCGAGCGCTGCAGGATCGCCGAACGCGCCGTGGCGGCGCGATGGAAGTCCGTCCAGTTGCAGTGTCGCGCGAAGCCGAGCAGCCAGCGCAGGCGCGGGCCGTCGACGCGGGGATTGAGATAGAGCGGCGCGTCGGCGCGCAGTACCGAGCGCAGCGCCACGCCCAGCGTGCCCGGCATCGCCAGCGGCGCGGCATGGCTGGGCGTGATGGTGCCGCAGTTGCCGTGTGAGGCGCCGCAGCCGGGCGTGCCCTGTTCCAGCACGCGCACCGATGCCCCTTGGCGCAACAGGAACAGCGCGCAGGCCAGGCCGATCACCCCGCCGCCGAGTATCAGTACGTCCCCGCGAGTCGTATCCATCCGGCCATTGTAGCCGTCTGCTGCGACGCGTCATGCGCGTACCGCAGGCAACGTGCACGATGCGAGCCGCCTATTCCCCAAGGGCGTGACCATGCTGGCCAGACTCGCCGTTCGTGCAGGCTTCATTGTCGCGCTGCTGGCTTGCGCCAGCGCCGCCGCGCAATCGTTCGACCCTTCCTCGCTGAAACTTCTGCAGACCATGGAGCGCAAGCCGACCACGCTGGCGCGCTACCAGTACCTCGTCCAGAAGGTGTCGACACTCTCGCGCGACGACCAGCTGCTGGCGCTGCAGTTCATGGCCTTTTCGCAAGACGAACTCGGCCTCTACGACCAGGCGGTGTTCGGCTTCCCGCTGAAGAACTCACTGCCGGACGACCTCAAGCTGCCGACACCGACGGAGTGGAAATCGGCGGACGCGGTCGACGCCATCACCGCACTCGCGGCACAGCGGCGCATCGTGATGATCAACGAGGCACACCACGATGGACATACCCGGCAGCTCACGCTGGAACTGTTGCCGCGGCTGCGTGCGCTTGGCTTCACCTACTTCGCCGCCGAAGCGCTGGGCGACGACGACCCCGACCTCGCCAGGCGTGGCTACCCCGTGCGCAAGAGCGGCACGGAATACCTGCGCGACCCGATGTATGGCGACATCCTGCGCGAGGCGATCCGGCTGGGCTACACCGTCGTCTCCTACGACAACTCGCTGACCGGGGAGGCGCGCGAAACCGCGCAAGCCGAGACCTTGTACCGGAAAGTGTTCGAGAAAGACCCCAACGCACGACTGTTCGTGCATGCCGGCTACGCGCATATCGACAAGGCACCAGGCCGTCTGGGCAAGTTGCATCCGATGGCGATGCAACTGGAAAAGCTCACCGGGCTGGTGCCGCTCTCCATCGACCAGACCGACTTCCTCGAAACCGGCCTGGACAGCTCGGATGCCTACCACCGGCTCGTGCACGCGTTCCCATCCGACAAGCCCGAGATCCTGCTGAGCCGCCAGACCGCCCAGCCGTGGAGCGCACGGCCGGCGGCTTACGATGTCAACGTGATCCTGCCGGCCACCCTCAGCATCGAGGCCTTCGGCAAATACAAATACGGAGGCCGGCTCAACTACGACCAGGTCGGCTTGCCGCACGTCATCGACTCCAACGAAATGCAGCGGGCGGGCTGGCTAACGCTGGACGGCAAGCGGCGCCCCTATACGATCGACGCGACGCTGTGCAGGGGCACGATCCCTTGCGTGGTCGACGCGTACTACCTTGGCGAACCGGATGACGCCATCGCCGCCGACCGCTACGCCTTCATGGGCCCTACCGAAACGAGCAAGCTCTACCTGCGCCCCGGCTCCTATCGGCTGCGCGCCAGCGACGGCAATGACCGCACGCTGTCGGAAAGCACCATCAAGATGGCGCCGCCGTAAGAATGCCCTGATCGATCCCTTGCGCCAGAAAGATTACGGGCGTAGTCTTCAGTATGACTACGTTCGTAGTCTCTTGCAGGTGCAACCATGCCGAACCCCGTTCCCGCGATCAGCGAAGCCGAAAGCCGCGTAATGGAAGTGCTTTGGCGCAAGGCGCCGCAGGCTTCCGAGGACATCGTCGCCGCCGTGCAGCAGGGCAGCGACTGGCACGAGAAGACCGTCCGCACCCTGCTCGGCCGCCTGCTCGGCAAGGGCGCGGTGAGTGCGGAGAAGGACGGTCGGCGCTACCTGTACGCGCCCGTGCTGACCCGCGAGCAGTGGCAGTCGCAGGAAAGCCGCAGCCTGCTCGACCGCGTGTTCGGCGGCAAGCTGAGTCCGCTGCTGGCGCATTTCAGCGAGCACGAGAAGCTCGGCGCGAAGGACGTGGCCGAGCTGCGCAAGCTGCTGGCCGCCATCGAGAAAAAGGGGCGCTGAGATGGATGCGAGCCTGCTGCATTGCCTGCTGCTCGTGACCGCGGCGCTGGCCTCGGTGCTGTTGGCGAGACGCCCCGTTCGTCGGGCCTTTGGCGCCGGCCCGGCCTTCGTCCTGTGGCTGCTGCCCATGCTGGCGATGGCGCTGCCGTGGCTGCCCATCCTGCCTTCGCAGTGGAGCCTCCTGCCGGCCATCCACGTCCTGCCCGACAGCCTGGCCACCGGGTCGGCAGGCGCCGTGGCCACCACACATGCAGCGTGGCAGCGCTGTCTGTGGCTGGCCGGCGCAATCGCGATGCTGTCGCGATTGGTCGTGCATTACCTGCGCCTGCGCCGGCAGTCTGGTCCATTGCCGGCGGCGTTGGCGGCCGGTCTGCGGCAGGAACCGCACGACTTCGATCCGCGTCGCCTGCGCCTGCACCCGAGCGGTCCCGCCGTGCTGTGGGCGCCGCGCAGCCTGGTGCTGTTGCCGGCGGATTTCCTCGAACGCTTCGACGCCGCCGAACGGCGCCTGGTGCTGCGCCACGAACTGACCCATCTGCGTCGCGGCGACGCGTCGTGGAGCCTCGTCGCCGAACTGGTGCTTGCGCTGCTGTGGTTCCACCCGCTGGCCTGGCTGGCGCGGCCGCGCTTCCGGCTCGATCAGGAACTGGCCTGCGACGAGCGCGTACTGCGCGACGTGCCGCGCGACGCAGCCGACTATGCCCACACCTTGCTGCACAGCGTCGGCCTGTCCCCCACGCCGGCGCTGATTCCCTGGCTCGCCGAGCCCCAACTCAAGGAGCGACTCACCATGATCCAGCGTCATCGTCCCGGCGCCCTGCGCCGCCGTGCGGGTGTTGCAGCGCTTGCCGTGCTGATGGCCGGCGGCGTGTTCGTGGCGCAGGCGGCCGTCCACGACCAGCAGGCCGGTCAGGACCTCGCCTACAACTCACGCATGTATCCGCGCTATCCCGCAGCCGCCATCAAGGCCGGCGAACAAGGCACCGTGATACTGAAAGTCCAGGTGCTTGCCGATGGTTCCGTGGGCACCATCGCCTACGAGCCCGAGCACAGCACCACCACGTCCGCCGACCTGATCGCCGTGGCCACCGATGCGGCGCGGCAGTGGCGCTTCAATCCGGAGATCAAGGACGGCAAACCGGTCACGGGCTATGCGCGCGTACCGATCAAATTCGACATCCACCCGATGCCGGACAAGGCCGGCAAGGGTGAAGCTGAGAAATCAAGTTCGAAATAGAAGAAATCCAATTGATTTGCGTGTGAATTATTGAATTGATAACCTCGGCGCGTCCCACGCCGAGGTTGTCTCGTGTATCCGCAGCGCGCCGCCCGATTCGCCACTTCGCCCGCGCGCATCGCCCGGCTGGCGCTGCTGACGGTCGCGATTGCCTTGCTGACCGCCTGCGCCAGCGCCCCCCGTCGCAGCGGCACCACCCCATCAGCCCTCGCCAGCGAACCCGCACGCGGCCCCAAGGGCGAGATCGCCGCCGCCAACGACGTGCTGTTCCGCGCCATGGCCCTGGTCGGCACGCCGTACCGCTGGGGCGGCAACAGCCCCGCCGGCGGCTTCGACTGCAGCGGCCTGGTCGACTACATCTACCGCAATGCCACCGGCCTCGAACTGCCGCGCACTTCCGGCGAAATGGCCGACATGGACGCGCGCAAGGTCAAGCGCATGACCCAGCTGGTCAGCGGCGACCTGGTGTTCTTCGACATCGGCGGCCGCATCAGCCACGTGGGCGTCTATGTAGGCAAGGGCCGCTTCGTGCACGCGCCGAACAGCGGGGGCACCGTGCGCATGGACGATATCGACGGGCCGTACTGGGCCGAGCACTTCGCGTTCGGGAGACGGGTGCTGGATTGATGCCCATCGCGTCCGGAACTGGCGCGAAGTGGACGTCCACCTCACGGATACGGGCCTAGCCTTGTGCGGACAGGCAAGCGCGATGCCGGCTGTGCCGCCTGCCGACTGCCTGCACGATGTCGTCCCGGCGGCCACCCGCCGCTTCCCCACCGAGGATCGATCCATGAGCATCAGCAAGATTCTGTATACCGCCACGTCCACCGCCAAGGGCGGCCGCGAGGGCCATGTCCACAGCAGCGACGGCGTGCTGGACTTCGACCTGAAGGTACCGAAGGAACTGGGTGGCCCGGGCGGCCGCGGCAGCAACCCGGAGCAACTGTTCGCTGCCGGCTATGCGGCCTGCTTCGAGGGTGCGGTGCGCCATGTTGCGCGCGAGAAGAAGATCGCGCTGAAGGACGCCTCGGTGACCGCACACGTCGGTATCGGCCCGCGCGAGCCGACCGGCTTCGGCATCGCAGTGAAGCTGGAGGTGAGCCTGCCGGGCCTCGACCGCACCGTGGCGCAGGAACTCGTCGACACCGCCCATCGCGATATCTGCCCGTACTCGCACGCCACGCGCGGCAACGTGGACGTGCAGATCAGCCTGGTGTGATTCCAGATATGGAATGATGGGCTGTTGATCCGCTGGCCGGTGCTGCACTCGGTTCGTCGCGAGGCCGGACCCTCTCCCCGACCCTCTCCCGGAGGGAGAGGGGGCGAATGCAAAAACGGCGTCCGTTTGGACGCCGTTTTGCTTGAGCCGTATCCGCCGGTCAGTGCTCCGCACTGCCCGGAGGATGGGCGTGGCCGTGCTTCAGCTCTTCCTCGGTGGCGTCGCGCACTTCCTGGATCGCGACGTCAAAGGCCAGCGTCTTGCCGGCCATCGGGTGGTTGAGGTCCACGTCGATCGTGCTCATGCCGACCTTGTGCACGGTCACCGCGCGCTGGCCGCCTTCCTTCAGCGCCAGCACGGTGGTCATGCCGGGCTTGAGGTGCCTGGCGTGCTGGAAGTACTTCTTCGGCACGCGCTGGATCTGGCCTTCCTGGCGCTCGCCGTAACCGTCGACCGGGGCGATCGTCGCCTGGACCTCGTCGCCGGCGGCGTGGTCTTCCAGCGCCTTCTCCAGCCCCGGGATCAGCTGGCCGTGGCCGAGCAGGATCCACAGCGGCTCGCCGTTGTCGTGCGAGCTTTCCACCTTCGCACCGTCCACGCTGAGCGTGTAGTGCAGCGCGACGACTTTGTCCTTGCCAGCCTTCATTGCCTGTCTCTCGAATGGGTGCAAAACGGGGATTTTATCAGAGCCTGCTCATGATCTCCCCATGGCCATGGGGAGATCATGAGCAGGCTCTCAGGAGCCCGCCTTGCCGAAGCCCACGCCGCGCGCCTCCGGTCCCAGCCACACCAGCGCGGCGAGCACCACGGCCACCACTGCGATCCACAGCGACATCGCCCAGGCGAAATCGCCGCCGTGCCGGTGCGCCAACCAGGCCTGCGCGGTGGCGGTGCCGGCGGCGAGCAGGTTGCCCAGCTGGTAGGCGAAGCCCGGCAGGGTGCCGCGCACCGCGTCGGGCGACAGCTCGTTGAGATGGGTGGGCACCACGCCCCAGGCGCCCTGAACCATCACCTGGATCAGGAAGGCGCCGAGGCCGAGCAGCAGCAGCGAGCCGCCATGCGTCCACAGCGGGATCACCGGGATCGCCAGCAGCGCGGCCACGATCATCGCGCGGCGGCGCCCCACCTTTTCCGACCAGGCGCCGAAGAACAGGCCTCCCGCCAGCGCGCCGAGGTTGAGCAGCGCCACCAGCAGGAAGGCCGTGCCCGAACCGGTGGGCAGGTGCAGGTTCACTTCCTCGAAGGTGTGGTACATGTCCTGCGAGCCGTGGCTGAAGGCGTTGAACGCGCACATCAGCACGATCATGTAGGCGAACAGCTTCCAGTGCCCGCGCATCGCCTCGCCCAGGCCCACCTTGCCGTGCGCATGCTGCCCCGCCTGCCATACCGGCGACTCCGGCACCTTGCGCCGGATGTACAGCACCAGCAACGCCGGCACCGCACCGACCACGAACAGGCCGCGCCAGCCGACCGCGTCGACCAGCAGCCAGTTCGCCAGCGCGGCGAGGAAGAAACCGCAGGGATAGCCGCTTTGCAGCAGGCCCGAAACCAGCCCGCGCGACTTCGCCGGGATCGACTCCATCGCCAGCGAGGCTCCGATGCCCCACTCGCCGCCCATCGCCACGCCGAACAGGAAGCGCAGCACCAGCAGCATGGTCAGCGAGGTGGAGAACGCCGTGGCCAGCTCGAATACCGAGAACAGCACCACGTCCAGCATCAGCACCGGCCGCCGCCCGTAGCGGTCCGCCAGCCGGCCGAAGACCAGCGCGCCCAGCGGCCGCGCCGCCAGGGTGAGGAACAAGCCGTAGGTCACCGCCTCGTTGTCGGTGTGGAACTCCTTCGCCACGCCCACGATCACGAAGGTCAGCAGGAAGTAGTCGAACGCATCCAGCGTCCAGCCTAGGAAGCTGGCCAGCACGGTGTGGCGCTGCTCGCGGTTCAGTTCGCGCAGGGACGACAGCAGCGACATGGCACAGCACTCCGCAGGCAATGGCGCAGGCAGGCTAGCACGGCATCATGCTTGCCTCTCACCACGACCTGCGGGCACCATCAACGCATGCATGATCGCGATGACGCCCCGCCGCCGCTCGATCGCGCCGCCCGCCACGCCATCGCGCAACGCTACCCCGGCCGCTTCCGGCGCGGCTATGCGCTAGGCAAGATGGCCGGTGATCCGGTCTACGCCGCCACGGCCACGCAGCTCGCCGAAGCAGCGTCCCATCCCTTGCTCGACATCGGTTGCGGGATGGGGTTGCTCGGCCAGTACCTGCACGGGTGCGGCCTGCTGCACGGCTATCTCGGCATCGATCTCGACACCCGCCGCATCGCCGCCGGCCGCATTGCCGCGGCCATGCTGACGCGGGCGCCGCTGCGATTGCAGTGCGGCGATGCCACGCAACTGCCCGCTTTCCGCGGCCACGTGGCAATGCTGGACGTGCTGCATTACCTGCCCGCCGCGCAGCAGGCCGGGCTGTTGCGTGCCTCCGCAGCGCGATTGGCTCCGGACGGCGTGCTGCTGATCCGCAACGTGCTGCGCGAGGCGAACTGGCGCTTCCATGCCACCCGCGCCGAGGAATGGTTCCTGCGCGCCAGCCGCCAGTCGCGCATGGGCGCCCAGCATTACCCCGATGCGGACGAAGTCCGCGAGCCGTTGCGGTCGCTCGGCCTGTCCGTGGCGATCCGGCCGCTGCGCGGGCACACCCCTTTCAACAGCTATCTCGTCGTGGCATGCCGCCGGAGCTGAACCGCGGCGTCGGTCGCACCGGACAAGCACGCCGGCATCCGCTACAATCGGCGGGCGGCTTTCCAGCCGTTGGCGGCTTCGCCGCCCCCATCCCCCCAAGATCGCAACACGGTTCCGCATGAATGCTCCGGGTTGCACAGGAGTGTTTTCATGTCTTTCGAATCGCTGGGCCTTGCGCCCGCGTTGCTGCGTGCGCTTGCCGAACAGGGCTACGCCGACCCCACACCGGTGCAGGCCGGTTCCATCCCGCTGGTGCTGCAAGGCCACGACCTGCTCGCCGCCGCGCAGACCGGCACCGGCAAGACCGCCGCGTTCGCGCTGCCGCTGCTGCACAAGCTGTCCGGCGCCGGCCCGACCATGACGCGCCGCCCGCGCGCCCTGGTGCTCACCCCCACCCGTGAGCTGGCCGCGCAGATCCTCGACAACGTGCAGGTCTACGGCAAGCACCTGCGCGTCAGCGCCACCACCATCTTCGGCGGCGTGGGCATGGGCCCGCAGATCAACGCGCTGCGCCGCGGCGTGGACATCGTGATCGCCACGCCCGGCCGCCTGATCGACCACATGCAGCAGCGCACGGTGGATCTGTCCGGCGTGGAGACGCTGGTGCTGGACGAAGCCGACCGCATGCTCGACATGGGCTTCCTGCCGGCGCTCAAGCGCATCCTCGGCGCCGTGCCGAAGCAGCGCCAGACCCTGCTGTTCTCCGCCACCTTCGCGCCGGAGATCAAGGCACTGGCGATGCAGTTCATGCGCGAGCCGCGCGAGGTCTCGGTGACGCCGCCGAACACGGTGTCCGCCATGGTGAGCCACCACGTGCACCCGGTAGACGCCGAGCGCAAGCGCGAGTTGCTGCTGCACGTGCTGGCGCAGGACAGCCGTCGCCAGACCCTGGTGTTCGGCCGCACCAAGCACGGCGCCGACAAGCTGGTGAAGTACCTGGAGCAGGCCGGCCTGCGCGCCGCGGCGATCCACGGCAACAAGAGCCAGAACGCGCGCACCAAGGCGCTCGCCGACTTCAAGAGCGGCCGCGTCACCGTGCTGGTGGCCACCGACATCGCCGCGCGCGGCATCGACATCGACCAGTTGCCGATGGTGATCAACTTCGACCTGCCGATGGTGGCCGAGGACTACGTGCACCGCATCGGCCGCACCGGTCGCGCCGGCAGCGAAGGCATGGCGGTATCGCTGGTGAGCCACGACGAGTCGGGCCTGCTGCGCGACATCCGCAAGCTGCTCAAGGACGAGATCGCTATCGACGAGGTGGCCGGCTTCGAACCTTCCACGCCGCTGCGGCTGGACGCCGGCGCGCCGCGTCCGAAGCAGGGTCAGCGCCAGCCGCGCTCGCCGCAGCGCCCGCAGGGCGGACAGCCGCAACGCTCGCAAGGCTCGTCGCAGGCGCACCGCCCGCACGGACATGCCCAGAAGAGCAGCGGCGAACACGCCGCGGGCAACCGCAAGCGTCATCGCCGCCCGCGCCCCGCCGCAAAGGCCTGAGCAACGCTTGTGCCTGTAGGAGCGCACCCTGTGCGCGATGGCCTTGCGCTTCAATCGGAGCAAAGGCATTCGCGCACAGGGTGCGCTCCTACGGCGCCTCCGGACGGACCCGGGCGGTAAGCACGTGGTCCTCCCACACACCGGCGATCTGCAGGTAGCGTTTCGCGTAGCCCTCGCGCTCGAAGCCCAGCCGCGCCAGCAGCCGCGCGCTGCGCTCGTTGCGCGGCAGATGGTTCGCCATCACCCGATGCAGACCCAGTCCGCCGAAGGCCCAGTCCAGGCCGGCCTGCAGGGCCTCGCGCATCAACCCCTGCCCTTGCGCGCGCGCCGCCACGCCGTAGCCGAGATGGCAGGCCTGGAACGCACCGCGCACCACGTTGGCCAGAGTGAAGGTGGCGAGGATTTCCGTCTCGTCGCGGTCGAACACCAGCAACGGATAACCGCGGTCCAGCCGCGCGCGCTCGCGGCCCTCGGCGATGGCCTGCACGCAATGCGCCAGCGCGTAGAACGTCTCCTCGCGCAACGGTTCCCACGGTGCCAGATGCGCGCGGTTCGCCACGCGGTAACGCAGCAGTTCCGGCGCGTCCGCCTCTTCCGCCAGCCGGATGCAAGTGCGCGCGGTGCGCAGCTGCGGCAAGGGATCCACGGCATGTTCCCGGTCGCTGGGCCTGGCGACGGCCACGTCAGCGCTCCTGGTCGGTGGGCCGCATCAATACTTCGTTGATGTTGACGTGCGGCGGCCGGCTCACGCAGAAGGCGATCACCTCGGCCACGTCCTGGCTCTGCAGCTGGCGCATGCCGTCGGCCCAGGCGTTGAGCGCGTCCTTGGTGGCGGCATGGCCGATGTGCTCGCGCAACTCGGTCTCGACCACCCCCGGCTCGATCACGCTGACGCGGATGTTGTCCTTGTACACCTCGCGGCGCAGCGCCTCGGAGAACGCCACCACGCCGAACTTGGTGGCCGAGTAGGCCGCCGCGTTCGGGTTGGCCACGCGCCCGGCGGTGGAGGAGACGTTGACGATGTGGCCGTCGCGTCGCGTGCGCATGCCGGCCAGCGCGGCCTGCGTGGCGGCGATCAGGCCGAGCACGTTGAGCTCCAGCATGCGTCGCCAGCGGCCGAGGTCGGCCTCGGCGACTGGCTCCAGGTACATCACGCCGGCGTTGTTGACGAGGATATCGAGGCGGCCGTAATGCGTTTCGGTTTCCCGCACGATGCGCTGCGCGGCGGCCTCGTCGGCGAGGTCGGCCACCAGCACCAGCGGCTCGGCGCCGAGCACCGCCAGTTGCTGCGCGAGCGCGTCCAGGCGCTCGCGCCGGCGCGCGGCGATCGCCACCCGGGCGCCGTGCCGCGCCAGTTCCAGCGCGGTGGCCTCGCCGATGCCGGAGGAGGCGCCGGTCACCAGCGCGATGCGGTCTTTCAGGCGGTCGTGCATGTTCGTCTCCGGAGTTTTGGAATCCATGATCCGCAAGCCCTGCGCGCGCCGATGGCCGTGCGTGCAGACTGTTACAATGCCACCATTCTCCCGCATGCCGCCAGGCATGCCACCTCGAGGTTCCCCCATGTCCGCCCCGTCTCCCGATTCCGCCCCGGCTGCCGCCGGCTTCGGCGCGCTTGCGCTTTCGCCGGAGCTGCTGCGCGCGCTCACCGACGTGGGTTACGAGTCGCCCTCGCCGATCCAGGCCGCGACGATTCCGCCGCTGCTGGAAGGTCGCGACGTGCTCGGCCAGGCGCAGACCGGCACCGGCAAGACCGCCGCGTTCGCGCTGCCGATCCTGTCGCGCATCAGTCCGCGCGCCGGCAAGCCGCAGGCGCTTGTGCTGGCGCCCACGCGCGAACTGGCGATCCAGGTGGCCGAGGCATTCCAGCGCTACGCCGCGCACATCCCCGGTTTCCAGGTGCTGCCGATCTACGGCGGCCAGAGCTACGGCCCGCAGCTGCATTCGCTGAAGCGCGGCGTGCACGTCGTGGTCGGTACGCCGGGCCGGGTGATCGACCATCTGGACAAGGGCACGCTGGATCTGTCCGAGCTGAAATATCTGGTGCTCGACGAAGCCGACGAGATGCTGCGCATGGGCTTCATCGACGACGTCGAGAAGGTGCTGCAGGCGACTCCGCCGCAGCGCGAGGTTGCGCTGTTCTCGGCCACCATGCCGGCGCCGATCCGCAAGATCGCGCAGCGGCATCTGAAGGACCCGGTCGAAATCACCATCAAGTCCTCCACCAGCACCACGCCGAACATCCGCCAGCGCTACTGGTTCGTCAGCGGCATGCACAAGCTCGATGCATTGACCCGCATCCTCGAGGCCGAGCCGTTCGACGCGATGATCATCTTCGCGCGCACCAAGCAGGCCACCGAGGAGCTCGCCGGCAAGCTGCAGGCGCGCGGGCTGGCCGCCGCCGCGATCAACGGCGACATCGCGCAGCCGCAGCGCGAACGCGTCATCCAGCAGCTGAAGGACGGCAAGCTCGACATCCTGGTCGCCACCGACGTGGCCGCGCGCGGCCTCGACGTGGAGCGGATCAGCCACGTGTTCAATTACGACATCCCGTACGACACCGAAAGCTACGTGCACCGGATCGGCCGCACCGGCCGCGCCGGACGCAGCGGCGAGGCGATCCTGTTCGTCAGCCCGCGCGAGCGCGGCATGCTGGGCGCGATCGAGCGCGCCACCCGCCAGCCGATCGAGCAGATGCAGCTGCCGTCGGTCGACGTGGTCAACGACGTGCGCATCGGCAAGTTCAAGCAGCGCATCAGCGACATGCTGGCACAGGGCGACCTCGGCCAGTTCCAGAAGCTGATCGAGCAGTACGAGCAGGAGCACAACGTGCCGGCGATCGAAATCGCCGCCGCACTGGCGCGTATCGCGCAGGGCGACCAGCCGCTGCTGCTGGCGCCGCCGCCGAAGCGCGAGAAATACGAGCCCGCCTCGCGCGAGCGCAGCGATCGCGCACCCCGCGAACGCGCCGGCAACGAGCGGCGCCCGTCGTTCGAGCGCGAAGCGGGCGCCGGCCGCCCGCAGCGCGAGCACAAGCCGCGCGAGCACGGGCGCCCTGCGCACGAGCAGGCCCCATCGCGCGAGTTCGGCCATCGGCCGGCACGCGCGCATGCCACCGAGGAAGGCAAGCGCACGTATCGCATCGAGGTCGGCCACGAGCACGGCGTGAAGCCGGGCAACATCGTCGGCGCGATCGCCAACGAAGCCGGCCTGGAAAGCCAGTTCATCGGCCGCCTCAGCATCCGCGACCACTACAGCCTGATCGACCTGCCCGACGGCATGCCGAAGGAAGTGTTCGAGCACCTGAAGAAGGTGTGGGTGGTGCAGCAGCAACTGCGCATCCACGAATGGGACGGCAAGGACACCGACGCCGGCAGCACTGCGCCATCGCGCAAGCCGGGCGGCCCCAGGAAACCCGGCGGGTTCAAGCCGGGCGGCTTCAAGTCCGGCGATGGCAAGCCACGCCACGGCGGCGGCAAGCCACCCCACCGCAAGTAAGCCGCAGGCGCGTCGCCCGATTGTTTCGATCGGGCAACGCAACGTTTCCGGTCGGCGCCGCTGGAAAATCCGCAGGCGCCCATACTTCGCAGGCCATCCCCGCCAGCGAACGACGCCATGACCACCCTGCCCAGCCTGTACATTTCGCACGGCTCGCCGATGACTGCGCTGCAGCCCGGTCTCACCGGCGAACGGCTGGCCGAACTGGCGGCCGCGCTGCCGCGACCCAAGGCGATCGTGATGGCCAGCGCGCACTGGCTGTCGCGCCGGGTCCAGGTCGGCAGTTCGGCCACCCCGGAAACCATCCACGACTTCGGCGGTTTTCCGGCCCCGCTGTACCAGTTGCAGTACCCCGCACCCGGCGCGCCCGCACTGGCCGGGCGCGTCATGCAGTTGCTGGAGCATGCCGGCCTGTCGCCCATCGCCAATCCCGAACGCGGGCTGGACCACGGCGCCTGGGTGCCGCTGCGCCTGCTCTACCCGGCGGCGGACATCCCGGTGGTGCCGGTGTCGATCCAGCCTGAACTCGGCCCCGCCCATCAGTACGCGCTGGGCCGTGCGCTGGCGCCGCTGCGCGAGGAAGGCGTGCTGGTGATCGGCTCGGGCAGCATCACCCACAACCTGCACGACTTCCGCGCCGGCTACAGCGCCGAGCGCGAGGCGCCCTACGTACGCCCGTTCATCGGCTGGATCGAGCAGAAGCTGGCCGCAGGCGACGTGAGCGCCCTGCTCGACTACCGCCGCCAGGCGCCGTTCGCCCAGCGCGCCCACCCCACCGACGAGCACCTGCTGCCGCTGTTCGTGGCCTTGGGTGCAGCCGGCGACAGTGCGCAGGTACGACGCATCGACGCCGGCATCGACCTCGGTTTCCTCGCCATGGACATCTACCGCTTCGACGACGCGCAGCCCGGTTGACCCGAAGCAACGCGCATGCCAAGTTGCGCGCGGCGGCACGATGCCGCCCTCAAGGGGAGCACGCGATGTCGGGAACCAGGCTGGGCGGCATGCTCGGCTGCATGATCGTGGTCGGCGCCTTTCTGGTGTGGCACTACGGCCGCAACGCCACC
>Ga0157369_10004567_pt1 | contig 16273 bp, 16 predicted proteins | sample C25metaG_FD_113461 | JGI IMG/M metagenome (GOLD analysis project Ga0157369, IMG submission 113461) | Corn rhizosphere microbial communities from Kellogg Biological Station, Michigan, USA - C2-5 metaG | ecosystem: Host-associated > Plants > Roots > Rhizosphere > Soil | place: USA: Michigan... | reverse complement strand
TGGTGCATATCTGACATTGGAAAAGAAATTTTCTGATAAATTCTCCGGAAAAATAGGTTCCAGATATGAAATGACAAACAGTATTGGAAAATCCGATAACAACAAAAATCCTGAACTTAACAGAATTGAAAGAGACTACAATAATTTCTTGCCATATATAAGTGTAAATTATGCCATTAATGACAAGAATAACATTTCTTATGCGTTCTCCAGCAGAATGAGAAGACCAAGTTTTTGGGAACTGAATCCGGTAAAGAATTATCTGACAGACGTAAATTACACTCAAAATAATCCTTTTGTAAAAGCAGCATCTGTTTATACGAACGAATTGACCTATATGTTTAAGAATTCTTACTTCTTGATATTGAACCATTCTTATTCTAAAAATGTGATCACGCAAGTTCCTTTGCAAGGGATTGTTGAACATCCGGATGGAACAAGAGGAACTGGCAATGAGCTACGTTATATCAGAACCAATTTTGGTGATAAGCAGGAGATGTCCGCAATGTTGGGAATGCAGAAATCATTTTTCAAACAGTACTTAACAACTAATTTTAATGTAGGATTACAATTTAACAGGAATAATGGAAATCTAAGCGTAGACCCAACAACAGGAGATCGTTTCGGAAAATATGATGGAGCAGGAAACTGGAGTTACATTACTTATTCTAACAAAGTGAATTCTACAAGTGCATTAATCCAGACTAATAATACACTAAGATTAGACAAAAAGAAAACCTGGTTTCTTGGTGTAAACTATTGGTATGTTGACAACCAGCAAATTGAAATTGGGCGATTAAAATCTCTAATGAGCTTAGATGCCAACATCAAAAAAGTATGGAACGATTGGACATTTGCTTTAGAGATCTACGATCTTTTGAAAACCAATAAAGTTGTTATTAGTGATTATCAAACCAACGGAAACTTCAATTACATCAATCAAAACCAATATAACCAAAGCGTGAATTTCAGCATCACTTATAACTTCGGGAACAAAAAAGTTCAGAAAATAAGAGATATAGACAGCGCAGACAAAGACATAAAAAACCGCACCAGATAACAAATCATTATAATCAAGTTAAATTTTTCAAAAAGAAAATCCCGTCAAGTTTTATTACAAGACGGGATTTTTGATTTGTTTTTAAATGAATTTTTATTTCTTCGGAAGGAAAACCTCAGCCAGCATACATCTTGCACTTCCTCCACCGTTGGTTTCTATCGTTTCCAAATCTGAGTGAATGATCTCACAGTATTTTTCGATGGCGAAAACCTGATTTTTGTTAAGCGAGTTGTAAGCACTTTGGCTCATCACCAGAAATTTTTCTCCTGAATTATTCTGAACCTGAAGCATATTTCCTGCGAAATGCTGCATTTGCTCTTCGGAAATTTCTATTAATTCCTTACCTGAATTTTTGATTGAATCTACAACATTTTGTCTTTCAGTTTCATCATCGATGCAATCTAGACAAATCACGACAAATTTGTCCGCAACGCACATCATTACGTTGGTGTGATAAATTGGTAATCTTTCTTCGCCAGCAGTTTGATAAGAATGAAAAACAACAGGCTTGAATCCAAATTCATTACAGAATTTTCTGAATAATTCTTCATCCAATCTCAATGAAACTGATCCGTAAGCAATCTTATTATCGTGATCGAAGATCATACTTCCTGTTCCTTCCAGATATTTATTTTCGTTTTCAATCTTAGAATAATCTATGATTTCTTTTACATCAAACTGTTCTTTGATTTGATTGATAATATCATTTCGTCTTTCCAAACGTCTGTTCTCGGCAAACATCGGATAAAGGACAACTTTTCCATCCTGATGAAAACTCACCCAATTGTTTGGGAAAATAGAATCCGGAGTTTTTGGATCAATCGTATCTTTTATTGTAATGACATTAATGCCTTTTGATCTCAATTTTTCAACAAAAGAACTGAATTCCTCAAGCGCTTTTTCCTGCACATTTCCTTCCTGCTGAACCTGGAAATAATTGTTAACCGCCGTTTGCTCATTAAAACCGAAAGCAATTGGCTCTATCATTAGAACTGTATCTGTTGTTTGCATTTTAATTAAATGATTAAAGAATTAAAAGATTAAAAAATTATTCTCTGACTAACGGAAGTGTCGAACATCTCAAAAGTCCACCCATTTTGGAAATTTCACGGTAAGGGATTTCTTCTACGGTAATTCCCCATTCGTTGCGGAAATGGTCATTCATTCTTGTAAAAGCCTTATCAGAAACTACGACATCTGGTGCGATTGAAAATACATTCGGGAACATCTGGAACATCTCTTCATCATTGACATTGAAACAATTCTCTTCACCAAAAATATCAAGAACCAACTGATAATCATCTTCGTCCACAAAGCCATTTTTATAAATCACACATTTGTCTTCGCCAATCGGGTTGAATGTGCAGTCCAAATGCAAAATTCCTTCGTAAGGTTTGGTATCGCTTTTCTTTAAATCCAAATCTATAATTCTCTTTTTAGGGAAATATTCCTTCAGTATTTCAATCGCATATTCGTTGGTTCTGGCTGTTTTCAGATTTCTGTAATCCGGACTGTAGCTTGTTCCGATAAATAAGAATTCGTCCCAAACAATGACATCGCCACCTTCTATATGTGCTTTTTCAGGAAGATTTATAACGTTTCTCCAGGATACTTTATCAATAATGTGTCGGTAAGCTTCCTGCTCATCTGCACGGTCCGGAATAATATTCGAAATGATCATCTTATCCTCGATCACAAAAGCGACATCACGGGCAAAAACCTGATTATAATCTTTGATTATTTTCGGGCGGAAAACCTCAACATCGTATTTTTTCAGAACTTTCTCAAATTCCGACATTTCGAAGACGATATCTTCCTCTTTTGGATAGATATTATTTTCGATAGTGTTATATGATTTTGCATCATAGCTTTCTGCAAGTGTAGGAATGGGTCCGTTGGATTTTGGTTGTCCAAGAACTACAGATTTCAGTTTTCCGGTTTCGTTTTTAATATTAAGATTAATTGCCATAAAAATGTAAGTGTCGCAAATATAATTAAAGCTTTGCAATAACCGAAGATTCAGGAATAATATCTGTTTATAATCTTTATCAAGCGTTTTAGATTTCTTATTTAAGGTAAGTGCCAAAAAATAATCCCCAAAAACAATGTTTCGGGGATTATTAATTTTATTCAAAAAGATATTATCTGCTTTTGATATCCAAGTAATCTCTTTGTTGAGAACCTTGGTAGATCTGTCTTGGTCTTCCGATTGGGTCACCTTTCAGTCTCATTTCTCTCCACTGAGAGATCCATCCTGGCAATCTTCCTAGTGCGAACATTACTGTGAACATCTCTGTCGGGATTCCTAAAGCTCTGTAGATGATTCCTGAGTAGAAATCTACGTTTGGATATAATTTTCTTTCGATAAAGTATTCGTCTTCCAAAGCTACTTTTTCCAACTGCATTGCTATGTCAAGTGCTTTATCCTGAATTCCTAATGAATTAAGAATATCGTCTGCCGCTTTTTTGATGATCTTCGCTCTTGGATCAAAGTTTTTGTAAACTCTGTGACCAAAGCCCATAAGACGGAAGCTGTCATTTTTATCTTTAGCTTTCTCAACCCATTTGTTAACGTCGCCACCATCTTTTTCAATTAATTCCAGCATTTCGATAACTGCCTGATTTGCACCACCATGAAGCGGTCCCCAAAGTGCAGAAACTCCTGAAGATATAGAAGCAAAAAGACCTGTGTGAGCAGAACCTACCATTCTTACAGTAGAAGTAGAGCAGTTTTGCTCGTGATCGGCGTGAAGGATCAATAATTTGTCCAAAGCAGCAACCACAACAGGATCCATCTGGAACTCCTGGTTTGGAAGTTTGAAGGCCATTTTGTAGAAGTTCTCTACATAGTTCAGGCTGTTATCACCGTGGTTGATTGGCAAACCTTGTGTTTTTCTGTAAGTCCAGGCACAAAGGTGAGAGAATTTTGCGATCATTAATTCTGATGCATAATCCAATTCTTCTTTTGATTTTACATCTACTGCTTTTGGATTAAAAGCTGTAAGTGCAGAAGTCAAGGAAGACAAAACACCCATTGGATGCGCAGAACGAGGGAAAACATCGATTAGTTTTTTAAGCTCATCTGCAACAAAATTATATTTCTTAATGTTATTTTCGAAGCTGTTGAACTGCTCTGCTTTCGGTAATTCTCCGTGAAGCAATAGATACATTACTTCCGTAAAATTAGATTTTTCAGCAATCTGCTCGATAGGATAACCTCTGTATAATAATTCCCCTTTATCACCGTCTAGGTAAGTAATTTCACTAATTGTAGCACCTGTGTTTTTGTAACCAAGATCCAAAGTGATCAATCCCGTTTGGTCTCTCAGTTTGGAAATATCAATTCCTCTGTCTCCGATAGTACTATCTACGATCGGATATTCGAAACTTTTTCCGTCGTAATTTAATATAACTTTGTTATCTGACATTATAAAAATATTTATGTGTTAAATATAGCACTTTACTCGGAAATGGTCAACTGACAAAAGTCATATCTTCTAATTGATTCTATTAATGTCAATAATTGAATTAATTAAATGATTTATTATTAATAATTTATAAAAATAAATCATTGATTTACAATTGAATAAAAGAAAAAGACATCTGAAATAAATCAAATGCCTTTCATAATAATTTTTATGAATTAATTATCTTTTGATCTTAAAAGCATCTAATCCTGGGAAAACCGCAGTTTCACCCAAAGCTTCTTCAATTCTTAAAAGCTGGTTGTATTTTGCCATTCTGTCTGATCTAGACGCAGAACCAGTTTTGATTTGTCCACAGTTTTGTGCTACGGCAAGATCTGCAATTGTAGAATCTTCGGTTTCACCGGATCTGTGGGACATTACTGTTGTATATCTGTTGTGTTGAGCCATTTGTACAGCGGCCATCGTTTCGGAAAGAGAACCAATTTGGTTTACTTTTACCAAGATTGAGTTAGCAATTCCCTCGTTGATACCTCTGGAAAGTCTTTCAACATTCGTTACAAACAAATCGTCTCCAACCAACTGTACTCTGTCACCGATTTTATCAGTCAGTTCTTTCCAACCAGCCCAGTCATTTTCCTGCATTCCGTCCTCGATAGAGATAATCGGATATTTGTTTGCAAGATCAGCCAAGTAAGAAACCTGCTCACTGCTTGAGAACACAGGCGCATCTGGCGTCTGGAATTTTCTGTAATCGTAAACGCCATCTTTGTAGAATTCTGAAGCGGCACAATCCAAAGCGATCATAATGTCGTCTCCTGGTTTGTAACCTGCTTTTTCGATAGCTTGTAATAAGGTATCCAAAGCATCCTCTGTTCCTTTGAAAGTTGGAGCAAATCCACCTTCGTCTCCAACTGCTGTAGATAAACCTCTTCCGTGAAGAATAGATTTCAGGCTGTGGAAGATTTCAGTTCCTTTTCTAAGAGCGTGAGAGAAAGAATCTGCTTTTACCGGCATTACCATAAATTCCTGGAAAGCAATCGGCGCATCGGAGTGAGAACCACCGTTGATCACATTCATCATTGGAACAGGAAGTGTGTTGGCGTTCACACCACCTACATATTTATAAAGAGGCATTCTAAGTTCGTTAGCAGCCGCTTTCGCAACAGCCAAAGAAACACCAAGAATTGCGTTTGCACCTAATTTTCCTTTGTTAGAAGTCCCATCAAGGTCGATCATTACCGCATCGATAAGATTTTGCTCGAAAACCGGAAGCCCGATCAATTCTGGAGCGATGATCTCTTTCACATTTTCTACCGCTTTCAAAACACCTTTTCCAAGATATTCCGGCGCGCCGTCTCTTAGTTCAACTGCTTCGTGCTCACCTGTAGAAGCACCAGAAGGTACTGCTGCACGTCCCATTGCTCCACTTTCTGTGAAAACATCTACTTCAATTGTTGGATTCCCTCTGGAATCTAATATTTGTCTTGCTTCGATAAATGAAATGTAACTCATTGTCTTGATGTTATTTTTTTAAGATTTTTATTTGTTTACTTTTTTAAAAGCATTGCAAATTTAAACATTTTTAAATATATTATGTATCGAATCAGTTTATAGTTTTGTATACAATAGATTAAGGATTATCTCAAAATCCGGTATTTCACTTTTACAATTCCTTCATTCAGGCTGGCAATTTTTTTGAAAGCGCCCTGGCTGATGTCAAATTCCCGGGAAGATTTCAAAGGCCCGCGATCATTTATCGTAATGATTACGGATTTATCATTCTCTATATTGACGATTTCTACTTTGGTTCCAAATGAAAGTGATTTGTGAGCTCCTGTCATTTTGGAATGTCGGTAAGTTTCACCGCTTGCTGTTTTTTTTCCGTCAAATTTATTGGCATAATAAGAAACGGCGGTAGACCTGTAAGAACCATTTGAAGAATTTCTGTTTCTACAGGAAACCACAAAAAGCACAAGTAGAGATATGTACATTTTAAATACATATTGGAATATTTTGTTAAAAGTTTTCACTGTTATAATTTACAAAGGTTAATAAATCAATAATAAAAATGTTAATTATTCATTAATATTTTGTTTATATTGCACAAATTTCTAAATTAGTTCTCTAATTAGTTTAGAGATTAAAATATAATCTCCTATTCAAATGAATTACGAAAGTATAAAATTAACGATAGACAGAAAAATCGCTGTTGTAACAATAGACCGACCGGAAAGCTTAAACGCCTTGAATACACAGGTTTTTAATGACTTGGAAAATGTATTTGATTTTTTAGAAAGTGAAAAAACGGTAAATTGTGTCATCGTAACAGGAAGCGGAGAAAAATCCTTCGTTGCTGGTGCTGATATTAAGGAGTTTTCAAATTTCAGTCAGGAAAAGGCAACCGAGCTATCAAAAAGAGGACATTTTGTTTTTAATAAAATCGAAAATCTCAGCAAACCGGTCATTGCAGCAGTCAATGGTTTTGCTTTAGGCGGCGGATTAGAATTGGCAATGGCTTGTCATTTAAGATACGCATCTGAAAATGCTAAACTCGGTTTGCCGGAAGTCACTTTAGGATTGATTCCTGGTTACGGCGGAACACAGAGATTGCCTAAATTAGTTGGCAAAGGAATTGCAAATGAAATGATTTTCTCTGCTAGAATGATCTCTGCCGAGAAAGCCAAATCAATTGGTTTGGTCAACGAAGTTTTTTCTCTTGAAGAATTACTTCCTAAAACTCAGGAATTGGCTGAGCTAATTGTAAAAAATTCACCACAAGGCATTGCACAAGCGATAAAAGCAGTCAATGAAAGTGATTCGGAAAATGGAATGGAGCGTGAAATCAATTCTTTTGGAAAATTATTCGCGCAGGGAGATTTTAAAGAAGGCGTTTCGGCGTTTCTTGAAAAAAGAAAGCCGGCTTTCGATTAAATTTGGAGAATGGATTACAACAAATTCGATATTGCTTATCTTAAGATGGCGTCCGAATGGGCAAATCTGTCTTATTGTAAGCGTAAAAAAGTGGGAGCACTTATCGTGAAAGACAGAATGATAATCTCCGACGGATACAACGGGACGCCTTCCGGTTTTGAAAACAACTGTGAAGACGAAGAAGGGAAAACCAATTGGTTTGTGCTGCATGCAGAAGCCAACGCAATTTTGAAGATTGCCAGCAGTACACAATCCTGCAAAGATGCAACGCTGTACATCACGATGTCGCCTTGCAAAGAATGCAGCAAATTGATTTTGCAGGCAGGCATCAGTAAAGTGGTCTATATGACAGTTTACTCAGACGACAGTGGATTGGAATTTTTAAAAAACGCTAACATTGAAATATTAAATATAACTGAACAAGAATTATATACTGTATGATAGAATAAATACATTTTTACAAACAATTAAAAAAAACACAAATATGAACTGGTCCGAAAAAATTACAGACTTCTCAAATTTTCTTAAATTTGAGAAAAGTTTCTCTGACAACACACTTGACGCGTATGTTAGAGATATCAAAAAGCTGGAAAGCTTTGCTACAACTGATTTAGGAGAAATCTCTCCACAAATCATCAGCTATGAAAATCTTCAGGAATTCATCTATCAATTATCAAAAAAGAAAATCAGCGAGCGCTCGCAGGCAAGAGGAATTTCGTCTATAAAGGCTTTTTTCAAATTTCTTATAGAAGAAGAATATCGTGAAGATAATCCTGCATCGCTTTTAGAAGGCCCAAAGCTTGGACTTTACCTTCCCGATACTTTGAGTATAGATGACATCGACAGAATCATCGATAATATAGAAAAACACACAGATACCGGTAAAAGAAACCAATGTATTTTGGAGGTTTTATACGGATGTGGACTGCGTGTTTCAGAATTGGTGGATTTGAAAATTTCTAATATTAATTTCAAAGAAAATTTCATTATCGTAGAAGGAAAGGGCGAAAAAACAAGACTTGTCCCGTTGGCAAAATCTACGGCAGAATGCATTCTGGATTATATCAAAAATGTAAGAGGTGTTAATAAAATCAATAAAAAATTCGAAGATATTCTTTTCCTGAATACGCGAGGAACCAATATGTCCCGGGTAATTGTCTTCATCATCATCAAAGAATTGACGCAAAAAGCCGGAATCAATAAGAGTATTTCGCCGCACACTTTTCGTCACTCTTTCGCAACACATTTGCTGCAAAACGGAGCAGATTTGAGATTCATTCAGGAAATGTTGGGTCATAGCAGCATTACAACTACTCAGGTTTATACGCATTTGAAAACGGAGGAATTGAGAGATGTTATCATTCAGTTTCATCCGAGAAATAGAAAAGCGGTTTAATTTTTTGAACTTAAAATAATTATTGAAAAACCATCTCGCACTTTCGGGATGGTTTTTTCTTTTGAAACTGACCTTATTTCATTAATTTTATCCAATGGAAAATTTGAAATTCTGCCCAAAATGCGGACAGGAAACTTTGAAATGGAATAACATTACCAAGTTCAATTGCAGCAACTGTGACTTTGTTTTGTATCACAATACAGCCGCAGCTGTTGCAGTCATTATAAAATATGAAAACGAATTATTTTTTACAGTAAGAAATCAAGATCCTGGAAAAGGAAAACTGGATTTGCCAGGCGGTTTTTGTGATCCAAAAGAAAGTGCTGAAGAAACCTGCGCAAGAGAACTCAATGAAGAATTAGAATTGAAAATAAATATTCAAAACCTTAAATATTTGGGAAGCCGACCGAACATTTATCCATATAAAAACATCGATTACAATACGATGGATCTTTTCTACTTATATAAGGTTGAAGAAAAATTCGAAATTAAAATAGAAGAATCCGAAATCTCGGCAGGAATCTGGATTCCAATTTCTGAAATTAAAATTGATGAGATTGCTTTTGAATCTCAGAAGGATTTTATCAGAAATAATATCAGTAAAATTTAAAATAAAAAAACCGTTTCGCTTAATACGAGACGGTTTTTTATTTTATCTAATTTCTAAAATCTAAAATCTAATATCTAACTTCTAGATTTGTTTCCACTTGATATTACAACCCAAACTTGGTCTTTGGAAATCTTCCTGAGCCTGCCCGGCCAAATGATTTTCGAAAGCGATTACAAGATCTTCTCCGGTGATTTCCTTTTGATTTCCGGGTCTCGAATCATCCATTTGTCCGCGATAGATTAATTTCAAATTCTCATCGAAGAAGTAAAAATCCGGTGTACAAGCAGCATCGTAAGCTTTTGCAACATCCTGACTTTCATCGTAGAGATAAGGGAATTTTAAAGCTTTTTCTTCTGCAAATTCCACCATCATTTCCGGAGAATCTGCTGGATATCTGTCTACATCGTTGGAATTGATTCCTATAAACTCAATACCTTGGGATTTGTAATCTTCATACAATTCCTCCAAAACATCAATTATATGAAGCACAAACGGACAATGGTTGCACATAAAAACCACTAAAGTTCCTTTTTTTCCTTTCAGAGATTCCAGACTTTGGATTTCGTTATTTTTCACAGGATTCGGAAGGCTGAAATCAGGTGCTTTCGTTCCCAGAGCCAACATATTTGATTGTGTATTTGACATATTTATTTTTTAATTAAATGATTAAAAGGTTTGATAATTAAAAGATTAGCATTCCTGAAGTCAGGAAAATATAGTAAAGACAAAAATAATTTTTTAATCTTTGAATCCTTTAATTTTTTAATATTTCCAGCAAAGATAATGCTTCTTCCAGAGAATTATCATAGTTGACCCAATTCACATTTTCCAATTTCCGATTCCAGGTCATTTGGCGTTTTGCATACCGGCGGGAATTTTTTTTGATTTCAGAAACTGCAAAATCCAAATTCCATTCCTCATCAAAATACCGGAACAATTCTGAATAGCCAACAGTTTGAAGTGCTACTTTATCTCTGTCAACTATCAATCCTTTTGCCTCTTCCAGCAAACCATTTTCCATCATTATATCAACACGTCGATTGATTCTTTCATAAACAATTTCTCTAGGCGCCTGAATTCCAATCCTCACCGTTTCAAAATCACGCTGAAGTTTTGGCAAACTAAGATTTTCGGTATAGGTTTTTCCGGTCTGCCAAATGATGTCAATTGCTCTTAATAATCGTCTTGAATTATCTTTATCAACTATGGAAAAATATTGCGGATCCAATTCTTCAAGTAATTTTTGTAAAGGTGCAATTCCGTCTGTTTCAAAAATATGAATTAATTTTTTCTGATTTTCTTCGTCAGCTTCCGGTAAATCGTTTAGGCCTTCTACTACGGCTTTCTCATACATTCCACTTCCGCCAACCATTATGGCGACATCTTTTTCTGAGAAAATTTCGTTTAATTTTTCCAAAGCTTCGTGTTCATACAAACCAATCGAATAATAATCGTCAATACTAAGATTTCCGACAAAATGATGTTTTGCTTCAGTCAATTCTGATTCAGTCGGCATTGCAGTTCCGATTTTCATCTCTTTATAAAACTGACGGGAATCGCAGGAAATAATTTCTGTTTTCAGATGATTTGCCAGATCGATGGCCAATCTGGTTTTCCCGATTCCTGTAGTTCCGACGATGGAGATAAGACGTTTCAAAAAATTGTTTTTGCAAATTTACGAAATGGAAATTTCTTTTAGATTTAAAATAATTATTACTTAATTTTACCATCATTATGGCTTTAAGATTATCTGCATCCAAACTTCCGGATGTGAAAACCACGATTTTCACAGAAATGTCATTGTTAGCTCAACAGGAAAATGCCGTCAATCTTTCTCAAGGGTTTCCTGATTATCAGGCTGATGAAGATTTATTAAAATATTTAGGAGATTTTGCGAAACAAGGTTATAATCAATATGCGCCTTTATTCGGAATCAAGGAACTTCGGGAAGAGATTTCGAGGAAATTCAGTACTCAATATCAAGTTGATTATCATCCGGATTCTGAAATTAATATCACAGCCGGTGCAACACAAGGAATTTTTACCATCATTTCTGCTTTCGTAGAGAAAGCCGATGAAGTGATTATCTTCGAGCCGGCTTACGATTGTTATGAACCAGCAATCATCCTGAACGGTGGAATTGTAAAAAATGTCAAAATGCTTTATCCAGATTACAAAATCAATTGGGATGAAGTAAAAAATCTGGTTTCAGAAAAAACCAAAATGATTATCATCAACAATCCGAATAATCCTTCCGGGAAAATCCTTAAGCAAAATGATATTGATGAATTGGTTGCAATCGTAAAAGATACAGACATCATTATTTTGAGTGACGAGGTTTATGAAAGTATTACTTTCGATGGAAAACCACATTTGACTTTGTCCAAATTTCCTGAACTGAAAGAACGAACTTTTATAGTTGGTTCTTTTGGAAAATTATTACACATTACAGGCTGGAAAATTGGTTACATTATCGCTCCTGAAGAATTGATGAAAGAGTTCCGAAAAGTTCATCAATTCAATGTTTTTTGTGTGAATACGCCTTCGCAATATGCGATTGCAAAATATTTACAGAGTATTCAGGATTTTTTCGAAATTTCAACCTTCTTTGAAGAGAAAAGGAATTATCTTAGAAGTGCTTTATTAGAAACACCTTTTAAAGTATTGGATTGTGAAGGGACTTATTTTCTGTCCGCCAACTTTGGTTCGATTTCTGATAAGCAAGACAAGGATTTTTGCTATTGGCTGACGAAAGAACTTAAAGTGGCAACGATTCCATTTTCGGCATTTTACAAAGATAAAACAGACGAAAAAGTCATCAGATTCTGTTTTGCAAAAAAGCAGGAAACACTGGATAAAGCCATAGAACAATTAATAAAAATAAAATAGAAACAATAAAAACTTATGAAACATTTAATCTTAGCAGCTTCATTATTAATAGGAGTTAGTGCGTTTTCCCAAGCAAAATTGGACCCGACAAAACTGAACTATTCATCAGCAGACGCAAGTCCAATGGACGCAACTTATTATCCGGTTCAGGTGCTTTCTTCCAAGACCGAAACGCCGAAAGTGAAAGTTGTCTATTCCCGTCCGCAAAAAAAGAACAGAGTAGTTTTCGGAAATCTTGTGAAATACGGAGAAATATGGAGAATGGGTGCGAATGAAAACACGGAAATCAAATTCTATACGCCGGTAAAAATCGGGGGAAAAGATATTCCTGCTGGAACTTACAGTTTATTTGCCGTTCCAAATGAGAAGGAATGGACAATCGTTCTAAATTCCGATGTTGATAAATGGGGTGCCTACGCTTATGACAAAAGCAAAGATGTTGTGAGATTTAATGTCCCGGCTGAGAAAACTTCTTCTCCGGTTGAATATTTCTCTATCACTTTTGTTCAGACGAAAACTGGAGCAGACCTTTATGCTGGTTGGGACAATACACAAGTTAAATTCCCGATTGAGTTTAAGTAATCTTGGAGATTTATAAAAAATGAAGCCTTATCTAAATTGATAAGGCTTTTTTTGATTAATATTTTAATAAATCTTCAAAGTTTCCTATTTGATATTCAGCGTTTTCTATTTTTCCAAAACCGTAAGCGGCATAGATGAAATCGACACCGGCTTTCTCAGAAGATTCCTTATCCCAAATGGTATCACCGACATAAACAGGATTTTGAAGGTCATTTCGGGTGACAATTAATCTTATATTTTCATCTTTTGGCAAACCACCATTTCCAAAACATTCAAAATCTTCGAAATATAGATTGAGATCATAATAATCCAAAAAACTCTCAATATAGCCGGAAAGACAATTGCTAACGATAAAAAGGCGATGTGTTTTACTAAGTTTTTCTAATGTTTCTCTGACTTTTGGGAATAATCTTCCGCCCGATTCATTGAGATATTTTTTCTCTCGTGTGCTGTAAATATCTTCAAAATCCTGAAGTTTTTCTTTCGGAATAAAATTGAAATGTTGAGCAAAAATGTCATCCATTTTCATTCCTGAAAAATTTCTGATTTCTAAAGAACTTAGATTGATATCAAAACCAATTTCTATTATACTGTCATTGAAAGCTCTGACAACCGTTTCCGAAGCGTCCCAAAGCGTCCCGTCCAAGTCAAAAATAATACTGTCTCTTTCTTTTATCATAAAATCGATTTTCCGTTGATGTAAACTTTTGATGGAGCCAAACTCCCTTGATTGTAAAGAATATTTTGAAAATTATCAGTTTCGTAAGTGATGAAATCCGCTTTTTTTCCTTTTGCAAGAATTCCACGATCGTGAAAGTCCAAAGCAAAAGCTGCGCGAAAAGTGATTGCTGATAAAACCTCAGCGGTCGATAATTTTTGGTAAGCCGCTAAAATTGAAGCTTGAGTGACGAGATTTCCCATCGGTGCTGATCCTGGATTCCAGTCAGTTGCAATGGCGAGAATTCCGCCTTTATCGAGAATTTTTCTGGCTGGAGAAAATGGTTCGCCTAATCCTAAACTTGCGCCAGGCAAAGCTATTGCCACAGTTTCGGAATTTGCTAAAAACTCGATATCTTCATCAATTGTAGCTTCCAAATGATCTGCAGATTTTGCTCCCACTTCCACCGCGATTCTCGAACTTCCCGGCGTAAACTGGTCGGCGTGAACTGTGATTTGAAAACCTAATTCTTTTGCTTTTAATAAAAAAACCTTGCTTTCTTCTGGTTGAAAAGCCGACTTTTCGATAAAAATATCAACTCTATTCGCAAGGTTTTCAGTTTTAACTATTGGTAAAATTTCTTCAATGATGTAATTAAGGTATTCCTGAGAACTTCCTTCGAAATCTTTTGGTTTCAGATGTGCTGAGAGACAAGTAGGAACTAGTGTTGCTTCGGTTTTTGTCTGAGCTTTTTTGATTGCTCGGAGCATTTTCAGTTCCTCGTTCACATTTAATCCATAACCGCTTTTAATTTCGATGGTTGTTATTCCTTGTTTTAATAAAATATTCACACGCTTAAGAATTCCTTCAATCAATTCTTGTTCAGACGCTGCTCTTGTATGTTTCACAGAACTCCAGATTCCGCCGCCGGATTCTGCAATCTCAAGATAAGTTTTCCCGGAATTTCTAAGAGCAAAATCATTAGCCCGATTTCCTCCAAAGCAAATATGAGTATGTGCATCTACAAAAGCAGGAATTGCAATCTGCCCATTTTTAATTAAATCAATTTCGGAATTAGGAAATTTTTGTTTTAAAACTTCAAAATTATCAACTTCAAGAACGATTCCGTTTTCTGTTAGAATTCCGCCATTGATGATAATTTCTAAATTTTCATCATTTAATTTCCCTTTTAACGGAAGATGATCGAGTGTGATGATTTGTTTAAATGGTCCTGATAATTTCATATTAAAACTTGAAATGTAAAAATACTGATAAACTTTAAGTTTCCGAATATTAGTCTAGAATTTTCATTATTCTCATAAATTTTCATTAATGCGGGCAGAATTCTTTTTTTATCTTAAAAATCCTTGTATTTTTACTGAAATTTAAAAACAAATGAAAACTATAATCATTACAGCAAGTTTATTATTCAGTGGAATTTATCTACAGGCACAGCAAATTACTTTAGGAGATGTTGCAAGAACGGCACGTTTCAATAAAATTATAGATGAGGTAAATAACGGACCAAAGAAACTTAAATATTCTGATATACAAGGGTCTCCTTATTATTATGCTAATTTTGTTCCAGCTAAAGTTGGTGATACTTCTGGAATAATTCCTATTCGTTATAGTCCATTCTTGGATTCAGTTGAAATTTTAGATAGTAATAGTGGTAATGTATATGAACTTCCAAAAGAAGAAGCATACCCTAAATTTACTTTTGAAACTACACATGAAAAATTGGTTTTAGTAAACACAAATAATGAGTATTCTGGTTATTTCTTTGAATTGGTAGGAGGAAAAAATAAACTTCTTAAAAAACTTTCTACTAAATTTAAAGATGAAATTCCTGCTCCAAATTCTCTGGTTTCAGCAATTCCTGCAAAATTTGAAGTTCAAAAACCTATTTATTTTATTAAAACCGATGACAATGTAATCAAGGTTACAAAAAAAGCAGATGATTTACTAAACGCTTTACCTGTTGATAAAAAGGACGCAGCTAAGGATTTCATCAAAACAAATAAAATAAAATTAAACGAAGAACTTGATCTTATAAAACTGGTTACTTTCCTAAATAAATAAAAAAGAGATGCAAATTGCATCTCTTTTCGTTTTAGAAAACTTCTCTTCCTATTTTCAAAATATTATCACTTTTCCCCATCGAGTAAAAATGCAAAACCGGAATACCAAAATCCAACAATTCTTTACATTGATTAATTGCCCAATCTATTCCAACTTCACGAACATCGCTGTTGGTTTTACATTTCAAAACTTCCGAGATCAAATTTTCTGGTAAATCAATTTTAAAAACTTGTGGCAACATTTGCAGATGACCTTTGGTAGCAATTGGTTTGATGCCCGGAATAATTGGAACATCGATCCCGATTTCTCTGGCTTGTTTTACGAAATCAAAGAACTTCTGGTTGTCGAAGAACATTTGTGTTACGATGTAATCTGCGCCAGCTTCCACTTTTTTCTTCAACATTTGAAGGTCGTAATTCATAGAAGGCGCTTCGATGTGTTTTTCCGGATAACCGGCAACACCAATGCAGAAACTACTGTTGTCATCTGATACAATTTCCTCGTGAAGGTATTTTCCGGTTCCCAAATCGTGAATTTGTTTTACCAAATCCGAAGCATATTTGTGTCCGCCTTTTGATGGTTCAAAGTATTTTTCACCTTTCATCGCATCGCCACGCAAAGCCACAATATTATTGAT
>Ga0157369_10004566_pt1 | contig 16275 bp, 15 predicted proteins | sample C25metaG_FD_113461 | JGI IMG/M metagenome (GOLD analysis project Ga0157369, IMG submission 113461) | Corn rhizosphere microbial communities from Kellogg Biological Station, Michigan, USA - C2-5 metaG | ecosystem: Host-associated > Plants > Roots > Rhizosphere > Soil | place: USA: Michigan... | reverse complement strand
TCGCGAGATCAGTCGATGGACCAGAGACCTTAGGTCGGTCTTCTGGACTATCTCCTCATCAGGCTAATCACGGTTTTTGACCCGGCTTTTTGCCGGGTCTTTTTTTGCCCGTTTTTCGGGCTTTTGGCTTCAGGCTAATGAAGTCTTTAGGTGCTGCAAATTCGATGGCGAGGATAATATCAAAAGAATATCGGTTGGCAAGCCAGGCCCGGCTACATTGGGTCAAACTAATGAAAATTAGCACTTGAGAATCAATCGCACAGTCTCTAAGCTGCTTGCGCGTCACGGAGGACGCCCCCCGCTACATTCCGCAATTCCCCTCGGTTTCAGCCCTGCCTGCGTGTAAAGTAACGGCCATAAAAATCATATTCAGGAATCGATTATGACCGTGGCCAAATCTTCGTTCGACATCAGCGCCAACTTCGACAGCGGCAACATCCAGGTTATCGACATCAGCAATCCGCTCAATCCGGTACTGGCCATTCGCCCGGATACCCGCAGCGCACATTTTCAGTGGTTCCATTTCAAGGCCAGCGGTCTGCATGTTCATCAGGAGCACTGGTTTCGCCTGGTCAACGCGAGTCAATCTTCCTATAACAAAGCCTGGACCGGCTATCAGGCAGTCGCCTCCTACGACCACGTCAACTGGTTCCGCATTCCAACCAGTTTTGAAGGTGACAGCCTGCGCTTTTGCCTCGAAGCCGAGCAAACCCACGCCTGGTTCGCCTATTTCGAACCCTATAGCCGTGGCCGTCACGACTGGTTGATCGATCAGGCCCTGAGCAAGGCCGGTACCGAATTGCTGGCAACCGGTAAAAGCGTCGAGGGTCGCGACATTCAATTGCTGCGCAAAGGCACCGGCGCCGAAGGCCAGCGCAAAATATGGATCATCGCTCAGCAACATCCCGGGGAGCACATGGCCGAATGGTTCATGGAAGGCGTGATCGAGCGCCTGGAAAGGCACGATGACCCGGTGCTGAACAAGCTGCTGGCGAGCGCCGATCTGTACCTGGTGCCGAACATGAATCCGGACGGCGCGTTCCATGGTCACTTGCGCACCAACGCGATGGGCCAGGACTTGAACCGCGCCTGGCAGAACGCCAGTCAGGACGTCAGCCCCGAGGTACTTTTCGTACAGCAGCAAATGGAAAAGTATGGCGTCGATCTGTTCCTCGACGTACATGGCGACGAAGAAATCCCCCACGTATTCACCGCCGGTTGCGAAGGCAATCCTGGCTATACGCCGCGCATCGAAAAGCTTGAAGAGCATTTCCGCAGCCACCTTAAACACACCACCAAAGATTTCCAGACCAAGTACGGCTACACCCGCGACGAACCGGGCCAGGCCAACATGACGTTGGCGTGCAACAGCGTCGGCCAGAAATACGACTGCCTGGCGTTGACCCTGGAAATGCCGTTCAAGGATCACGACGACCATCCCGACAAGGAAACCGGCTGGTCGGGCAAACGCTCCAAACAGCTGGGCAAAGACGTGCTGACAACCATCGCTGACATGGTTGATACCCTGCGCTGATCCCCTCCTGCTTCCTGTAAAAGATCGCAGCTTGTCTGCGATCTTTTGCTTTCTGCGATTCACAGCTCCGCGCAAACAGGTTGCAAAATAAAACCCGAATCAATACCGTGATCAAGGTTTTATTTTGAAACCTAAAAGGATGCGGGATATGAAACCTCTCAAAAGCAGCGCCGTTTTGCTTTTCTCTGTGGCCTGTGGTCTGGCCGTGGGTAACGTGTATTACGCCCAGCCATTGCTGGACGCGATGGCTGAAGCGTTTGCTATGTCGCCGGCAACCATTGGCATCATCATCACTCTTACGCAAATCGGCTATGGCATAGGTCTGGTGCTATTGGTGCCCCTCGGCGATCTGCTCAACCGACGCCGCTTGATCGTCACTCAAACCCTGCTGTCGGCAGCGGCGTTATTGATGATTGCACTAGCGCCCAACAGTGTCTGGTTGTTGCTCGGCATGACATTGACCGGGCTGCTCGCCGTGGTGACGCAGGTGCTGGTGGCTTACGCCGCAACGCTGGCAATCCCGGCCCAACGCGGGCGTGTGGTCGGCGTAGTCACCAGCGGCATCGTCGTCGGCATCTTGCTGGCGCGCACGGTCGCTGGCGGCATGGCCGATTTGGCCGGGTGGCGAGCGATCTACTTTCTGTCAGCCGGGCTGACACTGGTGATGGCATTGCTGCTGTTTCGCGTGCTGCCCAAGCATGAATCCCCGCAGCCGGCGACTGGCTATATCGCACTGATCACCTCGGTATTCAGCCTGTTCAAAGAAGAACCCGTGCTGCGCCAACGCGCGATCCTCGCATTGTTGACCTTCGCCAGCGCGATGGTGCTGTGGACGCCGATGGTATTGCCCTTGGCCGCCCCGCCACTGTCTTTATCACACAGTGAAATCGGTCTGTTCGGACTGGCGGGTGCTGCGGGTGCGCTGGCCGCTGCACGCGCCGGGCATCTGGCCGATCGCGGCCTAGGGCAATGGGTCAGCGGTCTCTCGCTGCTGTTGATGCTCGCTTCATGGCTGCCAATCGCCCTCACCCAATCCTCGCTGTGGGCATTGCTGCTCGGCGTGATTACTCTGGATTTGGGCTTGCAAGCGGTGCACGTCACCAGCCAGAGCATGATCTACAGCGTGCGCCCCGAAGCGCAAAGCCGTCTCACCGCCGGTTACATGCTGTTTTACTCGATCGGCAGCGCGCTCGGCTCAATCGGCTCGACCGCCATGTACGAGTGGGCCGGCTGGATCGGCGTGTGCCTGCTCGGCGCCGGCATCAACGCAGTGGCGCTCGCGTACTGGTGGCTGACCCTGAAAAGCGGCGCACCTGAACGATGCGCCACTCAAGCGAGTTAACCGCGATTGCGACCGCGCAACATGCTGTCGAGCACCTCGTCGCGGCGGATCCAGCCATGAAACAGCGCCGCAGCCAGGTGCAACAGCACCGTCAGGAACAGCAGATAGGCCAGATACCCGTGAGCCTTGCGCAGAAACGCGAACAACTGCGCGTCGGCCGGAACGATCGCTGGCAATTGCAGCGTTGTACTGAGCATCACCGGCTCACCCGAAGCGCTGATCATCGCCCAGCCCAGCAACGGCAACACCAGCATCAGCGCGTACAGCAACAGATGCGAAGCCTTGGCCGCCAACACTTGCCAACCCGGCAAATCCGCTGGCAGCGGTGGCTGGCGCGTGCTGAGCCGCACCAGCAAACGCACAATCACCAGCGCCAGAATCGCAATGCCCAGCGGTTTGTGCAGATTGATCAGCCATTCATGCCGTTCGGAAACCGAGGTGACCATGCCGGCGCCGATAAACAGCATGGCGATGATCATCAGCGCCATCAGCCAGTGCAGCAGTCGCGCCAACAGGGCGAAATGCGTCGGTTGGGTGCTCATGGGCGAGCCTCCTGTTTGGCGGCGGGCAACTGGCTGACTTCGCTGGTGCGACGCAGATAGGAATTGGCGTAACCGGCGGAACGCGCCGCGAGTAACGGGTCGTCGGAACCTTGAATCCCGGCCGGCAGCACCAGCGGGTCGTAGTTGATATCACGGCATTCGCCGCTCAATTGCGGCTGGGTTTTCTCCAGCACCAGCGTGCCGGCGTTCAACACTTTGCGCCCCTCGGGCCAGGTCTTGCTGGCGTCGTTTACCGGATCCTCGGGATTGGCCAGAGTGATATTCAACTGAAAACGCAGCGGTGCAGACGACAATCGTTGCACCAAATCCTTCTCGAGAAAATCGCCACCCTCAGGCGGAGTGGCACCTGCTGCATCACGCGCCAGCGGCGTCATGCTCCAGCGCACGGCCTGCTTTTTACCGTTGGCGTCGACCAGATAGAACGCGTTGACGCTGTTATAGGTTTCGGTGGCGTAACTGGCCGAAGGTTTGGCGGTCTTCACCCAAGTCAGAAACGGCAAGGCTTCCGGGTGCGAAGCGAAGAACGCCGGAACCTTCGCCGGATCAGGCTTACCGGTAGCCGGATCTGGTAATTGCGCCTGCTGCAATTGATAAAACGCTTCAGGCGTACCGACCGGGAACACCGGCATGCTGTTCATCCCGGTGCGCCACTGCTGCCCGTTGGCCTGGGTGAACCGCAGCGCCAGACTGCGAATCGGCACGCTGCTGTCCGGTGCATACGGATTACCCGCCGGCAGCGCAAAGCGCCCGACCACCGGGGTCTGCGGCTCGTTGAACACCTGCGCGGCGGAGAACACCCGCGCTTCGCCACTGCTCTCGAAATGCCCGATCACGCACACGCCTTTGGCGTGATTACGGCGAAACCCAGGGTGCACGCCGTTGTTTTTCTCCAGCACATCGACCAGCGCTTTTGGCGTCAGACGCTGTGGGTCAAAGTTGCCGTGAACGTAGGCAAATGCTCCGGCCACTACGGCGACTACCACGGCAATCCCGCCCAGACGCATTATCAGGCTCGCCGCACTCAGTGGCGGGCGCTGCGGCCCTCCGGGCGGTGCAGCATCGGGTGATGAACGATCAACCATGAAAAACTCCAGGGCCATCGGCCACAAGTAGGAAGAATCAGCAAGACGCGCCTCGTCCGGGTTTATTCCACGCGACGGTATTTATTTTTCCGAACGTGGAATAACCTCCAACGACGGGCGTCTCCCTAGTCCACAGCGTAGTGACTAGCAGAATTTCATGAGCGAATTCGACGAACAGTTGAGAGAAATCATTCCCAGATTGCGCCGCTTTGCCGTGTCACTGACACGCAACAGCAGCAGCGCCGACGATCTGGTGCAGGCCAGCCTTGAGCGGGCGCTGTCGAGTTGGGGTGATAAACGCGCCGACGGCGACTTGCGCGCCTGGCTGTTTGCGATCCTGTATCGGCAGTTTCTCGACGCCCATCGTCGCGCCCGGCGCTATGCGCGCATGCTCGAATTCTTCACCGGTCGCGACGACGCCGAGCCCTCGGTCGAGCGCACCGTCATCGCCCAGTCGACCCTGCAAGCCTTCGACCGCCTGCCCACCGAACAGCGCGCCCTGCTGCTGATGGTTTCGGTGGAGGGCCTTTCCTATAAAGAGGTCGCCGAGATTCTCGGCGCCCCGATCGGCACCGTGATGTCGCGCCTGTCCCGCGCCCGCCAGGCCTTGCGCCAACTCAGCGACGGCGAAATCAGCAGCCCCTCTTTGCGGATACTCAAATGATCAGCCTGCCTCCCAACGAGCGTGATTTGCACGCCTACGTCGACCACCAGCTCAGCGACGCCGACCGGCGTGTGCTCGAGACCTGGCTGGCCAGTCACCCGGATGAAGCGGCGCAGGTTCGCGCCTGGCAACAGGATGCCCAGCAATTGCGCGCGGCACTGAGCGGCGCGTTGCAGCAACCGATCAATCCAGCGCTTGATCCGGCCATGATCCGCCAGCGCCGCCAGCGTCAGTCGCGTCGTCATCTCGCCAGCGCGGCGGTGTTGCTGATCGCGGTCAGCGTCGGTGGATTCAGTGGCTGGCAGGCACGGGAAATGACCCTTGTGCGCCCGTCCATGCTGCCAATGACCGACGCCTTGCAGGCCTATCGCCTGATTGCCCAGCAAGGCATGCTGCCGGCCGATTACAAGGTCGACAATGACGGCGACATGCAACGCTGGCTCGATCGTTATTTCAACCGGGCCAGTCGTTTACCGGATCTGAAAGCGGCCGGGTTCGAACCGGTCAGCGGACGCTTGCTCAGCACTGATGAAGGTCCGGCGGCGATGGTGATGTATGAGGATGGCAGCGGGCACAAGGTGAGTTTCTACGTGCGCCCGCCCGGGCCGAAGAACACCTTTTTGCCGCGTGGAAGCCGCAGTGATGGCGACTTGCAGGCCGAGTACTGGTCAGGTGGCGGGTACAACTACGCCATGGTCAGCCCGGTCGATACGCCGGCGGCGCAACAGCTCAAGCAATCACTGCAATTCTGAAAACACCGCTGTTCTATGTAGGAGCTGCGGCACGCTGCGATCTTTTGATCTTGTTCTTAAGGGCAAGATCAAAAGATCGCAGCCTCGTTTCACTCGACAGCTCCTACAAAGGATCGTGTCAGTTCAGAAACCTACGTCCAAAACCACATTATCCAGATAAGTGCCCGCCGGCGGCGTGGTCTGATCGGTGTAAATCTTCGCGTTGTAATTGAAGATCTGACTGCCCGTGCCCAACCCGTTACCCGGATTGACCTCGGCGTCGGTACTCGCCCGCCGTGCCGTGCCGACGCTGCCCCAGCGCGTGGTGCCGGCACTTTTGAAAATGTCGTAGGCCAGATAATTGCTACCGGAAATCATCCGGCGCCGGCCGCCGACACTCACCGCGTTCTGCCCGTCGCTCAGCCCCACGGTGTAAGCGCTGCCCTTGGTGCAGGCCAGATTGATCGTCTGTCCGGTCACCGGTGTGAAAGCGCTGACCACCGGCGCGCTGCCAAAGGCAATGTTCGGCGCCGTGATCGTGCAGTCGTTGGACACCGTCAGGTTCACCGTCAACGACGTCGTGCCGTTGGCGATATCGCGCCCGATGCAGATGGCACCGATGCCGATCCCCGAACAGTAATTCCAGTTCCAGAAAATGCTCAGGGTCTCGGTGTACACCCCGGCGGCGACGTTGCTGCCAATGGTTGTACCGAGGTAGAGCGGCACCGTTTTCGGCGTCGTACCGTTGAGCAGGCCCAAGGCATCGATGATGCCGTTGCGCGCAAAGTCATAGGCGGTGCCGCGGGTCAGCGGGTAACTGGTGCTGTTGTTGGCGTAAATCGTGTAATTGATGACATCGCCGGTCGGCCCGACCAAACCACCTTGAGTCGAAGAAACAGTGCCCCAGAAGTGGTCGTTACTGGTCAGCAGGGACAGCAGCGAACCGGTGCAACTCAAACCCGCATTCAGCGTGGAACTGGGTTGCGAAGTCGTGCGCACGGCAATCGAACTGAGTATGCCGAAGGCCGCCGGCGTGGTGCTGACCACCGAACACGCGGCCTGCACCGCCGCCGGCAACATCAGCGCCAGCGCCAATAGCCATCGCCTGAACATCATTGGCACACCAACGGCCCGAGCAACGGCACCTGATCCTGATTCAGGTCGACACTGAACTGCGCCTGACAGGTCTTGCCATCAGCCAGCGTCACCTGCAGCGAGTTCTGCGCCTGCAGGTTTTCCAGATAAACCAGTCCATCCCAACCAACCACCGTCCGTGTGCCGCTCTGCTCATGCAAAACACCCGCGCCCAGCGGCAACTCGCGCTGCTGCGCGTCGACCAGCACGATGCTCGCGGCAATCACTCGGGTCAGCGGAAATTCCAACAGATAACCGCTGCCACGCCTTACCGCGATGCGTTGTTCGACGTTGGGGCTGCGCACGTTGGCCGGCAGATTCAATGGATCGATTTCATACTTACCGCGGTAATAGGCACTGCTCCACGGCACTAGCAAATGACCGTTCTTGTCGGTCTGACCGACTTGCTGGTTTTCATAACGCACCGGAATGTCGGCAAAACCATCGGTGCTGACTACTACAAAAGCATCATCGATGCGGTTGGCGGCGAACACCTGACGGTCCATCCACACCAGCGAACCACTGGCGTCGGCCCAACGGGTTTCAGCCTCGGAAGTACCGTAGACACCAGCCTGCAACTGCACCGATTGCAGACGCCAGGTGACGTCGGCCTGACGATAATCAGCGCCGTCACCCTTGGCGTAGCCCAAGTTGAAGCCCACGCCACCCTCGGTCGGCACCGCGCGACTGTAGTTGACCCGCTGCTGGCTCTGCCCGGTTTTACTGCGATCGCTGCTGATTGCCAGGCTGCCACGCAGATCGAACGGAACCACCAGTTGCGCCTGCACCGCCCAGTTGCTGTCGCCGATCTCGCGATTCGCCGACAGGTAGAAACTGCTGTTGTGCCACAACGGTTTGCTCCAGCTCAGGTTGAGCAGACGCGTGCGCGAATCGTCCGCCGCGCGCACATCGAAATAACCGGCGCCGAGGCTACCCCAGCGATCGAGGTTGAGGCTCAGGGTCGCCTGTTCGCTACGCCGGCTAAGGCTGATGTAGGGGCTGTCGACCACGCTGAGGTCGGCGTATTGGTCATGGCGTTGCAAACGTTGGTAGGAAAAGCTGAAACGCTGATTGCTGTATTGATAACCCAGGCTTAATTGCTGACCGCCCTCACCGTCGAAACGGCTTTGACTCACAGCGCTGTTGAGTACACCGAAGTTACCGAGCTGCCAGTTGCCGCCGAGGCCACCCAGTGTGAGCGAATCGGCCGCTTCGGCATGGCTTTCCAGGGTGAAACTGTCACTGACGCCATAGCGCAGGCTTCCGGAGGTGACTCCCGGCCCGTAACTGAAATCCTTCAAACCGTAGTCGCGACGCAACGTACCGGCGGCCACGGAAAAATCGCTCAAGCCTTTTTGCAGCAAGGTGCTGGTGACATAGAACGGCACCGTGGTCGACACCTGCCGACCCAATGCATCGGTGGTCACCACCACGGCTTCGCCAGCGCCGTTGATGAACGGAATATTGGTCAGTGTGTAAGGCCCGGGCAGCAAGTCGGCGCTGCTGGACTTGTAGCCATTGATGAACAGATCCACCGAGGACGGCACGGCCGCTTCACCGGCAAATTGCGGCAACGGATAGGTCACCAGATCCGGGCGTACGGCAAAGTCACGAGAAAACTGCACGCCGCCCAGTCGCACCGAACTGCTCCACGGCAAAGCACCGCTGATCACGTCACCGGCCTCATAGGTGAGCATTCGCTCGTCGTCGGAGTAACGCCACGTGGTGTCGTAGCGCAGGTAGCCGTTGTCCAGCGTGTTGAGCGAATCACCGGACAAGGTTTGCCGGTATTGCCCGGTATTGGACAGCGTGCCCCAGCTGTCGAACAGCCGCACTTCGTTCCACGCCGCCAGGTAAGTGCCGGCATCGTCAGTGTCATTGAGGTACAGGTCATAGTTGAACAGTGCGCCGAAACTGCTCAGAGCCGGGGTGCGCGGATAAACCTGGCGATTGCCGATGAATTGCTCCGGCAGCCAGTCCGGCGGCACGTCCAGCAGCAAGCGCTGACCAACACTGTCGTAGTCACTGTGCAGCCCCGCCAGGCTGTCGAGATCGACTTCAACGGCGAGGTTGTCGGGCAGCTTCATGCCGGTTTCGCGCAACGCCGTCGCCGGTACAAACAAGCGCCCGTCGCGCTGCTGCACCGCCACTACGCGCCCGGTATTCATCTGGTTGACCACCAGCTCCAGAAACAACTGTGCATCACTTACGGCCTCCATGCCGCTCGGTGGCGGCGGCAGATCGCCGGCCCCGGATGGTTGAACGAACATCAGGCAACACGCGCCGGTGATGAGCCACAACGGACGCTGAATACGGCGAACCCGTCCCGGGTTCATACGCGCTTTACGTCCGTCAATGGACTGAATCCTCCCTGATTCCGCTTTCGCCGACGTCAGATGCCAGCGCTACGACTCACTCACTTGGCGGGCGTAATGCTCTGCACCTGCGCCGCGCCGTTCACCCGCACCTGCAACGCCGACTCATTGGTCAGCGGCACAGGTGCCGGCCAGCGCATCACTGCGCCGGGCAGCACGTAACCCAGCAGCCCTTCGGCCAACGGTTTGCTCTGCCCAGCCTGTTTGATGGCCACGTCAGTCAGTCGCGCATGCACCGCGCCCTGATTACGCACTTCGACATAGGGCTTGCCGTCCACGGCCACCGTGCGCCAGCTCAACTGCGGCAGGCCGACACCCTTGGGATCGCGCGCGCGGGTGCTGTCTTCTTTGCTCCACAGCCCTTCGCCGTAGGCAAACAGCGGCACCGAATAACGCATCTGGAAGCGGATCGCCGCAGCGGTTTTGCCGCCGTCAGCGGTAGCGGGTTGTGCGGAAGGAATTTCGTCGATGATGATCCGGTAGGCCAATTCCTGCCCCGGCGGCACGTCCTTGGTCCGGGTCAGGCGCACCAGTTGTTTTTGCCCCGGTTCGATCTTCGCCACCGGCGGGCTGCCGATCACGTCGCGCTGATTCTGGTATTGCTCGGCGAAACCGCTCTGGCTCCAGCCAAACACGCGGATCTGCAGATTGGCGGTTTCGTTGCCGCGGTTCTCCAGCCACAGCGCACTGGCCTGCTGATCAGCCTCCAGCACCGGATCGATCGGCCAGATCAACACCGAACTCGCCGCTTGTGCCTGGCTTGCCCCAAGCATGACCATCGTCCACATCACACAGCGCACGAAAGAATGCCGTGACGTAACTGACCCCATAAAACTGCTCCTTGTCGGCCATTCAACTTCGCCTTACCACGACAGTTGCACCTGCAACACATCGCTGTACGTCCCCCCAGGCTGATTGCCCGGCAATTGCACCTGACCGTAAATCGGCAGGCTGATGTTGTTCGCATCGCTGTAAGCCACCGCCACACTCTGGCCAATGCCCAGGCTTTGGCTGTACGCCGCATCGCGAAACAGCGCATACGCCACCCGCGCACTGCCGCTGTTGACCTGCATATGCCGGCCACTGCTGTTGTACTGACCGCCATCGACGCTCATGCTCAGCGTCACCCCCGGCGTGCATTGCAATCGCACCCCACCGGTCAGGGCGACCTGCACGGTGCCGGTGGCCAGAGCCGAACGCGAACCGAAATTCAGCCCGCCATAGTTCGACACCCCGCCCACCACCAGACACCCGGCAGTGACCGTGGCGCTGACCTGAAAGCTCTGGCTCGTCGCTGCGGTCAGCGGCAGCGGCGCACTCCCCGCACAGAACAGGAGCAAAGCGGCACAGCCATGGCGGCGCATGGCATCAGAACGTCAGTTCAACAGCGACGGTATCGGTGTAAGTCCCCGCCGGTAAACCGGCCTTGCCCACCGCCTGACCGTAGATGTTCACCGTCTGCGCGACACCAGTGCTGGCGGCAAGGTTGATCGTCCCGTCGATCGCCAGCAGTTGCGAATGCCCGGCGTCGGTGTACAAGTCGTACGGCACGTAATTGGCAACGCCGTCGTATAGCGCCCGCGTGCCGCCCGGCGACATGCCGTCATGGGAGCCCGCGCGCACCTTGACCGTCGGCGTGGTGCCACTGGAGCAGAGAATCGATAATGCCCCGCCACCACCGCCCAACACTTGCCCGGTGGCGGTGGTGAACAGGCTGTTGGCGGTGCCGAAGTTCAACGCACCGAAGTTCAGCCCGGTGGAGCCGCCGGCGCCGTTGACCTGACAACTGCTGATCAGAATCAGGCTGGAGGTGATCTGGCCGGTGACCGTGGTGGCGGCGTTGGCACTGGAAACCAGCGCCAGGCCAAGCAGCGACAAACCTATCCTTGATGCAAACATACGCATGGTGTCCGTCCTCTACGGGGTTACCAGTCGAGCGTCACCGTCAGGGTGTCGGTATAGACCCCTGCCGGTACCGCACGGGTATTCGCCACCACCGAGCCAAATACCGGGATGGGTATCTGCGCAGCGCTGGTGACAGCGAAATTGTGTTGCTGGCCGATGCTGTAACTCCGGGCGCCGGAGGGATCGACGAACAGCTGATAGGGAAGGGTCTGGCGGCCGTTGCTCAGACGCCGGGTGTTGCCGTCACCGTGGGCGCCACCGTCGATGGTGACGGTGAAACCGGTGACCGAAGGATTGCAGGCAACGTTGAGTTTGCCACTGCTGTCGCCGCCGAGGCTGGCCTTGATCGGCGCGTTCCAGGTGGGCCCCTGAAGGCCGAAATCAAGGGTGCCGAGGTCGCTGACCGGGCTGGCGGGAGTGCTGGTGTTGGTGACTTCACAGCCGGCAATCAGGATCAGCCGCGCATTGATCTGCCCGCTCATCGCCGCTTGCGCGTCGTCTGCAAGGATTGCCAGCGTCCCTGCCGCCACCACCATCCAGTGTTTGCCTGTCATTGCGCCGTCCCTGCTCCTTTACGCTGACTCGATCACCGCGATCATCATTGAACGCCTTCCTTGTGCACCCGCGTCCACCGAGTGCCTGTTGCCATCGCGATCACCAGGTGACCGTCACCTTGACCAGATCCGAATAACGGCTGACTCGCGGCACCTCAGCCAAGCGCTCTATGCGTGCGTACAGCGGTAATTCCACCGTGCCGCTGTCCGGCACCCGCCCGCTGACCGGCACATCCACCACCAGCGGCTGCCGTCGCGCCGCGTCCTGATACAAGCGATAGGGAATCGGCTTGCTGCCCGCCGACCCCGCCATGTAACGGACTTCCCCGACACCGCCGTGCAAACCGCCGTCGACGCGCATCTGATACGGCGTGTCCGGATTGCACTCCAGCCGTGGCAGACGTTGGTTGGTCAGCGCCGCGGCCAAAGGCCCCGCCGGGTCATCGAGGCGCGCGGTGCTGCCGAAGTCGAGCACACCCAATTGCTCGATGCCGGCCTCCCGCTGCTGGCCGATCAACTGGCAGCCGCGCTGTACGTCGACGCGCACTTCAACCTGAAGATCTGCCGCATAAGCAGGCGTAACGAGTACCCCCAGCAGGCCCATCATCACCCGTATATTCACTGCGCCGTTCCTTGTCAGTGATCGCTTGCGACGTCGTTTCTGTGATTGAGGTTAGCAACGGTCGACGATTCCGCCAGTCGATTGGATCCAGGAATCGCCCGGGATATGTTTCGAAAGATTGGCAAGAGGTCGCGCCATGTTGCTGAAAATAGCTGTACGTGCCGGACAAACTTGTTCAATAACCGCCCACTGTCGATCCGCCGTGGTGGCTGGCCAGCCCGGCGTCTGGTTACACTGTGTCGCCGTGCTCCCGGGAGCCGGTCTTGACGAACACGGAGACGCCCACAGTGCCTGCTCACCTGCCGAAACGATCGCGACTGATCCAGCGCTGGCCGGCGTTGCGTCGCTGGTTCGGCAAGGGCTTGCCGGCCAGTGCCGGCCAAGACGCCAGTGCCCAATCGATCCGTGATTACTTCCGACACAAGGCCAGCGATCAGGGCTACACCCTCAGCCACAGTCAGCAGCGCGTCATCGATTGCATGGCGCAGCAGGCGAGTCTTTTGCTTGGCGCCAGCGCTCACACGCCACAGAGCCTGTATCTGTTCGGCGCCGTCGGGCGTGGCAAGAGCTGGTTGCTCGACGGCTTCTTTCAAGCCTTGCCGATCACCCAGAAACGGCGCCTGCACTTCCATCAGTTCTTCGCGCAATTGCATCAGGGCATGTTCAGCCATCGCGAGCAGGACGATGCCCTTGAAGTAACCCTCGACGAACTGCTGGAGGATTGTCGGGTGCTGTGTTTCGACGAATTTCATGTGCATGACATCGGCGATGCGATGCTCATCACCCGGCTGTTCAAGGCGTTGTTCAAACGGCGGATTGTGCTGCTGGTAACGTCCAACTATGCGCCGGAAGGTCTGCTGCCAAACCCGCTCTATCACGCCCGGTTCAAACCGGTGATCGAACTGATCAATACGCGCATGCAGGTGATGGAAGTCGGCGGCCCGCATGATTACCGCAGTCAGGCACGCCACTCTGCACATCAGATCTTCACCCAAGGGCATTACGTGTGGCCGGCCACGCCAGCACAACGCGCCGCCCTGGATTTGCCACCTGAAGATGCACCGGTCATTTCGCTAACGGTCGGCACCCGGCAGTTTCAGGCGCGGTTTTGCGAGAAGCGGCGGGTCGGTTTTACCTTCAACGATCTGTGTGAACAGCCAACGGCGGTCATGGATTATCTGGAGCTGTGCCGACGTTTCGACCGCTGGATCATTGACGATCTGCCGGAACTGGCGGAGTGCTCGATCGCTGCGCAACAGCGCTTTATCAATCTGATCGACGTGTTGTACGACCAGGACAAGCACCTGACCCTGCTCGGCCGGTTGCCCTTGCGTGAAAGCCTGGACGGCCATGCCATTGACCTGGCGCGCACACGCAGCCGTTTGGGGCAGTTGCAAGAAGTGCACGGGACGATCTGAGCACGCCATTCCCCTGTGGGAGCGAGCCTGCTCGCGAAAGCGTCCTGTCAGTCAAAACATCAGCTTCTGACACTCCGCCTTCGCGAGCAGGCTCGCTCCCACCAAGGGCAACTGAAGTTTCGCCGCCTATCCAGTTCAAACCCGGACTTTGCCGTTATCATGTCGCCCATTCCCGGCGCCCCAGCGGCGCCCCCCTGATCAAAGCGAACACCCAACATGCACACCCTTGCTCAATTGCGCGCCGGCGAATTGTCGGGCATAACACGGCTGGATCTGTCTTGCGGACTGAGCGAATTCCCGGTCGAGATTTTCGAGCTGGCCGACTCCCTGGAAATCCTCAACCTCAGCGGCAACCAATTGAGCAGCCTGCCGGACGACTTGCATCGCCTGACTCGCCTGCGCGTGTTGTTCTGCTCCGATAACACCTTCACCGAACTGCCCGCCTGCCTCGGCCAGTGCGCGGCCCTGACGATGGTCGGCTTCAGGGCCAATCGCATCGTCAACGTACCCGGTGCCGCCCTGCCGCCTCAGCTGCGCTGGCTGATCCTGACCGACAACTGCATCGAAAGCCTGCCGAGCGAACTTGGCGAACGCCCTGCTATGCAAAAACTCATGCTGTCCGGCAACCGTTTGCAAACGCTGCCGCCCTCCCTGAGCAACTGCCATCGACTGGAGCTGCTACGCCTCTCTGCCAACCGCCTGAGCGAACTGCCGCAGTGGCTGCTCAACCTGCCAAGCCTGACCTGGCTGGCTTATGCCGGTAACCCGCTGGAAACCGAGGCGGATGCCGCTGCACTGGAGGCGACGCCGCAAATCCCTTGGTCGGCGCTGCGTCTCGAACAACGGTTGGGTGAAGGCGCCTCGGGGGTGATTTCCCGGGCGAGCTGGCAGCGCGACGATGGCTCCGTGACGCCGGTCGCGGTGAAACTGTACAAAGGTGAAATGACCAGCGACGGTTCGCCACTGCACGAAATGAACGCCTGCATCACCGCAGGCCTGCATCCCAATCTGATCCGTGTCGAGGGGCGCATCAGTGGCCATCCCGACGGCCAGCAAGGCTTGGTGATGCAGTTGATCGATCCGTCGTTCCGCAACCTCGCTGATCTGCCGAGCCTGGCTTCCTGCTCGCGAGACGTTTACGCAGAGGATTGCCGGTTCAGTGCCGAGGCGGCGCTGAACATTGCCAAAGGCATTGCTTCGGCAGCAGAACATCTGCATCAGCAAGGCATCACCCACGGCGATCTCTACGCGCACAACATTCTGTTGAATGAACGCGGCGATTGCCTGCTCGGGGATTTTGGCGGGGCGTCGTTCCACGCCATTGCCGATACTGCGCAAACCCGCGCATTGCAACGCATCGAAGTGCGTGCGTTCGGGGTTTTGCTGGGGGAGTTGCTGGCGCGGATCAACCCGGGGTTGAGTGATGAGCAGCGTCAGGTTCTTGAGGAGCTGGAGCGGCGTTGCTGTCAGGCGGAGGTGCTGGCTCGGCCGGGGTTTTCTGAGGTCATGCGGCAGCTTGAGAATCTGTGACCGCTGCGCGGTCAATCGCGAGCAGGCTCACTCCTACAGTGGACGGTGGTGATCACAAATGATGTGTTCACCTCTGGCCTGTAGGCCTTCGCCTGCTCGCGATGTAGCCATCACTGACGAAACAGATCAGCCCGCCAGGCCGACAAACATGTCCTGCACATCATCATGGTTGTCGAGGCCTTCGAGGAATGCTTCAACCTCAGCCATCTGCTCGTCGCTCAAACCGCTGACCGGGTTCTTCGGCTGGTAGCCCAGCTTGGCCGACAGCACGGTGAAGCCTTGCTCTGGCAGCGCTTTCTGCACTGCGTCGAGGTCAGTAGGATCGGTCAGGAACAGCGTCGCGCCGTCTTCGCCCGGCTCGAAATCCTGCGCACCGGCTTCGATCGCGGCCATTTCCGGATCGGCGTCCGGGGTGTCCGGGGAAGCTTCGATCATGCCGACGTGGTTGAAGTCCCAGGCCACGGAACCGGAAGCCCCCAGTTGGCCCTTACGGAACGCCACGCGGATTTCCGCGACGGTACGGTTGATGTTGTCGGTCACGCACTCAACGATCAGCGGCACCTGGTGCGGGGCGAAGCCTTCGTAGGTCACGCGATGGTATTGCACGGTTTCACCCAGCAGACCGGCGCCCTTCTTGATCGCGCGGTCCAGGGTTTCTTTTGGCATCGAGGCTTTCTTGGCCTGTTCGACCACCAGACGCAGGTGTGCGTTGGTGGTGGTATCGGCACCGTTGCGGGCAGCGATGGTGATTTCCTTCACCAGTTTGCCGAAGATCTTGCCCTTGGCGTTGGCTGCCGCTTCTTTGTGTTTAACCTTCCACT
>Ga0157369_10004565_pt1 | contig 16276 bp, 13 predicted proteins | sample C25metaG_FD_113461 | JGI IMG/M metagenome (GOLD analysis project Ga0157369, IMG submission 113461) | Corn rhizosphere microbial communities from Kellogg Biological Station, Michigan, USA - C2-5 metaG | ecosystem: Host-associated > Plants > Roots > Rhizosphere > Soil | place: USA: Michigan... | reverse complement strand
TGATCGCGTGCGACACGCCGCGCGCGCTGCTCGAGTCGCACCTCGAGCCGGAGGTCGTCGAAGTCTACGGCGAGGCCGCCAGGACGTGGGCCGAGTCCAGCGGACGGGCGCTCTCGCAACGGCTCGAGATCGCCGGGGAAACCGCCTTCTGCTACGCGAACGACGCGGCACCGCTGCTCGCCGATCTCGCGACGCGCACCGGCGTGCGCTACCTGCACCGGCCGGCGAATCTCGAGGACCTGTTCATCAAGCTCACGGGGCGCGAGTTGCGCGACTAACGGGCCGAAGCGGCCGCGAGCACCCGCTGCACCAGCGGATGCGCGACCTTGCGCTGCGTGCCGATCGCAAACAGGTACTCGAGCACGCCATCGCACGCAGCGACCCGCCGCACGCCCTGGCGCCGCATCTGCGCCTCGAGCACGTCGAGCGCGGGAAACACGCCCATGCCACCTGCGCCGAACGTGGCGAGCAGCGCGCTGTCCTCGAACTCGCCGACGACCTGCGGCCTGACCGAGTGCCGCTCGAACCATGCGTCGAGCCGCGCGCGCACGGCCGCATGAGCGGTCGGCAACAGCACCGGCACGTGCGCGAGCGACGCGGGGAAATGCTTGCGCGCCTTGGCGTGAAGCGCCGGGGGCGCGTACCAGGCGAGCGCGGGCGAGCCGAGCGAATGACTGAACAGCCGGATGTTCGGGTTGTGTGGCGCCGCGCGATCCGCGAGCACGACGTCGAGCCGATGCAGCGCGAGGTCGCCGAGCAGGTCGTCGAACTCGTCCTCGTCGCAGAGCAGCCGCAGATTCGGCTCGCGCAGCACCGGCTCGAGCAGGTGCCTCGCGACGAGCTTCGGCAGGCCGTCGGAAATGCCCACCGCGAGCCGCACGATGCGGGGGCCCGCGGCGGCGCGCACGACATCGGGCAACTGCTGTCCCAGCTGGAAGATCTGCTCGGCATGCCGGAAGGCGGCGACGCCCGCTTCGGTGAGCGCCAGGCGGCGACCGGCGGGGCGAAACAGGCTCGCGCCGAGCGAGCGCTCGAGCTCGTGCACCTGCGCGCTCACCGTCTGCACGGCGACGCCGAGGCGCTCGGCCGCGCGCGCCATGCCGCCTTCCTTCGCGACCGCCCAGAAGTAGTGCAGATGACGATAGTTGAACGGCCGCTGTACCATCGTGTTTTTTCGAAGTGACGTTCATGCATTATCTGCTTTTCTCGGGGTGCGCGCGGGCGCTATATTGAGCGTCCCCGAACGAACGCGTCGACCGGAACCCCATGGAATGGATCGCAAGTCCCGAAGCGTGGGTGGCCCTCGCCACCCTGACGGCGCTCGAGATCGTCCTCGGCGTCGACAACATCATCTTCATCTCGATCCTCGCCGCGCGCCTGCCCGTCGCCCAGCGGGCCCGCGCCCGCACGCTCGGGCTGGCGCTCGCCGCCGGCACGCGCGTGCTGCTGTTGCTGTCCATCACGTGGGTGATGTCGCTCACGCAGCCGCTGTTCACCGTGCTCGACAGGGCGGTTTCGGCACGCGACCTGATCCTGTTCGGCGGCGGGCTCTTCCTGCTGTGGAAGAGCGTGCACGAGATCCACGGCACGGTCGAAGGTCCCGAACCCGCACCGCAGCCCGGTTCAGCGGGCACGTCGCTCCTCGCGGTGATCGGCCAGATCGCGATCCTCGACATCGTGTTCTCGCTCGACTCGGTGATCACCGCCGTGGGACTCGTCGACGATGTGCCGGTGATGATCGTCGCGATCCTGCTCGCCGTGGCGGTCATGCTCTTCGCCGCCGGCGCGATCGCTCGATTCGTCGAGGAGCGCCCGACGATCAAGATGCTCGCGCTCGCGTTCCTCGTGCTCGTCGGCGTCGCACTGGTCGCGGAAGGCTCGGGCTTCCACATTCCCAAGGGCTACATCTACTTCTCGATGGCGTTCGCGATGGTCGTCGAGCTGCTGAACCTGAGGATGCGCCGCTCGCGCCGGGGCAACGCACCGCCGTCGACCCGAAGGTGTGCGCGACGGCGCAGTGCGCGGAACACCGGGTAAAGTAGCGGCTCGCGGCGTTGCCGCCCCGGGTCGCCGATGTCCGCCGCCACGACTTTCGCCCTGCCACGCCTCTCGCTGCGCTTCGTCCCCGTATGGCGTCGCAACCTGCTCGTCTGGCGCAAGCTCGCGATCGCGAGCGTGCTCGGCAACATCGCCGATCCGCTGCTGTACATGCTGGCGCTGGGCTACGGCATCGGCGCGATGGTCGGCGAGGTCGACGGGATGTCGTACGTCGCGTTCATCGGCACCGGCATGGTGTGCCAGAGCGCGATGTTCACGTCGAGCTTCGAAGGGATGTACTCGGCCTTTTCGCGGATGCACGTGCAGCGGACGTGGGAGGCGATCATCAACGCGCCGATCGCGCTCGACGACGTGATGCTCGCCGAATGGCTGTGGTGCGCGACCAAGGCGGTGATGTCGACGGCGGCGATCCTGATCGTGATCGAGGCGCTCGGCTTCGGCCATACGTGGCTCGCGCTGTGGATCCTGCCGCTCGGCTTTCTCGTCGGCCTGTGCTTCGGCGCCTTCGGGCTGGTGATGAACTCGCTCGCGCCGGGTTACGACTTCTTCACCTATTTCTTCACGCTCGTGCTGACGCCGATGCTGCTGTTTTCCGGCGTCTACTTTCCGGTGAACCAGATGCCCGCATGGCTGGCGCACGTCGCGACCGCGCTGCCGCTCAAGCATGCGATCGACATCGCGCGCCCGCTGATGCTCGATCGCGTGCCCGATCGCATCGCGCTGCACCTCGCGGTGCTCGCCGCGTACGCGGTCGTCGCCTACTATGCCGCGCTGACGTTGACGCGGCGGCGCCTGCTCAAGTGAGCCGGCCACGATGCCAAGACCGGGCGCGCGCGTGACGCCCGCCGGCACCGGAGATTGAGGCGCGACGATGGGCTATGGCATCGTCAAGACGCTGCACATCGTGTTCATGGTCACGTGGTTCGCGGGGCTTTTCTACCTGCCGCGGCTCTTCGTCTACCATGCGCTCGCCGACGCCGACGATCGCGTGGGCATCGCGCGCTTCAAGCTGATGGAGCGCAAGCTCTACTTCGGCATCATGACGCCCGGCGCCGCGCTCACCGTCGCGTTCGGCCTGTGGCTGTGGCTGGGCTACGGTGTCGCCGGCGCGTGGCTGCACGCGAAGCTGGCGCTCGTGCTCGTGCTGATCGCGCTGCACTTCTACCTCGGCATGCTGCTGCGCGATTTCGCCGCCGACCGCAACCGGCACGGCCACGTGTTCTACCGCTGGCTGAACGAGATCCCCGCGCTGCCGCTGCTCGTCGCGATCGTCTGGCTCGTCGTCGCGAAGCCGTTCTGAGCGTTGCCCCGACTTCGCGAGCGCACGATGGCCGAACGCTTCTTCGCCCCCTGCCCGCGCGGCCTCGAGGCGCCGCTCGCGAGCGAGCTCGACGCGCTTGGCGCAAGCGAGATCGTGCCGGCCGAAGGCGGCGTCGGCTTCGGCGGGGCGCTCGACCTCGCGTATCACGCGAATCTCGAATCGCGCATCGCGAGCCGGATCCTTTGGCGGGTCGGCGGCGGAAGCTACCGCGACGAGCGCGACCTGTATGCGCTCGTGCACGGCATCGACTGGAAGCGTCACTTCGATGCGCAGCGCACGCTGCGCGTCGACGTCGCGGCGACGCGCTCACCGTTGTCGAGCCTCGACTTCGCGACGCTGCGCGTGAAGGATGGCGTGTGCGACCGTTTTCGCGACGATGGCGGCGTGCGCCCGTCCGTCGACAAGCGCGCCCCCGACGTGCGCGTGCATGCGCACCTGACCGAGCGGGAAGCGACGCTGTACCTCGACACGTCCGGCGAGCCGCTGTTCAAGCGCGGGTATCGTCGCGATGCCGACGAGGCGCCATTGCGCGAGAATCTCGCGGCCGGGCTGCTGGCGCTCGCGCAATGGACGCCGGAGCGGATGCTGCTCGACCCGATGTGCGGCGGCGGCACGATCGTCGCCGAGGCCGCGCAGATCGCCGCGCAGCGCGCGCCGGGGCTCGCACGGACGTTCGCGTTCCAGAAACTGGCGTGGTACGACGGGCCGACATGGCAGCGCATCCGCCAGCGCGCGCACGATCGCGTGCGCCCGGCGTCCGGCACGCCGGCAATCGTCGCGAGCGATATCGCAGCCGACGCCGTTTCGCGCACGTCGTCGGCGTTGCGCGCGGCGCGCGTCGATGCATACGTGCGCGTCGAGCAGGCCGACGTGCTGACGCGCGCCGCGCCGTCCGCATCCGGATTGTTGCTGGCCAATCCCCCGTACGGCGTGCGCCTGGCCGATGCGCAACAGCTCGCGGCGTTCTATCCGCGACTGGGCGATGCGCTGAAGCGCAGTTTCAGCGGCTGGCTCGCGGCGCTGTTCACCGGCGACCTGCGGCTGGCGAAGCTGATCGGCCTTCGCCCCGACCGGCGCATTCCGCTGTGGAACGGCGCGATCGAATGCCGCCTCTTCGTGTTCCGGCTGGTCGAACGCGCAATGCGCAGATGATAAGATCGGCGCGTCCACCAAGCTCGTGCCCCGACGATGCCTTTTCTTCCTTCGCGCCATTACGTGTCCGATCACACGCGCTTCATCCGCGACCTCATCGAGAAGAAGCCCGAGATCGAGACGTCGCAGCGCATCGGACGCAAGATCTGGTGGGACAAGCTTCCCGCCGACGTCGAGGCGCAGCGCGAGATGAACGCCGGGCGCGTGCCGCAGAAGGCATACGTCTACTACGCGCTCAAGTGACGTGATCATGCGCGCCGCGCGGCGTGCCGCGGTGCGCTGCCTTGCGCTCGTCGCCGTCGCGTTCACCGTGGCCGCAGCCGCGCAGAATGCGGCAACGCCCACGCCGCCGGCACGAAGGCCGATTCCCCCCGGCGCGCTCGCGATGTGGAGCGCGCAGCTCGACGCGCATCCGGCGCTCGCCCGAACGCCGTTCTATTTCCTGATGATGACCTCCGGCATCGCCGCGGGCGGCGCGGCGGAGATCGATACCGAGTACCGCGGGTATTTGTCGCGCACGCAGCGCGTCGGCGTCGCGGTGCCGATCCTGTATCTGCGCACGACGAAGGGGGCGAAGGGCGACTGGGTGTTCGATCCCGGCTTCGACACGAAACGGCGCTGCGAAACCCGCCCGGTGGCCGACGACAACCTCGATTCGGTGATCCGCTATGCGATCACGCACCGCCTGCCGGTGCAGTTCATCCTGAACGGCGGCATCTGGGGCGACGCGAGCTGCGAGACGCCCGAGTGGGACCTGACCGATCACCTCGAGCAGGACGTCGCGAACTGCCAATGGACGCAGGGCGACCATGTATTCCCCGACGATTACCTGCGCAACCTGAACGGCTCGACCGCTTCGCCCGAGCTCGCGCGCTCGCTCACGTACAACGTCTACGCGACCAAGGTGCGGCGCTACAAGAAACGCAACCTGCAGGCGGCGGCGCGCATCGTCGCGGCGTTCGCGCGTGCCCATCCGGACCTGTTCGTCGGCGTCGTGCTCGACGCCGACACGTACATGAATCCGTTCTTCCGCGGCAGCCAGGCGTTCGACTACAACCCCGGCATGCTGCGCCAGTTCCGCGAATGGCTGCGCGGAACCGGCCCGTATGCCGGGCGGCCGACCGACGGCGCACCCGATCTTCGCGCGTATCGGCGCGCGCAGCCGATGACGCTCGCCGACGTGAACGAGGTCGCCCACCAGAACTGGCGCGCGTGGAGCGACGTGCAGCCGCCGCGGCACCTGCCGGGCATCGTCGAGCCGCTGAAGCCGGGCGAGCGTCCGATCTGGGACGACCCCTGGTGGAACCTGTGGGACCAGTTCCGCAAGCACATCGTCGACCTGCAGTACGACGAGCTTTCGAGCTGGGCGCATGCGGCGGGCGTGCCGCGCGCGCGGATCTTCAGCGCACAGGGCCTGATCCACAACGATCCCGAGCTGGCGCCGTTCGCGGTGCGCGTGCTGAGCAGGAGCGCAAGCTACGATTCGGCGGGTGTGTCGGTCGAGGGGGCGATCCCCCGCGACGGGCACCTCGGGGCGATCCTGTATGGCCGCACCGCGCGCAACGCCGTCGAGCTCGAGGGCGGCCACTCGCTGTTCGCGACGATCGGCCGCATGGACGACGGCTGGGCGATCGTCGAATACAACAGCACGGACCTCAAGTTTCCCACGAAGCGGCCCGATTACGCGATGGCCTACACGACGTTTCGCGACGCCTTCAACTACGACGCGCGCGAGGTGTCGGCAATGGCCTGGAACGGCTCGAACGGCCTGTTCGCCGATCAGCCCGGCTACGTGCCGTACACGTCGTGGCGCAATACGCCGGCCGAGGACGCAATGCGCGATTTCCTCGTGTCGCACGCCGACGTGCCGCACGGCGCCAGGCTCTGGACGTTCGGCACGCCGGTGCACGTCGACGCCGACGGCTGGACGGCGGAGCGCGGGAAGCTTGCCGCCGGCGCGGGATTCGCGACGCTTGCACCCGACGGGCGCGGCGTGACGCTGCTGTCGCCGCCCGACCAGGTGATCCGTCCATCGCGGATCGCATCGCTCGTGCTGCGCTTCGAAGGAAACACGAGGCCGTCGAAGATCACCATTGCCGCGCGCGACGCGGCGGCGGCTGCCTGGCGCACGATCGGCACGGCGACGAAGGCAGAGGTGCCACTCGCGTGGCCGCGCGACTGGCGAAACGACCGCACGATCATCACGCGCCTTAAGATTTCGCTGCAGTTCGAAGGCGACGACCAAGCGACGCTGTCGCGCGTGCTGCTCTATCCCGCTTCCTCCGCAGGACGCGCCTCGCCGTAAATGAAATAGCGCGGCGTCGCATGCATGCGTGCGTCGAATCCCGCGCGCGCGAGTCGCGTTTCGAGCTTCGGCGGTTCCCAGAACACCTTGACGATGCGGAATTCCCGGCCATCGTCGAGGCGGCGCGTCACCACACCCGCGTACTTGTCCGGCGTGGGATGGTTGACCGCGTGCGACGTCGGGTCGTGCGCCGAATCGACGACGTACGCGAACCCGCCCGGCGCGAGCGCGCGGCGCACCATCGCAAAGAACGCGTCGAACCGCGCATGCGGCACGTGCGACAGCCAGAAGCTCATGAACACGCAGTCGTAGCGCGCCGCGGGCGCGAAGGCGAAGAGGTCGGCCTGCACGTACGTGACGTTCGCCGCACCGACGCGGTCGCGGTTGATCGCGATCACCTCGGGAGACGCATCCACCGCGGTCACGTCGGCGACGCGCGGCGCCAGGTGGCGCGTGAAGAGCCCGGTGCCGCACGCGAGCTCGAGCACGCGCGATGGCCGCGCGTTCGCCAGCATGTCGTCCACCGCCTGCTCGATCACCGCCGTTTCCGCATGCCATGCGGCGTTGTTTCCGGCGCCGCGATCGAAGCGACCGGTGCGAAACCACCACGCGTCGTACTCGGGCGCGCGTGCCCGGTAATAGGCGATCTGGTCGTCGAGAAGCGGCCGGTCGGACTGCGGGTCTTCGTTCATCGGCGTTTCATCACGACGAGATCGTGATGCAGGATGTAGCCGGGGAGGACGTGCAAGACGTCGAAGCGGCGGCCCCAGGTGCGGCGCACGTAACCGGCATCGTGATAGGCGTTCACGTACTCGCCCGCGTGCTCGGCATGGCCGTCGAGCTGCGTGTTCGTGCCGCTGACGACGAGGCCTTCGCGCGCGACGCGCGCACGCGTTTGGCGGTAGTCGTCGGGCGCGAGGCGCGAGAAGTCGATCGCCGTTTCGCCGTGCGTCGTCATCAGCAGGCACGCGCCCGGTCGCGCCACGCGCGCGAGCTCGTCGAGCCAGGCGAGTTGCATCGGCTCGCGCATGTGCGTGAACACCGACACGCCGAGAACCAGATCGAAGCTCGCGTCCGCGAACGGCAGCGGCGGCACGAGCCGCGACAGCGCAAAGGTTCCCGGCAGGTTCGCCGCGCACCAGTCGACGTTGTCGCGATCGATGTCGCAGCCGGTGTAGGCGCGCGCGCGGGCGCGAGGAAAATGACGCGCCACGCGCCCGCAGCCGACGCCCCAGTCGAGCACCTTCCCGAATTCATGCAGATGCCGGCCGGCCACTTCGACGAGCACGCGATCCATCCGGTGGTAATCGGTGGCGCCGGAGACCAGGAAGCCGCGCAGGTCGCGGTCGCCGATCACGCGAAAACGCCGATCGTCGTCGGGAACGTTCGAATGCAGCGCCGGGTCGGGCGCGAACCACGCATCACGCCCGCGCTCGATCCGCGGCGTGTCGGCCACGATGCGGCGAATCTCCATCACGCCGTCCGGATACGGCTCCCCGACATCGTCGATCTCGCAATGAAAGCCGCACAGTGCCGACCCCTTGCGCTGCCAGAAGACCTCGCCGACGTCGGCACGCGGCAACGGATAGCGCGTGCGGTCGAAACGCCGGCCGTTGACCGTGAACCAGCCTTCGGCGGGCATCCGATCGTCGACCGGCATCGACCAGCCCTCGGCCGTGAGGCGCGTCCCGTCGATCGTCACCCTGTCGACGTACCAGGGTTCCGCGCGCAGCCGGGGCCTCGGAACGAAATCGCCGTTCGCCGGTCGAGGATCGGGCCGCTGCCCGAGATAGCGTGAAAGCGCGTTTCGCATCGCGTGTTGCGAGTGTCGAAGCCGCGGCGATCGACACCCGTTAGGATTGCCTGATTCTACGGCAGACGATGATCGGCAATCGCAGCGGTCCACCGCGCACCCCCACCCCGGAATGGGGAAGCACGATCGGCTGGATCGACGCGCCGCGCAGCGAAGGCGTCGTCACCGGCACGCAGGTTCGCATCGCCGGATGGGCGCTTTCGATCCACGGCATTCGTGCGGTGGAAATCCGGCTTCCCGATCGCACGCTCGTCGCGCGCTACGGCACGCAACGCCGCGACGTCGCGGCCGTGCGCCCCGGCTATCCGGCCGGCGCACGTTGCGGCTTCGAGCTCATCGTCGATGCCGGCACGTTCCTCGCGCCGCCGAGCGCGCAGCGCAGCACGCTGCGCGTCGTCGCCATCGCGGGCGACGGCAGCCAAACGAGCCTCGGCGAGCGCTCGCTCGTCGATGCCGCCGCGCATGCGCGCTGGTCGTTCCTCGCGACCGGCACCGCCACGCCGTTCTTCCTGGTGCCGGGAACGTCGGGCGTCGCCGACGGCGGCGCCGCGGGACTCGAGCACTGGTATGCGGCGTATGCGTCGCCGACGACGAAGATCGGCATGCGCGTGCCCATCCTGTATCTGCGCACGACGACGGGCGCCGGCGACGATTTCCGTTTCGATCCCGCTTTCGACGTGCGCAGGCGCAACGGCGCACGCCCGATCGCCGACGACGCGCTCGCGCAGGTGCTTGCCCATGCGGTCGAGCATCGGCTGCCGGTGCTCGTCACGTTGAATGGCGGCATCTGGGCCGACGCCGGCGGCACGTGCCGCGAATGGGACGTCAACGACCATCTCGAGGACGATGTCGCGAACTGCCAGTGGAACGAGCGCGACGAGGTGATGCCGGACGATCACCTCGCGCACCTGCCCGGATCGCAGCATGCACCCGAACTGGCGCGCGCGCTGACGCTCAACGTGTATGCCGGCGCGGTGCGCCACTACAAGCGGCGCAACCTGCAACACGCGGCGGCGCTCGTTGCGCAATTCATGCGCGCGCATCCCGAGCTTTTCATCGGCATCAATCTCGACCCCGACGTCTACGTCAACCCGTTCTTCAACGGCACGCAGTGGTACGACTACAACCCGGGCACGCTCGTGCAGTTCCGGCATTGGCTCGCCGGCTCCGGGCCTTACGCAGGCGCGCGCGAGCCGAGCGTGCCCGACCTGTCACGCTACCGGCGACCGCGGCCGTTGACGCTCGACGACGTGCGCGCTCTCGCGCGAACGCCGTTCGCGACGTGGGCGTGCGTGGACCCGCCGCGCAGGTTTCCGCATTCGGGTGCTGCCGCGCACTGGAAGGATCCGTGGGTCGCCGAGTGGGAGATGTTCCGCCGGCATCTGGTGAAGCTCCATTACGACGAGCTCGCATGCTGGGTGGCCGAGGCGGGCATTCCGCGCGATCGCATCTGGTCGTCGCAGGGGCTCGACGCGCCCTCCGACATGCACGCGCCGCCGGAAGGATTCATGCCGCTCGCCCTTTCGGAATCGAGCGCACCGCGCAACTTCGATTCGGGCGGCGTCTCCATCGAGGGCAGCAAGCCGCGCGACGGCCATCTTGGCGCGATCGTGTACGGCGCCGCGGCGACGAACGAGATCCCGATGGAAAACGACCGCTCGCTCTACGCGACGCTGGCCGCGATCGATCCCGGCTTCGGCATCGTCGAATTCAACACGACCGATCTTCGTCATCCTGAATCGCCGCCTACGTACGCGCACGCGTATCGGGCGCTGCGCGAGCTGTGGAATGCCGGCGCCCGCTTCGTGTCGCCGATGGCGTGGAACGGCTCGGACGGCGCGCACGCGGCCAGTCCCGGCTACGTGGCGTTCACCGCATGGCGCAATACGCCACTCGAGCGCGCGAGCTGCGACTTCCTGCTCGACCGCTGCGGCCTGCCGCTCGGCAGCAAGCTGTGGACGTTCGGCACGCCGTCGCATGCCGACGACGACGGATGGACGCCTGCTGCCGGCGCGATGTCGCTGCACCCCGGCCGGCTCGAATTGACGGCGGACGCGCGGGGTGACGTCGTCCTCGTCTCGCCGGCCGAAGTTGCGGTCGGGAGCGGCAGCGTCGAGCGCGTCGTGCTCGGATTGCCCGAAGCGCTGGCCGTGCGACGCATCGAGATCAGCGGACGAAGCGCGGCCGGCGGGCGATGGCGCGTGCTGGCCAACGCGCGGGGAGCCGAACTCGTCCAGACGGCGGCGGGGCGCATCGTGGCCGTCGACTGCGCCGCAGCGTTCGACGTCGATCGCCTGCGCCTCGCGCTGCGCGTTGCGCCACGCGCGCGATTCACGCTGTCGCGCGTCGCGATCCTGCGCGGCGCGTAACCCCGTGCGGTCGCGTCATGCGGGCGCGGGGATCCTGCCCGGGGCGCTACGCGAGTCCGAGGATTTTGCGCGCCTGCGCCGGCGTGGCGACCGTGCGCCCGTAATCGCCGCAGACGTCGACGATCCTGCGCACGAGCTCGGCATTGCTGGTGGCAAGGCGCGAGCGATCGAAGCGCGTGTTGTCCTCCAGGCCCGTGCGGCAATGCCCGCCGGCCTCGAGGCACCACCGGTTCACTTCCCACTGGTAGCGCGAAATGCCCGCCGCGACCCACGTCGCACCGGGCAGCACCGCGGCGAGCTCGCTGCGCAGGAAGTCGAACACTTCGCGACGCGCCGGCAGCGCGTTCGGAATGCCGAGCACGAACTGCACGTGGGGCGGCGCTTCGAGCAGCCCCTTCTGCACGAGGTTCGCGGCGTTGTAGAGCATCGCGAGGTCGAACACCTCGACTTCGGGCTTGATGCGGAAGTCGCGCATCGTGCGCGCGAGCCCCTCGACGAAATCGGGCGGATTCTCGTAGATGCTGTTCGCGAAATTGACCGAGCCGGTCGCGAGCGACGCCATGTCGGGCTTGAGATCGAGCATCGCGCCGCGCGCCGTCTGGTCGCGGCCGCGGCCGCCGGTGGAGAACTGCACGATCATGCCGGGGCAGTGCTTGCGCACGCCCTCCTGCACGCGCGCGTAAAGGGCGGGATCGGAGCTCGGCGACTCGTCGGGGCCGCGCACGTGGACGTGCACGAGTGCTGCACCCGCCTCGAACGCCTCGTGCGTCGATTCGACCTGCTCGTCGGGCGTGACCGGTACCGCCGGGTTGTCCTTCTTGCGCGGCTGCGAGCCGGTGATCGCGACGCTGATGATGACGGGTTCGGCCATGGCCTCAGCTCCCGGGAAGCGCGTGAATGTTGTCGAAGAACAGATCCTTCCAGGACGCCGGCCGGTGCTTGATCAGGCCGTCCTCGAACATGAACTGCGCGTAGTTGCCGATCTGCCGCGGGGTCGTGGTGAATTCGATGTCGCGGTCGGACAGCATCCGGTACACGTCGTCGACCGGCTCCTTGCTCTTGACGGCGTCGACGTACCGCTGCGCCGCCGCATGCTTGTCGGCGTTGATCATCCGCGTCGCCTCGTCGAGCGCCTCGAGGAACGCCGTGTAGAGCTTCGGGTTCTCGTTGCGGAAGCGCGACGTCGTCCACAGCACGGTGAACGTCAGCGGACCCTTCATCACGTCGTACGACGACAGCACGCGGTGCACGCGCGGATCGGCAAGCTCGATCTGCTGGAACGGCGGCGACGTGAAATGTGCGTCGATCGCGCCATTGCGCAGCGCGGCGACGCCATCGGGATGGCTCATCGCGACCGTCAGCCGGTTCAGCGAATCGGCCTTGTCCTTGCCGAGCTCCTGCGCGGCGGCCATCGCGAGAATCGTCGCCTGGTTGGACACCTTGACGGCCGGCAGGCCGATGCGATCGGAGGACGTGAAGTCCTTCACCGAGCGGATGCGCGGATTCGTCGTGTTGAGGAAGAGCGGCGCCGTGACCATCGCGGCGATCATCCGCACGTCGAGGCTTTCGCGCGTCTTGTCCCACAGGATGATCGGCGGCGCGAGCCCGCCGGACGCGATGTCGAGCGAGCCGGAAAGCAGCGCGTCGTTCATCACGTTGCCGGCGGCGAATCTCGCCCACGTGACGTTCACGTCGCCCAGACCCGCCGCCTGCGCATGCTTTTCGATCAGCCGGTCGTGCTGCATGTACATGAGCTGCAGGTAGCTGAATCCGTACTGCTGCGCGATGCGCAGCTCCTGCGTCCGCGCGTGCGCAACGCCGCAGGCGACGCACAGCGCGAGCACCGCGGCAACCACTGTCGTCTTCCCGGACATCGTTCCCTCCTGCGAGACCGTCGGCATGGGCCCCGCCCGACGCGACGGCGCCGTGATGTGCGTCACATCGCGGCGCTAGCGGTCGTCGGTCTTGTATTCGACGTACGTGCGGTCGCGCAGTTGCCGCACGAACTCCTCGAACTGCTCGTCGCTCTTGCGCTGGCGGATCGCCTTGCGTGCCTCCTCGCGCCGCCGCTGCTCGGTGACGTCCTGCTTGCGCCGCTCGAGCACCTGGATCAGGTGCCAGCCGAACGGCGTGCGAACCGGCGGCGAGATCTCGTTGACGGCGAGCTTGTCCATCGCGTGCTCGAAATCGGGCACCGTGTCGCCGGCCGAGAGCCATCCGAGGTCGCCGCCGCGGGCGCTCGACGCGTCCTCGGAATTCGCGCGCGCGATGTCTTCGAAACTGGCGCCCGCCACGAGGCGCTCGCGCAACCGGTCGATCCGGGTCTTCGCGTCCGCTTCGGACGTCTGCTCGTTCACCTTGATCAGGATGTGCCGCGCGTGCGTCTGGTCGACGACGGTGGGCTGGTCGCGGCTGCGCTCGTCGACGACCTTCACGACGTGGAACCCGCTGGCGCTGCGCAGCACGCCGGATACGTCGCCCGGCTTCATCGTCTTGACGACGTCGGCGAACACCGAGGGCAGCCGTGCGCGCGTGCGCCAGCCGAGGTTGCCGCCGGACGTCGCGTCGGGCGCGTTCGAGTAGGACGCTGCGACGGTGCCGAAATCCTTGCCCGACTTCACCTCGGCGAGCGCCTCCTCGGCACGCTTGCGGCTCGCGTCGAGCACGGCGGGCGACGCCTGGTCGGGCACTGTGATGTAGATGTGCGACAGCAGGTACTCGTCCTCGCCGCCGGCCTGCGACGCGACGGTGGCGAGGTAGTTGTCGACCTCGGCATCGGACACGGTGACCTTGCTGTCGACCTCGCGATCGCGCACGCGCTGAACGGTGATCTGGCGGCGGATGTCCTCGCGATAGTTCGCGTACGGCACGCCCTCGCGCTCGAGCACCTTGCGGAATTCGTCGGGCGACAGCTTGTTCTCCTCGGCCACGCGCAGGATCGTGCGCTCGACGGTCGTATCGTCGACGCGGATGCCGGTTTCCTTGGCGAACTGGAGCAGCGCGCGCTCGACGATCAGCCGCTCCATCACCTGCTTGTCGAGCACGTCGGCAGTGGGCGGGGTCACCTTCGACGCCTGCATCTGCGACAGCAGGATGCGCCGCTGCTCGTTCATGTCCCACTGCGTGATCGCCTCGTCGTTGACGATGACGAGCACGCGATCGAGCGGCACCGGGTTGGCCGCGGCGTGCGCCGGCGGCGCGATGCACGCGAGCGCGCCGAGCAGCGCGAGGAGGAAATTGATTCGTAGGCGCAGGCAGGCGGCCATCGGGAGTCGGTCTTTCAGAATTCCGGGAGCGGTTCGAAACGACGATCGCGTTCGCGCAACGACGGGTCGTTGGTGGGCACGTAGCCCGGCACGCTGCGACGGAGAAGCTCGAGGGGGCTCGTTCCGACGCGCGCGAGTCCGTTGAGTTCCAGCTGCACGAATACGGACGTCGTGGCCTGCTGCGTCGTGGTCGTCAGCCGCTGGCCGACGACGCGCAGCACCCAGCAGTCGGCATTGTACTCGATGCCCGCGACCGCCTCCAGCGTCTTGCTGTCGGTGAACGAGTAATTCCAGCGCCCGATCAGGTTCCAGCGGCCGCTGATCGGCCACTGGCCCGACAGGTCGATCTGCTTGATCTGGCCGATCGTGCCGGTGGAATCGATGATGTTGCGCGTGTAGCGCCACGTGGCGTTCAGCACGCGTCCTGGCGCCGGCATGTAGCGCGCGCCCGCATCGAGCCGCTCGACCTCGTGCGCGTCGAAGTTGTACTGCAAAAGGCTCTGCAGCGACCACGCATCGGTCAGCCGTCCCTCGCCGGAGACGAGGAAGTCGGACGTGGAGGCCGAGCGCAGCGGCTCGTTCAGGCTGACCTTCTGGTCCTCGAAATAGAAGCGCTGGCCGACCGCCAGGCGCAGGCGCTCGGCGCCGGTGTCGCGGTCGAGGAAGCGCGACGTGAGCGCGAGCGTCAACTGGTTCGCGTCGCCGATGCGGTCGTTGCCGATGTAGCGGTTCTCCGAAAAGAGCTGCGAGAAGTTGAAATCGTCGAGCGCCGTGTCGAACACCGGCGCGGCGGTCTGGTTGTGGTACGGGATGTAGACGTAGAACGCGCGCGGTTCGAGCGTTTGCGTGAGCGGCGTCTTCAGCACTTCGAGGTCGCGCTCGAACACGAGCCCGGTATCGATGCTGGCAATCGGTATCGCGTAGCTCGGATGCCGGTCGGGCAGCGCCGCCGTCGTCTGGTCGAGCAGGTATTCGCGTGCATGCACACCGGCGCGCGCGTTGAAGAACCACGCCGACCCCTGCCGCATCCACGCGACCGTCGGATAGGCGACGACGCGCTCGCCGGTGGGCACGAGCGCCTCCTGCGCGAAGCGGGCGTATTCGCCGCTGCCGCTCCACGTGAGGCCGAGCCAGTCGGTGTCGCGCAGCGAGGCGAGGAGCTGCGGCACGCGGTTGTACGGCGGAACCACCGGCGCGTTCGGGTCCTGCAGCGTCTGGAAGCTCTGCACGCGTGCGCTGAACGACCACGGCCCGGTCGTCGCGACGAGCCCGCCCTCGCGGGGCAGCGTCTTTTGCGACGTGATGGCGATGCGGTCGGCGAAGTCGGCGAAGTAGTTGTCGTCCGAGACGCGGTTGACGTTCCAGTACCCGGCGAGCCATGGCGCGAACTGCTCGTTGTGCGCCCAGGCGAGCGCATAGCGCCGCTCGCCCGTCTGCCGGTCGTGCGGCAGGATCTCGGCGTTCATTTCGCCGTTCGCGGTGCCGAGCGGCGTGCTGCCGTCGCCGAACAGGTAGCGGAACTGCGTGCCGACCATCAGGCCGCGCTTGGTCATCAGACGCGGCGTGATCGTCGCGTCGTAGTTCGGCGCGAGGTTGAGGTAATAGGGCGCCGTGACTTCGAACCCTCGCACGCCGGTCGAGCCGAGTGTCGGCGTGAGGAAGCCCGACTTGCGCTCGTTGGACAGCGGAAACTGCAGCCACGGCGCGTACAGCACGGGCACGTCGAGAAAGTGCACCGACACGTGCCGCGCGGTGCCAACCTTGCGCAGGTTGTCGACCTCGAGCTCCTCCCCGCGCAGGTACCAGTCGGGGTGCGGCGCCAGGCACGTCGTGTAGCTCGCGTCGGTCGCCTCGTAGTGATTCGGCCCGGTGAAGCGGATCTCGGATGCGTCGCCGTGGCCGTCGGTCTCGGCGATGAAGAAGCGCGGCTTCCTGAAGAACCCCACCTCGGTGTCGCGCTTGTACTGGAGCTGCGGTCCGGTGATCCAGTCG
>Ga0157369_10004562_pt1 | contig 16280 bp, 12 predicted proteins | sample C25metaG_FD_113461 | JGI IMG/M metagenome (GOLD analysis project Ga0157369, IMG submission 113461) | Corn rhizosphere microbial communities from Kellogg Biological Station, Michigan, USA - C2-5 metaG | ecosystem: Host-associated > Plants > Roots > Rhizosphere > Soil | place: USA: Michigan... | reverse complement strand
CTGATTTTTGCCTTGCAGGGCGAGGGCTTCACCACCACGTGGCTGAGCCTCGGCGCGGCGGCGCTGGAGCATCAGCGGCAGACCCCGGCCGATCTGATCATCCTCGACATCGGCCTGCCGGACATCAGCGGTTTCGAAACCTGCAAACAGCTGCGGCGCTTCAGCGAGGTGCCGGTGCTGTTCCTCAGCGCCCGCGATGCCGAGATCGATCGTGTGGTCGGGCTGGAGATTGGCGCCGACGACTACGTGGTCAAACCGTTCAGCCCGCGTGAAGTCGCGGCGCGGGTCAAGGCCATCCTCAAGCGCATGGCGCCGCGTCCAGTGATTGAAGCCACTTCGGCGCTATTTCGTATCGATCCGGAACGGATTCAAATCATTTATCGCGGCCAGACGTTAAGCCTGACCCGCCACGAATTCCGCCTGTTGCAATGCCTGCTCGAACAACCCGAGCGGGTGTTCAGCCGCGAGCAATTGCTCGACGCGCTGGGCGTCGCGGCCGACGCCGGTTACGAGCGCAGCATCGACAGCCACATCAAAAGCGTGCGCGCCAAACTGCGTCTGGTGCGCGCTGACGCCGAGCCGATCCAGACCCATCGCGGCCTCGGTTACAGCTACAGCCCGGGGCACAGTTGATGTCACTGGGGCTGCGGATCTTTTTGGTGTACGTGCTGTTTGTCGGCCTCACCGGGTATTTCGTGCTCAACACGGTGATGGAGGAAATCCGCCCCGGCGTGCGCCAGTCCACCGAAGAAACCCTGGTCGATACCGCCAACCTGATGGCAGAAATCCTCCGGGACGATTTCAAGGCTGGCACCCTTAGCGAGAACCGCTGGCCCGAGTTGCTGCGTGCTTATGGCGAGCGGCAGCCGCAAGCGAGCATTTGGGGCTTGCCGAAAAATCAGGTCAACCACCGCATCTACGTGACTGACGCCAAAGGCATCGTCGTGCTCGATTCCAGTGGTGTCGCGGTCGGGCAGGATTACTCGCGCTGGAACGACGTCTACCTGACCCTGCGCGGTGAATATGGCGCGCGTTCGAGCCGCAGCGATCCGGATGACGCCAGTTCGTCGGTGATGCACGTTGGCGCACCGATCCGCGACAACGGCCAGATCATCGGCGTGGTCACCGTGGCCAAGCCCAACAGCTCATTGCAGCCTTACGTGGATCGCACCGAACGGCGCCTGCTGTTTTACGGCGCCGGTTTGATTGGCCTCGGTCTGCTGTTCGGTGCGTTGCTGTCGTGGTGGTTGAGCCGCGCGCTGCACCGTCTGACCGGTTACGCCCAAGCGGTGAGCGAGGGCCGGCGGGTGGAAGTGCCGCATTACCGTGGTGGTGAGCTGGAGCAACTGGCCTCGGCGGTTGAGCAGATGCGCACACAGCTGGAAGGCAAGGCTTACGTCGAACGCTACGTGCACACGCTGACCCATGAACTGAAAAGTCCGCTGGCGGCGATTCGTGGAGCAGCGGAGTTGCTGCAAGGCGACATGGCGCCGGTTCAGCGACTGCGCTTTGTCGGCAACATCGACAGCGAAAGTGCGCGGATGCAGCAGTTGATCGAACGTTTGCTGAATCTCGCGCAGGTCGAGCAACGTCAGGGACTGGAAGAGCGGGTTGCTGTGCCGCTGGCGGCGCTGGTTGATCAATTGCTGCAGGGGCAGGCGGCGCGGATTGAAGGCAAGCAGTTGCGCATCGAACAGGCGATTGCGCCGGATCTGCTGTTGATCGGCGAGCCGTTTCTGTTGCGTCAGGCGCTGGGCAATCTGTTGGAGAATGCGCTGGATTTCACCCCGGTTGAGGGGTTACTGCGTTTCAGTGCCGAGCGGGTTGGCGAGCAGATTGAGTTGCGGTTGTTCAATGAAACCGCTCCGATTCCCGATTACGCCTTGCCGCGTTTGACTGAGCGCTTTTACTCGTTGCCGCGACCGGACAGTGGGCGCAAAAGTACGGGGTTGGGGCTTAACTTCGTTGAGGAGGTGGTCAAGTTGCATGGCGGGTCGATGCATATTCGCAATGCCGAAAGCGGGGTTGAAGTGATGTTGCGTTTGCCTTGATTCCGTCAAAAGATCGCAGCCTTCGGCAGCTCCTACATAGGGTTGCGTACACCTGTAGGAGCTGCCGAAGGCTGCGATCTTTTGTTTTTTCCACACAATCTCCACATTCCCCCCACAAAACCCCCACACCCACTCAGCAGACTCTGCCCATCCAAACAGGGAGAGTCCCATGAACAAGAATCTGACGATAAAGCTCGGCGCCATCGCCGTGCTGATCCTGCTGTTGCTGATACCTTTATTGATGATCGACGGCGTCATCGACGAGCGCCAACAGCTGCGCGATGGCGTGCTCGAAGACATTGCCCGCAGCTCCAGCTACAGCCAGCAACTGAGCGGGCCGGTGATGGTGGTGCCGTATCGCAAAGTGATTCACAACTGGAAAACCAACGACAAAACCAGCCAACGCTACGACGAACCGAGCGAAGAGCGCGGCCGTTTGTACTTCCTGCCGGAGCGTTTCGAACTCGACGGCCAGGTGCAAACCGAGCTGCGTGCGCGGGGTATTTATGAAGCGCGGCTGTTCCACGCCGACAATCGCATCAACGGCCATTTCTCATTGCCGGCGCAATTGGGCATCAAGGAAGATTTCAGCGACTACCAGTTCGATGCACCGTTTCTCGCGGTCGGTATCAGCGACATTCGCGGCATCGAAAATGCGCTGAAACTGGAACTCGATGGCCAGCGTCTGGACTTCGTTCCCGGCACGCAAGTCGGCTGGTTGGGCGAAGGTGTGCGAGTGATGCTGCCGCTGCTCGACACCAGCAAAACCACCGAGCTGAGCTTTGGTTTCGACCTGCGTCTGCAGGGCACCGGTTCATTGCAGGTGCTGCCGGTGGGCAAGACCAGCAGCGTCAGTCTCACGGCCAACTGGCCACACCCGAGTTTTGTCGGCAACTTCCTGCCGGGCAAGCGTGAGATCAACGATCAGGGTTTCAGCGCCGATTGGCAGACCACGTTTTTCTCCACCAACCTGCAAGACGCCATGAGCCGTTGTGTGAGCGGCAATGATTGCGAGGCGTTCAATGGTCGCAGCTTCGGCGTGAGCTTCATCGACCCGGTGGATCAATATCTGAAGAGTGACCGGGCGATCAAATACGCGTTGCTGTTCATCGTCCTGACATTCGCCGGTTTCTTCCTGTTCGAAGTGCTCAAAAGCCTGGCCGTGCACCCGGTGCAATACGCGTTGGTCGGTGTGGCGCTGGCGTTCTTTTATCTGTTGTTGCTGTCGTTATCGGAACATATCGGCTTCGCCCTGGCGTATCTGTTGTCGGCCAGTGCTTGTGTGCTGTTGATCGGGTTTTATGTCTGCCATGTGCTACGCAGTGTGCGTCATGGTTTGAGCTTTTCGGCGGGGCTGGCGGCGTTGTATGGCCTGCTCTATGGCTTGCTGAGTGCTGAGGATTACGCGTTGTTGATGGGCTCGCTGTTGCTGTTCGGTCTGCTCGGTGTGTTCATGGTGCTGACACGCAAACTGGATTGGTACGGGATTGGGCAGAAGCCGGCCAAGCCGCTGGAGTTTGATGTGGGGGCGATGCAATGAGCCGGGTAGGATTGCGTGAAGATCAGCGAGAGGTGGAGGTTTTGGTGACACTGATTTTTGCAGCGTTGCCATCAGAACCGAGGTGGTGCATTCGCGAGCAGGCTCGCTCCCACAGGATTGGCGTTGGAACAGAGATTTCTGCCATACCCAAAAACAATGTGGGAGCGGGCCTGCTCGCGAAGAGGCCGGAACAGGCGCCGCCGATTTAAGGCTTGGGCATCGTGGCGATCATGGACGGTCGCTGACTCACTTCAAAGAACCAGTTAGCCAGTTGCGGATTGGCGTCACGCCAGCCCAGATCCGGGAAGCGCAGGTCGAGGTAACCCAGCGCACACGCCACGCTGATCGCCGCCACATCGAAATGGCTGGTCAGCTCGGCAATGGCATCTTTTTCCAACACAGCGAGGGCGCGACGGATCTTGTCGCGCTGCGCTTCGAGCCATTCGTCCCAATGCTTTTCCGGCGCGCGCAAAACCAATTCATAACGCACCATCACTGAAGCGTCCATGATCCCGTCCGCCATCGAGGCCAGGGTCAGACGGCGCCAGCGGGCCGCGCCTTCACGCGGAATCAGCGGATTGCCGACGTGTTGTTGGTCGAGGTATTCGAGGATGACGCGGCTGTCATGGATGACGTTGCCGTCGGCCAGACGCAGGGCGGGAATCTTGCCCAGCGGGTTATCGGCATTGAGCTCGGCACTCGGGCTGACCGGGCTGAGCACGCAGTCTTGCAGCGCGACGCGATCCTGCTGACCGGTTTCGTGCAGCAACACCATCACTTTGCGCACGAACGGGGAGAGCGTGTTGTGGTACAGGGTCATGCTGGGGGCGGACATTGGCGGGGTCTCGATCAGAACGATGAGGGAGCAGCATAGCCTGTCAGTGCACGAGCTCAAGCCTTGCGCCGAACCAAATGTAGGAGTGAGCCTGCTCGCGATAGCGTAATAACATTCAACATCAATCTTGGCTGACCCACCGCTATCGCGAGCAGGCTCACTCCTACAAAGGTTTTTCAGCTTCGCGGCAGAAAACCTCGTATCGCTAGAAAGGCCGGAACACCCAGCCCCACCCAGCTCAGCGCATCCCAAATCCCATCTCCCAACAACGCCGCAAACAACCCCGCCGCACTCAGCAGCGCAATCACGATCGGCGTGCTGAACACCTTCCAGAAATTCGACTGACGCGGCTTCATGCAGAGGCCTCCACCGTTTCCAGCGCAGGCTTCGCCGCTTTGCGCCGCACCACCCACAGATACACGCCACTGGCGAGGACGATGATGGTCAGCACATCTAGCGCGGCCCAGAGGATTTTCATCGGCATGCCGCCGTAGTCACCGAAGTGCAGCGGTTGCGACATACCCATGGCGTCCATGTACCACGGGCGTTCTGCCACGGCAGTGACTTGCAATGTCGTGGCATCGATCAGCACCGGCGTCAGCAGATGCGAAGTCAGGTGCGTGCCGCCCTTCATGAACACCGAGTAATGGTGCTCGCTGGAAAACCGCGTGCCGGGGAAGGCGATGAAGTCCGGCTTCATGCCCGGTGCCACTTCGCCCGCGATATCGAGCAAGCGCGTGGCCGGCGCCAAGTGGGTCAGCGGCGGGGCATCGCGGTAAGGTTCGATCAACGCAGTCAGTGCATCGTTGCGCCAAGCGGCGATCAGCAGATCGGCGCAGGCGCTGATCACGCCGGTCACGCCGACGACCAACGCCCAGGTCAGCGTGACCACGCCGATCAGGTTATGCAGGTCGAGCCAGCGCAACCTTGTGGATTTGTCCTGACGCACCGTGCCGAATTTCAGGCGACGCATGAACGGCAGGTACAACACCGTCCCGGACACGATCGCTACGACAAATAGCAGCCCCATGAACGCCAGCAGCAACTTGCCCGGCAGCCCGGCAAACATGTCGACGTGCAGGCGCAGGATGAACAGCATCAAGCCGCCGTTGGCCGACGGGGTTTCCAGCGCTTCGCCGGTGCGCGCATCGAGCATGAAGGTGTGCGAGGAGTTCGGTTCGGTGCCGGCGGTTTTCGCCATGATGGCGAAAGCAGCATTCGGGTCTTCATCGTCATAGCCGAAGTACTGCATGACTTCCCCGGGCCGATGTTTCTGCGCGGCGTCGACCAGTTGCTGCAGATTGAGCTGCGGCGTGTCGGCCGGCATCTCCCGCAGCTCCGGCGCGTTGCCCAGCAAATGGTCGATTTCATGGCTGAAAATCAGCGGCAGACCGGTCAGTGCCAGCATCAGCAAAAACACGGTGCAGACCAGGCTGGTCCAGGTGTGGATGAACGACCAGCGGCGGATTGTTTTACTTTTCATTTCATGACCTTCAAAAACACCGAAGCCGTCCACGAGGGACGGCCTGGTTACAGGGCCTGTTTCAGCTCAGTCGCTTACCACTTGTAAGTGGCGCTGGCGACGACACTGCGCGTATCGCCGTAGTAGCAGTAGAAGCTGTCGCAGGTGGAAATGTATTCCTTGTCGAACAGGTTGGTCGCGTTGACGGCCAGCGACGCGCCTTTGAGGCTGTTGTCCAGGCGGCCGAGATCGTAATGCACGCTCGCGTCGAACACGGTGTAGGCGTCCGCCTTGCCCAGCCAGGTGTTAGCCTTGTCGCCGTAGGTGTTGCCGGTGTAACGCACGCCACCGCCAATGCCGAAGCCGTCGAGCACGCCGGCGTGCCAGGTGTAATCGGTCCACAGCGACGCTTGCTGGTTCGGCATCAGTTGCAGGCGATTGCCTTTGTCGACGCCATTCTGCACTTCGGATTTGGCCAGGGTATAGGCAGCGATGACTTTGAGGTTGTCGGTAACGTCGGAAACCGCTTCCAACTCCAGGCCTTTGACTTTCACTTCGCCAGTCTGACTGGTGATCGAGACGTTGTTGACGAAAGTGTTGACCGAAACGTTCTTCTGGGTGAGGTCATACACGGCGGCGGTCAGCAGGGTTTTGCTGCCCGGTGGCTGGTATTTGATGCCCAGTTCCCACTGCTTGCCTTCGGTCGGTTTGAGCGAGCCGGTCGAGGTGGCGTCGGCACCCGTGGTCGGCTGGAAGGATTCGGCGTACGACAGGTACGGCACGAAGCCGTTGTCGAACACGTAGCTGAGCGCGGCGTTGCCGCTGAAGGCCTTGTCGCGCTGGGTGTTGGTGGCATCACCCTTGTTGATGAATTTGGTGCTGGTGTGCACCCAGTCTTCACGGCCGCCGAGGGTCAGGCGCCACTGGTCGAGGGCCATCTGGTCCTGGATGTACAGGCCGGTCTGGTAGGTCTTCTGGTCATAATCGTAAAACGCCGTGGAGCGCGCCGGGCGCACGATCGGCTGACCGTAGATCGGCGTGATGACGTTGGTGGGCAGGCCGTCACCGAAAATCGAGGTGTAGTTGGTGTTGCTGCGCTGGTGATCCAGACCCAACAGCAGGGTGTGGCGGATGTCGCCGGTAGCGAAGTCGGCCTGGAAGTTGTTGTCCACGGCGAACTGGCTGATGTCTTCTTCGACGCTGGTGCTGGTGCGTCCGACATTGCCTTGATCATCCACTTCGGTGAATGGGTACGACCCCGGTGTCAGCGACTGGAACGACAGATCCGACTTGGTGTAACGCAGGTTCTGCTTGAACTGCCAGACATCGTTCAGACGATGTTCGAAGGCATAGCCCAGCGCGTAGTAGGTGCGATCGTAATATTCCCAGTCCGGATCACCCAGGTTCTTGTGGTGGGAAATATCACCGAACGGCGATTTGATCTTGGTGCCTTGCACTGGCAGGAACTGGCTGGTGATGCCGGTATCGTCGCGGGTGAACTGGCTCAGCAGGGTGAGCTTGGTGTCGTCGTCGATGTTCCAGGTCAGGCTCGGCGCGATGTTGTAGCGCTTGTTGTCGACGTGATCGACCTGGGTGCCGCTGTCACGTACTACACCGCTGAGGCCATAGAGAAACTGGCCGGCGTCATCGATCTTGCCGGTGCTGGCGAAGTTGATCTGGCGATGGTTGTCGCTGCCGTACTGCAACTGGATTTCGTTGCTGGCTTCAGCGCTTGGGCGACGGCTGACCATGTCCAGCAGGCCGCCCGGTGGGGTCTGGCCGTAAACCGAGGAGGCTGGGCCGCGCAGCAGGGCGAGGCGGTCGAGGTTCCAGGTTTCCTGTTTCGGGTTGGCGTACACGCCTTTTGGCAGCGGCAGGCCATCGAGGAACTGGGTCGGCTCGAAACCACGCACACGCAACCAGTCGGCGCGGGTGTCGCTGCCATAGCTGCTGGCAGTGATGCCCGGCATGTAGCGCACCGCATCGTCGAGACTGTGCACGCTGCGGTCGTCCATTTGCTGTCGGGTAGCGACGGAGATCGAACGCGGTGCTTCGACCAGTGCGGTGTCGGTCTTGGTGCCGGCGGCGGTGCGGGTGGCGGTGTAGCCTTCGACCGGGCCCCAGGCGCTTTCGAAGTTTTCCACGCCGATGACGGAAGTTTCCGGCAGGGCCAGCGTCCCTTCAGGCACGGCGACCAGGGTGTAGGTGCCGGTGCTACTTTGTTCCAGTTGCAGACCGGTGCCACGTAGGGCCGCGCGCAAGGCACCGGTTGCGTCGTACTGGCCGCTGACCGGCGCCGAGGTCTTGCCTGCCGCCAGCGCCGGATTCAGCGACAGCGCAATCCCGCCCTGGCTGGCAATCTGGTTCAGGGTGGTCGACAGTGGCGCCGCCGGCAGATTGTAGGCGCGCACGCTGGACGCTTGTTCAGCGGCAAGCAACGGGCTGCTGATCAGCGGCGCGCTGAGCGCGATGGCGACGGCCAGCAGACTGGGGCGCAACAAGGTGTCTAGCGAACGGGACATACGGCGGCTCCTGAATGGAAATATTTCTCAATTGCCTGTGTGCCGGATGAAAAGCAAAAAGTGATAGGGCTGGATGAAAATAATTTTGATTAAAGTTTGAATGCCGCTGATTGACGCGTTTGAGCGGACTTGTATCGCGCGTCGAATGGCCCTTTCGCGAGCAAGCTCGCTCCCACATTGGAATGCGTTTCCCTGTGGGAGCGAGCTTGCTCGCGAAGGCAATTTGTCAGGCGCCACACTACTCAGGCTTGATATCGGCCTTAGCGACAGTGACCCAATACGGCGTATGCCGTTCGATCTGCACCGGCAAGGTCGGCAGCAATGCGCTCAAGGCCTTATCGGTGTCATGCAGCGGAAAGCTGCCGGTAATCCGCAGATCCGCCACTTCCGGCGCCACGCCCAGATGCCCGCGACGATAACGCCCCAGTTCATGCACCAGATCGCTCAGGCGCGCGTTATCCACCACCAACATGCCACGGGTCCAGGCATCGGCGCCGGGATTGAGCGCGACGATCGAGCCCAACCCGTCACTGCGCAGCAGCACTTGCTGGCCTTCATGGAGGATTTGCTCTTCAGGGCTGGATTGTGGGTGCGCCGCGACCGCCGACTGCAACACGCTCAGGCGCGTGCCTGTTTCTTCACGCTTGACCAGAAACCGCGTGCCCAGAGCACGCATGCTGCCTTCGCGGGTTTCAACGATGAACGGGCGCGCATCGCCGTGACCGGTCTCGACGAGAATTTCGCCTTCCTGCAGGACGATCAAGCGGCGCTTGTCATCGAACCGCACATCCACCGCACTGTGGGTATTGAGATTTAGCACAGTGCCGTCAGCCAGGCGCACGGTACGCTGTTCGCCCGTAGCAGTGCGTTGATCGGCGAGCCAGTAATCCAGCGGCATAAACCGTTCGCTGACGAACAGACCTAAACCGATGATCAGCACCACGCTGGCCAACCCGCTGCCAAGCTTGCGCACGCGACGGCGAATGCCCTCGCGTGATTGCAGCAATGCACTGCGTGCCGGCCCTTTGGCCACACTGAACCGCTGATCGAGCATGCCCAGTTGCCGCCACGCTCGGGCGTGCTCTTCATTGGCCGCATGCCACTTGGCAAACTCTTCGCGCTCCAGCGGACTGCTCGAATCGAGGGTCAGTTGCCAGGCAATCGCCGCGTCCAGCACATGGGCCGGCACCGGTCTGGAACTGGCCGGACTCATGTCGGTTCCCCGTACAAAGCGATGTAGCACTGCCGAATGCCTTGCGTCAGATACTGGCGCACGCGCGGCACCGAGACGCCGAGCTTGTCGGCGATCTCGGCATGGCTGAGGCCATCGAGACGGTTATAAAGGAAAGCGGCGCGGGCCTTGGTCGACAGTTTGCCGAGCAAGCGGTCGATGGCTTTGAGGTCTTCGAGGATCATTTGCTGTTCTTCCACCGACGGTTGTTCGCCTTCGGGGATCAACATCAGTTCGGTGAGGTAGGCCTGTTCCAGTGCCGCGCGACGGAAGTAGTCGAACAACAAGCCTTTGGCGATCGCCACCAGAAAGGCCCGCGGCTCGCGGGGTGTCAGCAGGGCATCGCGACCGAGCAGACGGACGAAGGTGTCCTGGCTCAGGTCTTCGGCGCGTTGCGGACACGTCACATTGCGTCGCAGCCATGCCAGCAGCCAACCGCGATGGTCGCGATACATCGCACCGACGAGCTCACTGTTAGGGCTTGGGACTGACGACACCGGACATCACCGATTGGGAAATGTTAACTAACGCGAATTGTTCGCGATTGTGGCAGAGGTGGGAATGGTTAGCAATTGGCCACTGGTCGGGTGGGCCGTTGAAGAGCTGCCCTCACCCTAACCCTCTCCCAGAGGGAGAGGGGACCGATCGGGGGGATATTCTGGAGGTACACCGACCTGAGCGATCTTCAGTGAATCCATAATCGACCCGATTTCTCAGGTCGATATAAAGCGTCAGACACCACGGTAGGCCCCCTCTCCCTCCGGGAGAGGGCTGGGGTGAGGGGCTTTTGATTTAAAACGAAGGCGCCTGCTGCCGCCGCTTCCACTGACTCAACCGCTGCTGCAAATTCAACGGACTATGAATCTGCTGCCCCCGCGCCCGGCTGAACAGGATCAGCGCCAGTTCCGCCGTCGCCAACGCATCGGCACTCGCGTTATGCCGCTCGAACACCTCTAGCTTGAACCAGTCGATCCACTCATCCAGCCCGGCCTCACGAATATTCGCTTGCGGGCACACCAGCGGTGCAATGTCGGCGACATCCAGAAACACTTGCTGCAGCTTGTGCCCAAGATGCTCCTTCAATGCGCGGCCCAGCATGTGCTGATCAAACGGCGCATGAAATGCCAGCACCGGGCTGTCACCGACAAACTCCATGAACTCCAGCAACGCCTCGGCCGGCTCACTGCCCGCCGCAATCGCATTCGGCCCCAAGCCGTGAATCAATACGCTGGGACTGAGCTTCAGCTCGCGACATTGCAGGGTACGTTCGAACTGCTGACTGAAATCGATCGCGCCGTCTTCGATCACTACCGCGCCAATCGACAGCACACGATCCTTGTTCAGATTGAGTCCGGTGGTTTCCAGATCCAGCACCACCCAGCGCTGTTCGCGCAGCGTGCATTCGCTCAGCTCGGTAATCTCCGGCAGGTGCGCCAGACGCTGCTGCAAATCCGCTGACAGCACCGGGCTGGCCGGGCGCAGCCACGAGAACAGGCTCATAGCTGATACCGCAAGGTCAGGCTGCTCTGCAGGCGCTGGGCCTGGCGCAGGGATTCACGCAGGATGCGCCGGTCGAGGTGATTGAGGCTGTCCGGGTCGACACGGTTGGAGTAGGGCAGGTTCTCGCGGGTCTGCAACTGATGCTGTTGCATGCGCGTTTGCTGAATGAAGTGATACGCCTCTTCATACGCCGCGCCATCCAGTCGCTCGATGACTTCTTTCTCGACCAACTGCCGGAAGCGCTCGAGGGTATTGTTGGCGTCGATACCGTTGGCCAGCGCGAGCAGTCGCGCGCCATCTACGAACGGAGTCAACCCCTGCACCTTGAGATCCAACGTGGCTTTCTCGCCGTTCTTGCGCGCCAGCACAAACTCGCGGAAACGCCCCACCGGTGGACGATTGCGCAGGGCGTTCTCGGCCATCATGCGCTGGAACAAACGGTTGTCGCCGACCTGATCAAGAATGCCCCGGCGCAGTTGTTCACAGCTTTGTTCATCACCCCAGACCACGCGCAGGTCGAAATAAATGCTCGACCCGAGCAGATTCTCCGGCGTCGCCTCACGAATGAACGCTGCAAAGCGTCGCGCCCATTCTGCCCGCGACAGGCACAGCTCGGGATTGCCGGCCATGATGTTGCCCTTGCACAGGGTGAAGCCGCACAGCGCCAGACTCTGGTTGATCTGCTGGGCAATCGGCAGCAGCTTGCCGCGAATCTCTGCCGCATGTGCTGCGTCCCGCGCGTCGAACAGAATGCCGTTGTCCTGATCGGTGTGCAGGGTCTGCTCGCGGCGGCCTTCGCTGCCGAAACACAGCCAACTGAACGGCACACCGGGATCGCCTTTTTCCGCGAGGGTCAGCTCGATCACCCGGCACACGGTGTGATCGTTGAGCAAGGTGATGATGTGGGTGATCTGCGTCGAAGACGCGCCGTGGGCGAGCATGCGTTCGACCAGTTGGCCGATCTCGCCGCGCAGGCTCACCAGTTGTTCGACGCGCTGGGCGCTGCGGATCGTCCGGGCCAGATGCACCAGGTCGACCCGTTGCAGCGAGAACAGATCGCGCTCGGAGACCACGCCACACAGGCGCTGATCCTTGACCAGACAGACATGGGCGATGTGCCGTTCGGTCATGGCAATCGCTGCATCGAACGCACTGTGATCCGGCGACAGATAGAAGGGCGCGCGGGTCATGTGGCGATCGATGGCCTCACTGAAATCGCCGATGCCTTCAGCCACGACATGGCGCAAATCGCGCAGGGTGAAAATTCCCAGCGGCGCCTTGTGCTCATCCACCGCGACGATGCTGCCGACCTGCTGCTCGTGCATCAACCTCACCGCTTCACGCAATGGCGTGTCCGGACTGCACGTCACCGGGTGCCGCATCGCCAGTTCGCCCAGGCGGGTGTTCAGCGAGTACTGGGTGCCGAGGGTTTCCACGGCTTTTTGTTGCACTTGCTGGTTGACCTGATCGAGCAGGCTGCTGACCCCGCGCAAGGCGAAGTCGCGGAACGTGCTGGAGAGGGCGAACAGCTTGATGAACGCCAGTTTGTTCAGTTGCAGGCAGAAGGTGTCCTCGCCCGCCAGGTGTTCGGTGCGTGTTGCCCGCTCGCCAAGCAGCGCGGCTAAGGGGAAGCATTCGCCCGTAGTGATCTCGAAGGTGGTTTCTGTGCCGGGTTTGGTGATGTGCTGACGTTCGCCGACCACCCGGCCCTGTTTGACGATATAGAAATGTTCGACCGGGCCGTCGGCGGGTTTGATGATGCTCTCGCCCTGGCCGTAGAAACGCAGCTGACATTGCTCCACCAGATAAGCCAGGTGGGCGTGTTCCATCTGATTGAAGGGCGGGAAGCGCTGGAGGAATTGCAGGGTGCCCTGAATGTTCTGCAATACCGCGGTTTTCCCTGCCTGGGTGAAGGCGTCCGCTTTACTCATAACCATTACCGCAGTCTTTTTCGAATTGTTGTTGTCGGATCGTTACGGCCATGGTCGACCCCTACGGACAGGGTGCCCATTGGACGTAAGTCTAGGTTTTGCCATCGTTGGGGCAGATTCGGAGATGCCCTACGCAAACAGTCGGAAATTCCCTGGTTTACCCCCTTGGAAAAAAATCCGACGAAGTGCACATTGAAGCTCTGCCCCGCGATGTCTGACCACTTGCCAAGGGACTGTTTTGAATACTTAGAGAACGCCATGTCCGACCACGATATTTTGAGCGATGCCGAGCGAGAAGCGCTCAGTGCAGTCATGCTCGAACCTGACCTGCCACCTCAGCGTGTATTGATCGTTGATGACGACAAGGACGCCCGGGAGCTGTTGTCGGAGATTCTCGCGTTGGACGGCATACGCTGCATGACCGCGGCCAGTGGCGAGACGGCGCTGAAGATGCTCGCGGAAAAACCCTCGATTGGGCTGGTGATCACGGATCTGCGCATGGGCAATGTCGATGGCCTCGAGCTGATTCGCCAGGTGCGCGAATCGGTGCGGGCAGCGATGCCGATCATCATTGTCTCCGGCGATGCTGATGTGAAAGACGCGATTGCGGCGATGCATTTGAGCGTGGTGGATTTTTTGCTCAAGCCGATTGATACGGGCAAGTTGTTGGCGTTGGTGAAGCATGAGTTGGGGATTGAGCTTTAGAAGCCCCTCACCCTAACCCTCTCCCAAGGGGAGAGGGGACTGACCGAGGTGGATGTGCAAGGTCCACCGACCTGAAATTCCTCAGTCGAACTCCGGTTTTGAAAAGCACCAATATCTGCTCCCTTTCCCCTCTACCCTTGGCAATTCCTGAGCCGAGCTCAGATTTTGAAAAGCATATAGATCTGCTCCCTTTCCCCCCTCTACCCTTGGCAATTCCTGAGCTGAGCTCAGATTTTGAAAAGCACATAGATCTGCTCCCTTTCCCCCTCTACCCCTTGGGGGAGAGGGCTGGGGTAGGGGGATCGATCTCAAGCCCTCCACAAATACCAGCCCACACCACACAAACAAAAAAGCCCTGATCTCTCGATCAGGGCTTTTTCATGTCCGGCATTCAGCGCAAGTTACAGGCCGTTGGCCTTCTTGAACTCGCGACGACGACGGTGCAGCACCGGCTCGGTGTAACCATTCGGCTGTTTGGTGCCCTCGATCACCAGCTCGACCGCCGCCTGGAAGGCGATGTTGCTGTCGAAGTTCGGTGCCAGCGGACGGTACAGCGGATCATTGGCGTTTTGACGATCCACCACTGGCGCCATGCGCTTGAGGCTTTCCATCACTTGCGCTTCGGTCACCACACCGTGGCGCAGCCAGTTGGCGATGTGCTGGCTGGAGATACGCAGCGTGGCACGGTCTTCCATCAGGCCGACGTCATTGATGTCCGGTACTTTCGAGCAGCCAACACCCTGGTCGATCCAACGCACCACGTAACCGAGAATGCCCTGGGAGTTGTTGTCCAGTTCGTTCTTGATCTGCTCCGGCGTCCAGTTCGGATTGACCGCCAGCGGAATTGTCAGGATGTCGTCTACCGAAGCGCGAGCACGTTTGGCCAGTTCGGCCTGACGAGCGAACACGTCGACCTTGTGGTAGTGCAGCGCGTGCAGCGCAGCAGCAGTCGGCGATGGCACCCAAGCGGTGTTGGCGCCGGCCAGCGGGTGCGCGATTTTCTGCTCAAGCATCGCGGCCATCAGGTCGGGCATCGCCCACATGCCTTTACCGATTTGCGCACGACCTTGCAGGCCGGTGCTCAGACCGATATCGACGTTCCAGTTTTCGTAAGCGCCGATCCACTTCTCAGCCTTCATGTCAGCCTTGCGCACAACCGGGCCGGCTTCCATGGAGGTGTGGATTTCGTCGCCGGTGCGGTCGAGGAAACCGGTGTTGATGAACACCACGCGCTCGCTGGCGGCCTCGATGCAGGCCTTGAGGTTGACCGTGGTGCGACGCTCCTCGTCCATGATCCCGACTTTCAGCGTATTGCGCGCGAGGCCCAGCACGTCTTCGATGCGACCGAACAACTCGTTAGTGAACGCTGCTTCTTCCGGGCCGTGCATCTTCGGTTTTACGATGTACACGGAACCGGTGCGGGTGTTGCGACGCGAGGTGTTGCCGTTGAGGTTGTGCATCGCCGCGAGGCAAGTCACCAGACCGTCGAGGATGCCTTCCGGCACTTCGTTACCTTGACTGTCGAGGATCGCGTCGATGGTCATCAGGTGGCCAACGTTGCGCACGAACAACAGTGAACGACCGTGCAACGTCACTTCACCGCCATTTGGCGCGGCGTAGGTGCGATCCGGGTTCATGGTGCGGGTGAAGGTCTGGCCACCCTTGGACACGGATTCCGCCAGGTCGCCCTTCATCAGGCCGAGCCAGTTGCGGTAGATCACCACTTTGTCGTCGGCATCGACGGCGGCCACGGAGTCTTCGCAGTCCATGATGGTGGTCAGTGCCGCTTCCATCAGGATGTCTTTGACGCCGGCAGCATCGGTCTGGCCGACCGGAGTGGTGGCATCGACCTGGATTTCGAAGTGCAGACCATTGTGTTTCAGCAGAATGGCGATTGGCGCGTTGGCGTCGCCCTGGAAACCGATCAGTTGTGCGTCATCGCGCAGGCCAGTGTTGCTGCCGCCCTTGAGGGTGACCAGCAGTTTGCCGTCAGCGATTTTGTAGGCGGTCGAATCGACATGGGAGCCAGCCGCCAATGGCGCAGCTTCGTCGAGGAACGCACGGGCGAAGGCGATGACTTTGTCGCCACGCACCTTGTTGTAGCCTTTGCCTTTTTCCGCGCCACCGTCTTCGCTGATCGCGTCGGTGCCGTAGAGGGCGTCATACAGCGAACCCCAGCGGGCGTTCGAGGCATTGAGAGCGAAGCGGGCGTTCATCACCGGCACAACGAGTTGCGGGCCGGCGGTACGGGCGATTTCATCATCGACGTTTTGCGTCGTTGCCTGGAAATCAGCCGCTTCTGGCAGCAGATAACCGATTTCTTGCAGGAAGGCTTTGTAGGCCACGGCGTCGTGCGCCTGACCAGCACGCTCCTGATGCCAGGCATCAAGACGAGCCTGGAAGTCATCGCGTTTGGCGAGTAGGGCTTTGTTCTTCGGCGCCAGGTCATGAATGACCTTGTCGGCACCTTCCCAGAATTTTTCGGCGGTGAGGCCGGTACCGG